>WPCI01267804.1_pt1 | contig 16212 bp, 11 predicted proteins | sample 5399871 | NCBI WGS metagenome assembly WPCI01 (sample SAMN12869469, study PRJNA574797) | sludge metagenome | isolation source: wastewater treatment of pH7 | place: China:Beijing | collected 2019-05-20
TGAGGATACGGTTCTGGTCGGGGATTGGGATGGCGATGGTGTTGATACCTTGGCGGTGCGCCGTGGGAACGTGTACCACATCAAGAATTCCTTGACTGGTGGTGTGGCGGATGAGGTTGTCTATTACGGACAGCCTGCGGATACGGTTCTGGTCGGTAAGGTCCAGCCATGAGTTGACCGCACTCTCGGCGTGACCCCATCCAAGTGACGTGGCACTGGTGTGTGGTCAGCGTCTGACGCCTCATACACGGCTTCGCGACACCGCGTACCCGATTGATGCAAACAAGCCGCTACGAACCCACCCCCGGCTCAGCACGGGAGATGTCACCCGATCTTTCCTCGCATTGGCATTGTCCACCGGATACCGGAAGGGTGCCCCGAAATCGGGGCACCCTTTTGACTATGTGATCATTTGAGTATGGGAAGACCCAGCTCTGTCACTGTCCTGTTTTGGCATATTTGGCCTCGACGGCGTCCTTCTGCGGACGCCACCAGCCCTCGTTGGCCCTGTACCATTCGACGGTGTCATGCAGGCCCGCTGCGAAATCCTTGAAGGAGGGCGACCAGCCGGTCTCCTCGACAAGCTTCGAGTTGTCGATGGCGTAACGCTGATCGTGTCCCGGACGATCATTGACGTGATCGAAATCGTCGGGCTCGCGACCGAACTCGGCCAGGATCATCTGGGTGACCTCAAGGTTGTTCTTCTCGCCGTCCGCCCCGATCAGATAGGTCTCGCCGATTCGGCCTTTGTTGATGATGTCCCACACGGCAGTGTTGTGATCCAACACGTGGATCCAGTCGCGAATCTGCTCGCCGGTACCGTAGACGCGCGGCAGGATACCGTCGATCAGGTTGGTGATAGTGCGGGGGATGAACTTCTCAATGTGCTGGTAGGGGCCGTAATTGTTGGAGCAGTTCGAGATCGTGGCCTCGACTCCGAAGGAACGGACCCAGGCGCGCACGAGGAGATCGGAGGCCCCCTTGGATGAGGAGTAGGGCGAGGACGGTACGTAGGGGTCGCCGGGTTGGAAACGCCGCGGCTCCCCGATCTCGAGATCGCCGTACACCTCGTCCGTGGAGATGTGATGCAGACGCGTGCCATGGCGGCGCACGGCCTCCAGAATCTGGAAGGTTCCCTCGATGTTGGTGCGGATGAAGGGGGAGGGGTCGTTCAATGAGTTGTCGTTATGCGACTCGGCGGCAAAGTTGACGACGAGATCGGCATCCTTGACGAGTGGATCGATGGTATCGCGCTCGGCAATATCACCTTTCACCAGTTCCACACGGTCCAAACCCGCGATGGAGGCAGGGTTGCCCGCATAGGTCAACTTGTCGAGAACGACGACGTCGGCATCCGGGTAGGCTGCAACGGTCGAATGCACAAAGTTGGCGCCAATAAAGCCGGCGCCTCCGGTCACGAGGACACGCATAGAAGTCCTTTCTGGGACGCTGAATTACAGAGAAGTTTAACACTCACACACATCGGAAAATCTGCGCTGCGCAGGGTTCGCCTTCGAAGGCTGGTGTCTTCCAAGAAATAGTGGGCTGATAAACCATCAGGAGAGGTATTTCTTCACTCGCGAAGTGACTTTGGAAGCCAGTACCTTGGGACCGCCGGTCTTCAGGTAGTCCAGGACAAGCTTTGCGTCGCGTCTGAGATCGAACCCAGGATCGATGAATCCGAGCATTCCTTCAGGAAGTTCAGACGGCGACATGAAACGAATGTCTCCGGCTCTCTCGGGCCGGCCACAGAACTCCAGGAGGGGAGCCAGAGCAGTGGTCCACTGGAAGCTTTTGGCGAAACGCTCGATGTTGTCGGAGCAAGCAGCGGCACGCTCCGGATCGTAGAGCAACTCTTCCAGAGCATTTGCGAGCCCCTCGATGTCACGAGGTTCGACTGATATACCGATTCCTTCGGAATCCAGTATGTTGCCAAACGAGTCGCCCCTGGTGGCAACGATCGGTAGCTGCGCCCACAGATAGTCGAGAATACGCGTTCTGAAGGAGAACTGCGTTTCGATGTGCTCGAAATGGGTGGAGACTCCCACATTCGCATCGAGGAGGTAATTCTGGCGCTCTTCGTAGGGGACCCAGTCATGATTGAAGAAGACATGCTTGTCCGTCAGTCCAAGGGACCTGGAAAGTTCCACTGCTTCTTGAGCCACCCGCATGGCAGGGACGCCAGGGTTGGGATGCTTCATTCCTAGGAAGTAGAGCCGGACGTCTGAGTGCTTCTCTTTGAGAAGGGACACAGCTTGAATGAGGCTCAACGGATCGAACCAGTTATAGACCCCACCTCCCCAGATGATGATCTTGTCGTCATGGTCGATACCGGGAATTCGCCCACGAATGGCGTGCTCGGTCTGCACGGGAGGTTCCTCATCCAGACCGAAAGGGCAGATATCGACCAGATCGGACGCCTTGCCGTTCGGACCGAGATTGTTCGTATTCACTCGCCCTTGACCAGCGAGTTGACCTATCCAGAACTGGCGTTGCTTTTCTGAGGCACACAGGAATTTGTCTGCGCGAGCGAGTTGACGATTGAGGACTTGCGTTACGCCGTCGATCGAGTTTCTGCGGCCCTTGGGGCCCTGGTCACGCGCTTGTTCGAGCTGTTCCAAATGCATCGGGTCATAGATGTCCGCAACAATGATCTTGTCGGATTGCATGAGCCATGGAGCGGATTCGAGTAGGAATCCCTGGAATATGATCACATCCGCCCAGTCGGTGAGAGCGTGAAGGGAGTTGGTATCGCCGGAGAAGAGCTCGAATGTACTTGAGGTCACCCCGCGTACTCCGCCGGTGGAGCAAAGCCTCACAGCATGTTCCACGGACAACCGCCGGGACATCTCCCATGCTCGAATAGCGGGTCCAGCCATCTTCTCGGAGATTGGCTCTCCAGTGACCACGAGGATCTTTGACTGGGCGGCGAACGCCTTGTCAATGTGGAAAAAGTTGACCAGATCCTCGTGCAACTCAAGATAACGGGGCAGCGGATAGGCAGGTTCAAGTGCATTGCGCATGAGCGGTAGAATCTCCGCGTCATCCTTCTTGCGGGTTGCCTGGATCTCGCGGCGAGACTCCGCCAATGAGGGCAAAATATCGACGAAATAGCTCACGGCATATGGTGCTGTGGCGGCCGATTTGAGGATGCTGCTGGCGTCCTCCGAATAGGAGACGGCATCCATCTTCGAGGCAACCTCCGCTTGAGAGGCGGAGCGCTCCATCGCCAATGCGAGCGCGGGGGCGAATACGGTGGCCAGAAGATCTGGGCTGAGATTCTTGTAGAGGCATGCCAGAGCATTGCGCTCCAATAGGTAGGCCTCCCGGAAATTACCAAACTTCTTCATCGTTACGTGGTGCCGGTGGAAGGCGACCGAGCTGGGAACGTAACGAACGTCGTATCCAGCAAGATTGACCCGCCAACCGAAGTCGACATCCTCATAGAACATGAAATAACGCTCATCGAAGCCGCCAAGCTCCTCGTAGACTGCCCGCGGAACGAACATCGCGGCACCGGTGGGAAAGAGAACGTTCTTCGCAATCTCCCATTCACCAGTGTCCGGTAGTTCCGCTTCGCGCTTGTAGCCCATTCCATACCATGTGAGAGAACCGTCAACATAGTCGATCTTCTCGCCGTCCCAATCCAGTACCTTGGAAGCCACGCAGCCAATGCGTTTGTCTTTTTCGATTGCCCGCACAGCCTCGGCGACCCAGCGGGGATCGGGTCGAGCGTCATTGTTCAGGAAAGCTACGATGTTTCCCGTTGAATGTTTGACGCCGAAGTTGCACCCACCTGCGAAGCCGAGATTGGCGCCGGAATCGACAACAACGCAGTCGGATAGTTCCGCCTTCAACTTCTCATATGATCCGTCACCCGAAGCGTTGTCCACGATGACGATCTCGAGGTCCTCCTGGGGCCATTCGGAGCGGCGGAGGTAGGAGGCCGCAGCGATCGTGTCGTCTGCGCCGCGAAAGTTTACAAGAATGACAGACACTCGCGTCATGAACGGATTCCCTTCAGCTTTGTGGCAACTTTGCGAGGAGCTTGCTTGATGGTGTCTTTCATGGATTCGGAGCCACTCGCGAGCTGTCCGTAAGGAGACTTCTCATATTCCGGAGTTGTTTTCACTCGTTCGAACGGGTGAACAGGGCGGGCAATGGAGTTGCAGGCAGCGGCAGTCCCGTCTTCGATCGAAATCAGTGAATTGAGCGAGGGATCCTCATCATAGGTGTACTGATTGAGGCGCATGCCCGCTACCAACACACCAAGGAGGAAGTCGCGTTGCTCGATGGACTTGGCCACCACATGGTCTGCCCGATTGACAGTTTCAGACAGGTTCTCTGCCTGCGCCCCCTTGAATGCCCCGACGGAAGAATGGCCTACCCATTCGCGCTCGAGAGCATTGGTCACATCGGTGGTAGTGAAGTCCGCGATGAGAATGGACGGGGAAGTTGCGATCCAGGGGACCTCACGAATCGTAGCCCCCACAAGGTAGACAATGCAGGACGCCTTGGCGACGATCTTGAGCGTGTGTGTGCTCTCGACCCACTGGCCCTCATGGTTTTCTTTCAGCACTTGCAGCGTCGGATCCCACCAGAAGACAGCCTCGGTCATCGCATTCGTGATCGCACTGATGCGCGCGAGAGCTTCGGAGTCGTCACTGTGAGCGGCAAATACAATTTCAGGGATGTCCGTCTGTTTGAGATCGTCGAAAGCACTTTCGAGCATGGCCCGAGTAGAGGGTGAAATTCCCGTGGAGGCCCACACTTCGTCGATGAAAGCATGCAGGTATGGTAGTCGACGGTCAGGAATGCGGCGCGCTTCGGAGGTAATGAACTTGGTATCCTCCAGCCCTTTCAGAGACTCGCCCCAAGAACGGATGGCCTGTGCTCCCGCGAAGGCTTCGGGAGCATGCTCCAACGACGGAACATCGTCGCCACCGGGCGATCGTTGCAGGTCAAGGGCACTCGTGTCTGTGCCGGTCGAACGTAGCGAGTGGTCAATAACGCCGGTAAACAATGGAGCAAGATAGGGGGCCTGCACTTGTGAAGTGAGATTCTTGGACAAGACAGTCAGGTAATCAGCAAAGGCGACCTGTGGGATTCCCGTAACGGCTGAAGAACCCAGCTTCCTCGTGGGTACCGCGCGGCCCGCCAACCTGAGTTGCGCATCCAGGCCTAACGCGTGAATCGAGAGTGAGGAGTCAAGACCGCCCGCCAGATGGATTGCTTTCGCGTCGAACGCGTAGGCGGCTGCCGCTGTACTGAGTACGGGCTTGAGTTCTGAAGCAGGAACGAAGGCAACGGCCTGCTGTGCACCGACTGCCTCTTTGCATTGCCGGAAGAATGTGGAGATCTGTTTGAGGTCCATGAGGGACGGCTCGGCAAGAACGACGACGATGCCCTCGGGCTCCGGGGACAACTCTAGATTTGAGTGCTTCTGTCCCTTGGATCTGGCTGGGCGGATGACAACGTTGTCCCCAAATGCCTTTGTCAACGCTGGTGGAGCGTCATACGTTGGAGGAACAATAAGAAACACGCGCATAGAGACCTCAAATCGAGACAAATGATCGGCCCCCATCATACATGGGTTCCTCAGGCTCCCTTGGAGAGTATCCCGATCCTACGATCTGTCGCATCAACGGATTCGTGATGGTGATTCAAGGCACGGGAAATATCGTTGAGCGCGACTAATTTCACCCTGGCGTTGATTTGGAGTAGCACTCGGCGGGTGGATACTGAATGTTAAGATCGCTTGGATCTGGCATTGAGTCTGATGCACAAGGAGAACATATGGCCGACTTGGGCGAAAAAGAACCGGTAAGCATCGCGGCAAAACAGCGTTTTGCGGCGCTTGAAAATACGCAGATGCGCGTGGTCGCACCCGATCTCGGATTTTTCTCAGGAGCTCGGAATTCTCTGTCAGATATCTGGGCTCACCGTAGTTTGTGCTGGCTTCTGGCCAAGCGCGAACTCAAGGCCCGGTACAAGGACTCGGTCCTTGGCTACGTCTGGACGCTTGTTCGACCGCTTGTCAATCTTCTGATCTACTACTTCGCCATTGGGCAGATCTTGGGTGCAGCTCGCGCGATTGACAACTTCGCAGTGTATGTCTTCGCCGGTTTGACAGCGTGGAATCTCTTCAGCATGATCATTACGTCGTCGACCGGTTCGATTGTCGGAAATTCGGGCATTGTGAAGAAGGTTTATCTACCGCGTGAGATCTTCCCGCTTGCTTCAGCTATCGCATCTTTAATCGATTTTCTCTCCCAACTAGCAATTTTGTTCATTGGGACTTTCATCATCGTCCGTGCGTTCGACATCCCCTCCTTCCTGCTGTATTGGCCAATCTCACTCATGGTCATCATCGTCTGGGGACTGGGCCTTGGAATTTTCCTTGCCGCGGCCAACGTGTATTTGCGTGATATCCAATATCTCGTCGAAGTCGGAATGATGATCGGCTTCTGGCTCACTCCGAGTGTCTACTCGTTCCAGATGGTAATGGGAAGTGCTCCAGCCGCGCTTAGCGATTTGTACTTGATGAATCCGATGGCGCTAGCCGTTATGGGTTTTCAGAAGAGTTTCTGGGCACCGGGAAGTGATCCGGTTGTGTGGCCAAGCCACATGCTCACCCGATTGGGAATCATGTTTTTGATCGGCCTCATCCTCGTGTTCGTGGCGCAAAGGTTCTTTGCCAGAATGCAACGTAATTTTGCCCAGGAGCTCTAGACATGACCCGTCCTGACGTCATTCGGGTGGACGCCGTTTCGAAGAAATTTACGGTTCACAAAGATAAGTCACTCAAGGAACGAATCGTCAATTCGGGCCGTTCACGTAAGTTCAAGGAAGAATACTGGGCATTACGAGAGGTCTCCTTTGCGGTCGCTGCCGGTGAGTCGATCGGCTTGGCCGGTGCCAATGGGTCCGGAAAGTCCACGTTACTGAAAGTTATCGGTGGAATTCTCACGCCTGACTCAGGCCAGGTGAGTGTTCGAGGTCGTATCGCTGCGTTGCTTGAATTGGGGGCAGGTTTTCATCCAGACCTCACGGGGCGGGAAAACATCGTTCTCAACGCATCTATCCTGGGCTTGACCGATGAGGAGATTCAGGAACGGATGAGCTCCATAATCGAGTTCTCCGGGATCCGGGATTTCATTGATACACAGGTCAAGTTTTACTCTTCGGGCATGTATGTGCGGTTGGCGTTCTCGGTTGCCATCCACTCGGATCCGGACATCCTGCTGGTTGATGAGGTTCTGGCAGTGGGAGACGAGCCCTTCCAACGCAAGTGTATGGAGAAGATCAGGGAGTTCCAGAACGAAGGGCGCTCGATCATTCTAGTGTCCCATTCGGCTGAACAGATTATCGATGTCTGTGACCGCGCGATTGTGCTTGACCATGGCAAGATCATCGCAATGGGCGATGCCCGTGACGCGATGAGTCGACTGCATCAGAGTTACGAGAAACAGATACTCAAGGACATTTCCGACGCCAACGAGCGAACTGAGGACTCTTCTGGTGAAAGGCTTTGCACGATCGAGACCGTCTCGGTGACCGACGGTCTCATCGAGCAGTCCGATGGGCTTAAGGTACATATTTCTGGCGACACGCTCAAAGTGGGAATCGATGTCGCGGTCTCTGTGCCGCTCGAAGACTACGGAATCCTCTTTGACATCGACACTCTCAAGGATCTGTCGGTCTTTGGGATGAGTAGCCAGAGGCTTCAACTCAAGCTTCCCACCATCCATGAATCCGGTCGAATTACCGTCACTCTTCCAGAATTGCGTTTGGGCGAAGGCGACTATGCCTTCAACGTGGCTGTTGTCAACTCGGCCGGTATCGAAATGGACAGGCGTCGCCATTCCGCCCTGATCACTGTTCGATCAGATGGAATGACGTCCGGTTTCGTCAAGACGTTCCCAGAAGTCACTGTTGGTCCGATCCCGGAGTGACGACTTCGATACTCGTGAGTCATGTGAGTATCACCAAGCGATAGTGTGAGCGTTATGTCTTCCGTGGAGAGAATCGATGCTGCCGATGCGAATCTCGAGCAGCCCGTCAATGAGGTAACCAGTGTGTCGAATGGAGCGATTGATACCTCGGCGGAAGGAAGGACGAACGACGGCGAGCGAGCTCCGCGGCGTTCAGAACTTCTGCTGACAATTCTGGGGTGGCTTGCCTTGATCGCCTTCACGGCTGTCACCGTGGGCCCGGGCTTGACAGGGCAGAGAGTTTTCCTTGGAACAGACCTTGTGGCACTTTGGTCGCCTTGGTCGGCTGTAACCGAATCCGGCTCGCCCACCAACCTCGGCATCGCCGACACTGTCGATTCCGCAGTTCCCACCTCGATCTTTATTGCGGAGAGTGCTCGGGAGGGAGTCTACGCCCAGTGGGATCCCTATCACGCCGGGGGAGTGGAGGCTGGCTCGTTGCCCAATGCCGCCATGCTCTCGCCACTTTCTTTGCCTTGGTGGATCCTGCCATTTGACATGGCCCCGGCAGCGGTGAAGGTTCTGGAGATTGCCGCCGTCGCACTTGGCATGCACCTACTGTTGCGGCGACGATGGCGGCTTCCGGCCTTTACGGCACCCATTGCCGCCTTGGTTTTTGTTTCCAGCGGTTTCATGATCTCTTGGACCAATTGGCCTCAAACGCGAGTCGCGGCTTTGATTCCCCTCTTGTTCTGGGTGACCGACCGTTTGGCGGTGGAACGACGTTGGATCGACGTGATACCGATGGGGTTCATCGTCGCCAGTATGCTACTCGGTGGTTTTCCCGCTGTCACGGTGTATGCAATCTATGCCGCGGTTGCTTTCTTTTTCGTGCGCAGCATTGGTTCTCGAGAACCGCTGACTGCCATCCTCATGTCGCTATTGCGTTCAGGTTGCGGAGTTGTCCTCGGTGTTGGTTTTTCAGCCATTCATGTTCTCCCCTTCGTCTGGATTTCCAGTCACTACGTCAATTTCGAAGCAAGGAATTTCACCGGTTGGCTTGATCGGTCAGCTCTGACAACCACGATCGCGCCTCGTTTTTTCGGCAACCCCAACGCTCCCTTGGGGCAGGCGAACCACTTTATTGAGGCTTTTTCGTATATCGGGGCTGCAACGTTGGTACTTGTTGTCGCAGCCATGCTCATTCGTCCCCATCGAGCTTTCCCTCGGGGCATGACCAGCTTTTTTGCCTTGGCTTTGGTGCTCATAGGCTCTGCAGTTTATTTTGGTGGGCCCGTCTTTGATGTGCTTCATCTTCTGCCGGCCGTCGGATCCAGCCCGATCGGGCGCATGCGTTCCATATTGGGTTTCTTCGTGGCTGTTCTCGCTGCCCTTGGGATAGCCGCGATTTACGAGCCTCGGGGCCTGACGGAACAGTTCCGTCCCGCTGTCGGGCGTGGCGTCAGGTGGCTCCTGTCGGGGGCAGTCTCGTTGGTTTGCGCGGTAGCTGTTCTCGCTCCGATCCTGACTGAGATCCTCTCCAACGGATCTCGCGGGGATGTAATTGACGCTTCGGTGCGTCATTCATTTCTCATTATGGCGGTTGTAGCTTGTGTTGGAGTTTTGACGTGGCTTCTTTCTTGGCGTCTGCTGCACATGGGTTTTGCCGTCGTGTCCATGCTTGCGGTGACGGTACCCGCTATCTCGGTGGCTCATGCTTGGTGGCCGCTGAGCGACGAGACGACCTTTTACCCTCGTACTCCGGCAATTGATTACCTCAGTGGGAATCTCGATCAGAGTCGGCTAGCCACGGTGCAGAGAACTCTGTCACCGGCGACTCCGTCGATCTACCGGATGCGGTCTGTTACCGGGCATACGTTCTCGTCGCCGCAGTGGCGGGAGTTGATGACGGAAGTGGATGCGAACTTTTATCAGACACCGACGTTTTCGACGATTCCTCCCGACAGTTTGACCACGGTGATCGGTAGCGGAATCATGGACCGATATGCGGTCAAGTACGTCGTCGCCCCACCCAATGCTGAACTACCTGGTGAAGTCGAGGTCAGCGAGTCATCCGCTACGTCACAGCTGATTCTCGACGAAGATGGAGGCGCACTGCGCTCCGAGGAATTCTCCGGACCCATACGAGGTATCCAGCTCAAAGTTATTCAGCAGGAAAATCTTCCCGCGGATGCCGGGACTCTAAAGCTCCGTATTCTGAGCAAAGAAGGCTCAGTGCTCGCATCGACCACAGAACCATTGAGAGGTATCGCAAGCAACGAGAACGTGGCTATTCAAGGCGAGAATATCAGTGAGACAACACGCTGGCACGCCGAAATTTCATTCGAATCGTCGGAGGCGAGCATCACCTTGGCGGCCACCGCTGACGGCGCTGTTGTGGCGTCCCCCATTCGCCCGGAAGATGATGGTTTGCGCATCGCGCACACAGGAGACGCCACGATCATTGAAAGGCGGGATGCCCTCGAACGCATCCGCTGGGCGTCAACGGAAGAAGTCATTTCCGACTCAGCTCGGCGCCTCGCCCGCTTGAACGACCCGGATCTCTCTGACGATGTGGTGATTCTCGAACATGAGGCAGATGCTCGAGGTGCGAGCGGCTCGTCGTCGGCAACTGTCAACGCCCGCGACATCGATGTGAACACCATTGAGGTGGATATTGAAGCGACCGGTGCAGGATGGATAACAATAGCTGATCCCATGCGCGACAACGGCTGGTCCGCGACTCTCGACGGAGAGACGGTCGAACTCGTCGATGCAGAGCATGCCGCAGTCGCGGTCCATGTCCCAACAGCCGGTACACACACGCTCCTCCTTTCGTACAGCACGCCGTATTTCTCACTGGGACTAGCCGTGTCTCTAGTGTCGGTCATAGGGGCGCTGGTAGCCCTTGCATGGGTAGGGATTCGCCGTGTGCGCGCAGAAAAAGACTTCGATTGGGAGCTAGAAAAAGAGAAGATCGCAAAACCCGTGGCAGGTGTTGAAAGCGGCCCTCTCCTGGAGGAGAGGAATGATGAGCATGCCCAACGTGAGTGAGAGGGCTTCTACCCTAGGTCGTCTACGTGAGGAAGAGATCTGATGGCTCCACAGCTCATTGGCAGGGGCGAGATCGATAGAGAGGAATGCTCTCTGAGAGCGGAGCCTGCACAGGTTCGATCGGCAGTAATGGAGACGGCTGCGTCCGACCCCCGCCTCAAGCTCGACTCCCTTGACGAGAATCAAGGACGTTTGCAATACATCACGCGCGGAGGATTTTGGGGTTGGGGTGAACGAATCGTCTTTTCCATTCGGGAGGAGCGAGATTCCGGTGAGCCTGGAGGAGCAAGCGACAACGGGTACCTCGGACATACGAGGACGCGTTTAATCGTTGAGGTTCAGGGAAGACAGCGCAATGGTTTTCTGCAACCCCAACGCAATCATTTGTTGGCGAGGCGATTCGTCAATGCTGTCAGGCAGAGCATTTCTTCCAGGAGGGCATGAATCCGGGCACGTTCCACGAAGTCGAACTGGTTTCAACGGTACAATCTCGGTGCTGGGCCGTCCCGTGCTACGTCTTTCAAATTGGAGTGTCGATGAAGGTTTTTGTCCAGATCCCATGCCTCAACGAGGAAGAGACCCTTCCCCTTGTGCTGGAGTCGATTCCGCGTCACATTGCGGGCGTGGATGAGGTCGAGATTCTCGTGGTCGACGACGGCTCGACCGACCGCACCATCGAGGTGGCAAAGGCTCACGGCGTGCGCCACTTTGTTCGCCACCGTGGCAACCAGGGCCTGGCTCGCTCGTTTCGCGACGGAGTTCACTACGCTCTGAGCCATGGTGCGGATATCGTCGTCAACACAGACGGCGACAATCAGTACCCCCAGCAGGAGATCGCCAACTTGGTCCAGCCGATCATCGCGGAGCAGGCCGACATCGTGATCGCGGATCGTCAGACTTCGAAGATCGCGCATTTCTCCCCGTTCAAGAAGATGATGCAGAACGTCGGCTCCAGGGTGGTCAACATCGCCGCTGGCACCCGGCTACCCGACGCAGCCTCGGGGTTCCGTGCCTATTCTCGTGAATCTCTCATTCGCCTGAACGTCGTCACGCAATTCTCCTACTGCATGGAAACCATCATCCAAGCGGGCAACAAGCGGCTACGGATCGCCTCGCATCCCATCACCACCAACCCCAAGACGCGAGAGTCGCGTCTCTTCAAGAACATCTTCCAGCACATGTTCAAGTCAGGCATGGCGATCGTCCGCTCCTTCCTGATGTTCAAACCGCACGTGCCGCTGGGCTGGATGGCTGCGATCACCGGAATCGCCGGAGTGATACCCTTTGTGCGATTCTTGATCTTCTACCTCATGGGAGAAAGCGCGGGGCATGTCCAATCTTTGATTTTCGGCTCGGCCATGATTGTGGCGAGTCTCTTGAGCGTCGCAATCCTGGTCATCGCGGACCTTTTGCGCACCAACCGCGTTCTCATGGAGGAATCGTTGGAGCGAGTCAAGGAGATCCAGTACGGTTTTGGTCCGGCCAGCCCGCGCGGCGCGAACACTCTTGCGGCGGATACTCTCACCGGGCGGGGTAGCCTCCCGGAGATGGACCGGTCCTCGGAGGGTGAGGACGAACCCCGCAAGCCCCAAAAGGACAGCTTCTAGCCGGGTCCCCGGTGATTGGCAAACATATTCATGCGAATTCTTGGTTTTGGTACCTACGACGTTTCGAGCCATCCGCGGGTGGGGGTACTTCTTGCAGGCTTGGCCGAACATGGACATCAGGTCGTCGAACTCAACCGCCCCCTCGGAATCGGGACGGCAGGCAGGGTCCAGGCGCTGAAGAGCCCCGTGGCGGCGCTACGCTTTGCCCTTCGTCTGCTCGCCTGTTGGGCGTCGCTGATCTGGGGGACGCGCCATTACCGGGGCCGCAATGCACCGGGGGCTGTTCTTGTGGGTTACCTCGGTCATTTCGACGTAGTTCTTGCACGGATCCTCTTTCCGCGCCGCACGATCATGCTTGACCACCTCATCTTTGCCGCGGACACGGCCGCGGATAGAAGGCTCGCCAGCGGATTCAAGACGAAATTGCTTCGCGCTCTCGACCAACTGGCATTGCGCAGCGCCAGCATCATCATCCTGGACACGCCCGAACACGAGGCGTTGGTTCCCGAAGAGTTGCGCGATCGCGTTGTCGTCGTTCCGGTTGGGGCGCCGGACAGTTGGTTTGAGGCTCGTGAGAAGCCTGGGCTCGCCACCGCCACGGCTACCACGGCACCCCACCGCCCGTCCGTCATCTTCTTCGGCCTGTTCACCCCCTTGCAGGGGACCCCGACGATTGCGCGGGCTTTGAAGATTCTTGACGAGCAGGGTGTCGCCTGCGATGTCACCCTTGTCGGGTCGGGCCAAGACGAGGACGAGTGCCGTCCGATCCTCGAATCCCTTTCGGAAAGTGTGCGGGTAACCTGGCGAGACTGGGTGGCGGGAAGCGAACTGCCTTCGTTGGTGGCCTCCCACGACGTCTGCCTGGGCATCTTCGGCCTATCCGAAAAGGCTCAGCGAGTGGTGCCGAACAAGGCCTATCAGGGGATGGCGGCCGGGTGCGCGCTTGTCACATCGGACACTCCCTGCCAGCGTGCCATGCTGTCGGGAGCGCACCTTGTTCCTGCCGGCGACGAACTGGCCCTGGCTGAAGAGCTGGGCCTGCTCCTCACCGATGAGCCAGCTCTGAACCGGGCGCGCCGCGATGCGGCCGCGCGCGCGGACGAGGCGTTCCGCCCGGCCGCCGTCACCCGTGCCCTCGAAGGAGTATTGGCATGAGACGCCTCGTCTCTTTTCTGCAGTCCTCGGCCTTCCGCAGTATCTTCCTGATCGTGGCGCTCGCCGCGGCCATCTTCGCCGTGGTCAAGAACTGGGCGGAGGTCAGTAGCTCGTTGCAGGCACTGCCGGTCTGGCTCATCGCCGTCGAGATCTTCTTGGCGTTCGTCTACGTCTACCTGACGATGGCATCCTGGCGGGTTGTCTTGAACGACGTCGGAGCACCGGTTGATTCGAAGGTGGCCAGTCGAATCTTCTTCTCCTCGCAGGTGGCGAAGTACCTGCCGGGCGGTGTGTGGAACTTTGTGGCTGCGGCAGAGGTGGGCAAGGACTACTCGATCTCCAGGAGACGGTCCGTGTGCGCTCTCCTGGTGTCTATCATCATCTCCATCGTCACCGGTCTGATCCTCGCGATTCTCGCGGTGCTGCTGGGGCCAAGCGAGTTGATGGCCGGCTACCGCTGGATCGTGATCGCCATACCCCTTGGCGTTGTGGCCCTGTGCCCGCCGATCCTGAATCGTCTGGTCAATCTGGCGCTGCGGCTGCTGCGCAGGGAACCTTTGGACGACGCAATGTCTTGGTCTGGTACCGCCCTCTCAGCGCTGTGGGCGCTGGGAGCCTGGATCGCTGTGGGGCTACAGCTGTGGCTGATGCTCATCCATCTCGGGATGCCGGCCCAGCTCTCCACATTCCTTCTGGCCACGGGCGGATACGCGCTGGGTTGGACCGCCGGATTCCTCGTCTTCTTCGTTCCCGCTGGCGCGGGTGTGCGAGAGGTGGCCCTGGGTGCGGTGCTCACGACGATTGCGGGCCAGGGGGTCGTTGTCGTGGTGGTACTACTCGCTCGGATCTTCACCACTCTGGCGGATATCGGTTGGGGGATTGGCGCGTCGTTGCGCATGCGTGCGACCAACAAGAAGTGACCATCCCGGCGCGTTGAACTGGCACCGTGGGCTGATGTCACAGCAAGCTAGAATGCACACAGGTTATATAGACGATTGCGGCGCAGGCCGCAGAACAGGCGGAACACATGCGCTGGTTGGTTGCCGGAGCCAAGGGAATGCTGGGTCAGGATCTCGTTGAGCGAGTCTTGCGTGATGGTCACGATGTCATTGCCGTCGATCGCGACGAGATCGACATCACCGACCCTGCCAGTGTGGCTCAGGTCGTCAAGGATATCGATGTCCTCGTCAATGTGGCGGCTTTTACAGCCGTGGACAAGGCGGAGGAGGAGGAAGCAGCAGCGTTCACCGTGAATGCCACCGGCCCCGAGATCCTTGCTCGCCGCTGCAGCGAGATCGGTGCGCGCATCGTCCATATCTCCACGGACTATGTCTTCGCCGGAGAAGCGACGTCTCCTTATCAGGAGGACGAGCTCATGGAACCCAAGGGGGCCTATGGCCGTACCAAGGCCGCAGGGGAGTGGGCCGTGCGCGTCAACACGGATGACTACTTGATTGTGCGCACCGCATGGCTTTACGGAGCACACGGCAACAGCTTCCCAGCCACCATGAAGCGTCTTTCCGAAACCCATGACACACTGAACGTTGTGACCGACGAGATCGGCCAGCCCACGTGGACCGTCGATCTCGCGGACCTCATCGTGCGGCTCATCGATTCCGAGGCACCTTCGGGGATCTACCACGGTACGTCCTCCGGCTCCACCAATTGGAACGGATTCGCCAAGGCTGTCATCTCCTCCATCGGGAAGGATCCCCAGATCGTCAAGGAGACGACGGCGGCAGCGTTCAACCGCCCGGCTCCGCGCCCGCACTACTCGGTTCTTGGACACCTTGGCCTCGAACGCATCGGGGTTGAGCCCATTGGCGATTGGCGCGAGCGTTGGAACGAGGCTGCGGAGATCGTCCTCGCCGACAAGTAGTCCCGTGGCGTTGACATTGTAGCCTCAGGACCCGCATTGGCACCTCCAGCCTCTGGACCTTTGGGAACGGCGGAATCCGACATCGTGGTGTTGGATTCCGCCGTGCTCGGTTCGGACAGCGGTCCCTCCACGTCCGGGACGCCAACGCGGTTCACTTCGCAGGTCTCCCACGCGGCGGGCAATTCACGGCGGAGGTTCATTGCCGCGAGCGCTGCTCTTACTGTGGCTTTTCTTTTGTGGCAATTCGTCTGGGCGATTCTGACCCCCGCCTTCCGTTCGCCGGACGAACCATTGCATTTCAACTCGGTTCTCAGGGTTGCGGCTGGACAAGGATGGCCTGAGCCGGGAGAGGCTCGCGTCAACTCCCAAGTTCTGGAGGCCGTGCGCGAATCTGGCCTGATAGCTCCGGACTCTCCTGATTTTTCAGTATTGGAGCGAACCCGTAGTGAAGGAAGTCGGAGCCATGCGCACTCCCCTTTCTTCTCACAGATGGTTCTCGCGCCTCATGACCAGAGGCTTGTCGTGGACTATTCTGCTGGCCATTCCACCGAAATAGTGGATCAGATGACCCAGCATCCACCTC
>WPCI01083081.1_pt1 | contig 16209 bp, 11 predicted proteins | sample 5399871 | NCBI WGS metagenome assembly WPCI01 (sample SAMN12869469, study PRJNA574797) | sludge metagenome | isolation source: wastewater treatment of pH7 | place: China:Beijing | collected 2019-05-20
AGCCTTGCCCATTCTTTACTGGTAATACCAAGTTTTCCTGCGGAGATAATGTTAGGGATATTTCCAGGGATAAGCATACCACCTGAGAGTAAAAGACCCATAAGTATACTCCTTATCTGTATCTCACTGAGAGCAGGTCCGATTTCAGCAGCGCAAAGGGTAGCATTATCAAGGATAGCAGAAACCATGTTAACCCAGTAGAGAATGCCAGAAGGAATCTGGATAAAGTATTCAAGGATAAGAGGTTTGAAACCTTCGCCGAGCAACACGAGTGCTGCAATGAATACGTAGACTTTTACAGCTCTCATTATAACGTCCTTTACAGTCTCGTTATAATCTGCTGCTTTCATTCCCGCATCTTTCGGGTCAGCTTTTCCAAGGAAGAAAACTCCTAAAAGACCAAACGCAAAGATACCCGGGAAGATATATTTACCAAGCATATTGAACAAAAACATGAAATCAGCATGGTAAGGTTCACCGGCTAATTTTGAGATGGCGATTGTTGAGAGAGGTTCTCCAAGGGGAGTAAGCGCAGCGCCAAGTCCGATTGAGAAACATGCAATGATTGTAAGGTCAATCTTGGACTTACGAGGAAGTGGCATTGCATTAACTACCTCAACAAGAATAATTGCAGCAAGAATAGCTGACATAACACTTGAGGATAAGCCAAGAACAACAATTAGAAGAAAACCCAAGACTTTAACAGAAAGGATATCGGTCAGCTTTCTGATTGCTTTGTGGATCGGATCATGCCATTTATAAATAATCAAACCGACAACAAGCACAATCTGGAATATGCCGATTGGAATGCCAAAAATATCTCCAACGTGCAGAGGTGAAGTTAGCGATTCTTCGATGATTTCCATCCGCCAGCCAGTCTCTTCACCGGGGATTTTGACAAAACCTGAAAGAGTCATTGCTGCGATACCACAAACAAGCAAAAATGGTTCCAGATTTTCCTCAATAACATGTATCTTAAAAGGGCCGAGCAATACGGCCAAGAATATTACAAGAAATCCAGCTAAAATTCCTGGTTCAAGAGCCATTACTATTTTTTCCTCCTATAGTTATCAATCTAGACCACAAAATTCTTTAAGAGTTTATTATACTGTTAAACTCCTTTAGAGGCTAGAATGTTTTAGTGTTATAAGAGGTGTTCTATTTAATCTTCCATAATATATTAGTGTTTAATATATAAAGAAAGTATTACATTTTTTCCAAAGATGGATATTTTATTTTCATTTGAAACCCTGATAAAGCATATTTTTATCATTAAAAAAGGATTTTTGGCCCATATTTTCAGTAAATAAAACTGTTTGGCGCTGGTAATACAAATAATAAACATTTGACGTCTTTTTATAAATAATAGCCAGTGTGAGATAAAAAAACATAATCAAAGAGTCGATCCAAAAGAAGTAAGGATAGTAAGTTTATAAGCCCTAGAAATCTCAAGGCTCCGTCTTATATCAAGATAAAGTGATCTGAGTTAAACATAAAATAATATTAAACATAAAATAATAATAAGTATAAAATAATAATAAGTATAAAAAATAGTGAATAAAAATAATAGTGAATAAAAATAATAGTAAATAAAAACAATAGATATAGAAAATAATATCTCGTATTTCCTGCAGGGTTTTAAATCGAAGGTTATCAACAAACTATCAAAAAATGATATCCTCTTCAAATTTCATGGAGAAATTCGATTCAAGATATGAAAGAATTTTGTGGTATGGATTGATAGGATTATGTGGTCTCTTGAGTGTATTTATTAAATTTTAGATTTCATATCTGTGAAAATTACTTTTCCTGTAAACTTGAAGAGAATATTATGAATTTGTAATCACTAATGGAAATATACCGGAGTTTGTTCCAGAATCCGGCTTTTCATTACCAGATTTCGGAACTGACCGGTACAACTTTTCTGGTGGGCATATTTGAGCTTATATCCCAAGCATGAAGATGAGGACGAAATAGACAGCCATTGAGATGACCCCAAGAGGGAGTCCAAGTCTTGCCCATTCTTTACTGTTAATACCAAGTTTTCCTGCAGAGATAATATTAGGGATATTTCCAGGGATAAGCATACCACCTGCAATTAAAAGACCCATAAGTATACTCTTAATCTGGATTTCACTGAGAGCAGGTCCGATTTCAGCAGCTGCGAGGGTAGCATTATCAAGAATGGCAGAAACCATGTTAACCCAGTAGAGAATACTAGAAGGAATCTGGATAAAGTATTCAAGGATAAGAGGCTTGAAACCTTCTCCAAGGAATGTTAGAGCCATGATAAACACATAAACTTTGACCGCCCTCATCACGACATCCTTTACAGTCTCGTTATAGTCTGCTGCTTTCATTCCTGCCTCTTTCGGGTCAGCTTTTCCAAGGAAAAACACTCCAATAATACCGAAAGCGAAGATACCTGGGATAATATACTTACCAAGCATATTGAACAAAAACATGAAATCAGCATTGTAAGGTTCACCGGCTAATTTTGAGATGGCGATTGTTGAAAGAGGTTCTCCTAGGGGGGTAAGTGCTGCTCCAAGTCCGATTGAGAAACACGCAATAATTGTGAGGTCTATCTTGGACTTGCGAGAGAGAGGCATCGCATTAACTACCTCAACGAGAATAATTGATGCAAGAATAGCCGACATAACACTTGAAAGAAGTCCCAGAATAACAATAAGGAGAAAACCTAAAACCTTAACAGAAAGCATATCAGTCAATTTCCTGATTGCTTTGTGGATTGGAGAATGCCATTTATAAATAATCAAACCGACTACAAGCACGATCTGGAATATGCCTATTGGAATACCAAAGATATCTCCAACGTGTAACGGGGCAGTAAATGCTTCTTCGACGATCTCCATCCGCCAGCCGGTCTCATTACCCGGGATTTCGACAAAACCTGAAAGAGTCATTGCTGCAATACCGCAAACAAGCAAAAATGGTTCCAGATTTTCCTCAATAACATGTATCTTAAAAGGGCCGAACAATACGGCCAGGAAGATTACAAGGAATCCAGCTAAAATTCCTGGTTCAAGAGCCATTACTTTTTTCCTCCTTTACTAATAAACATATAGCGTTCCCACAGTAAAGTAAAACTTGATAAACTGTAGATTTGAAATCCCTTATTAACAGTATAACTAATATTGAGGGATGAAATAACCGAACTAATATTGCAATAATTACTGGTTGATATGAAGAATCATTAACTGTAAACAGTAGATTACAAACTAATTGAAGAATTTGTGTCCTGTTGAACGCTGCGAAGCCCCATTTTTTAGCCTTGCAGAGACCTTTTCTGTGCTATAGACCTGTTCAATTTCATACATTTGAAAAATCAATTTATTAATAATTTTCAAATGGAAAAGTCCCGATCCACAATTGTTATGTACAATTGAAATATTATCAGACAATTCACATGAAGTTGAGTCATTCTATCGGCAAGACCGCCTCTATTTTTTAATCCATGGAGTTAAGAAATTAAGATAAAGAACAAAGTGTGATCCCGGATTTTTAATGTTAAAAATTACACAGATCAGAACTAATATCCATATATCTTTCTCTCAATCCATCATGCTTTGTTTATATCGGGGCTATAGAGATCTTGTTACTCTAAGATAGGTATATAGTTTTTGCTTTTGTTATTATCAAAAGTGAAAGGTTTAGCGTAAAAATTCCCAGCTGGAAAATTAATAAAAAGAGATTAAGCGCCAGAAACAGGAAATTCATAAACTTGCTATATTTTTTTATTTTGGATCAAATAGTTTTTATACATCTTTTTTTAAGAATTTAAACCCATAAAATAAATATTTTTTATTTATACTCAATATTTTCCCAGAAAAACCGGAATTCGAGCTTGGAACTCTAATGACGAAAAATATATTCAGAGATTATCCATAAAAAAATTTGATAAACTACCAATATAAAAGTGAAAAAAGAATAGAATAAAATAAAAAAGTAGATAAAAAAATTAATTCTTTTGGACCAGCAGAGAGAATATTCGCTTTATAGGTATTCCTATGGGCTTTATCTTTTTAATTAGAACATCAGCTTATATTTGTCCAGAGCTTCAAATTTTCTCTCGAATCTGCAGTTCGAGCTTGAAATTATTCACAGTTCCAGACTGCATTATATAACCCTTAAAAAAATATATAGGGTTGATAAATATTAGCTGATCTTAATTTCAACTGGTTTTTCTTCAACACAGCGCCTGAAGATAACTTCAAGCACCCCATTTTTATAGCTGGCTTTTGCACTCTTCGGGTCCACGGGAACAGGAAGTTCCACATCTTCCGAAAATTCAGAAAGCCCTGTGACTTTAATTTCAAGGTTCTGGGCAGTCGCATGCAGCAGAAGGTTTTCCTTTTCGATTTCTGGGAATTCTGCAAGTACGTGCACCATATCTTCGTTTTCGAAGATATCAATTAAAGGTTCTTTTGTTTCTGAAGGAAAGAAGTTCTCTTCTTTTTGAGGGTATTCCGGAACGTTTCCGAATTCCCGGAGTTCGGGATCTTCCCCCGGGCGGTGAATGATAGAAAATCCGTAAACAAAGGGGCCGGATTCTCCCATTTCTTCCAGGAGGGCTTCGATAATCTCTTCCAGGTTGTCAAAAAGTTCAGACCCAAAGTCTTCAAAGAAATCCTTTCTTTTTCTTATGCCCACCATTATTACCTCTTATTTTCCTCACGCTCCCGAAGATCACTCAATATTGATTGAAGTTCGAGAACTGGACTCCATTTTGTTAAAGGTAACCTCCAGGACGCCGTTTTTATAAGTGGCTCTGGCACTCTGGGGATCCACCTTTACTGGCAGTTCAACACGTTCGGAATATTTTGGATTCCCATCTAATGTTTCGATGTCAAGTATTAAATCAGTTGCGTTCAGTTGGATATTTTCTTTATCGATGCCTGGCATCTCGGCAATCACATGGACTGCTTCTTCGCTTTCCAGTACATCAATAAGGGGTTTTCTTATGTCAAGATAGCGCTTTTCTCCGGTTTCAGTCTGCTCAAACATCGGGATATTCCCAAATTCCCGGATTTCAGGCTCTTCCCCTGGCCTCTGGGTTACAGAAAAGCCGTAAACAAACGGGTGTTGCCCGAAGTTGTCCATGCTCATGCCCATAGCCCTGCTGAGGCGCTCGAACATTTCTTCCATATCCTGCAGGGGATCAATTCCGAATATTTCATCGAAAAAACTTCTTCTTCTCCTGTCTCTGTCCATCTAATCACATCGTTATTAAGTTATGCGTATTGAGTTTCTTAAGTGAGTGCTACTCAAATCAATAAAGTTTTCAATTAAACTGGCTGCTCTTTTCCTGGCAAAAATTAAAGTGCCGGAATTTACCGGCTGGTCAAATAAAGTTTTATCTGCCTGCAGAAAATCCGGATATCTTTTTCTTAGGAATCTTTTCTTAGACCCTGGTTTCCTGATCTTTTTCTTCGACCTTGATTTCCTGATCTTTTTCTTCTGAAGACTCTTCCTCAAAATCAGTTGCGTACCTGGCAAAGAGTTCAGCACTCTTTTCATAGGCACTCAGAGTTTCTCTGGATGTTGTGGGCTTTACACGGCGGATCGCTTTTTCGAAGTGCCTTTTTGAAAGACGGACTTCTGCTGCCTTTTCCTGGATGTTCTTCCTATCAGCACCCGGAGTGACGATTTCCCTGAGGGCTAGCATTGCAGCTTCCCTGCAGATGCCTTCAATATCCGCACCCACATACCCTTCGGTCATCTCAGCGAGCTCAGAGAGTTTTACATCTTCTGCAAGCGGTTTTTCTTTCGCATGAATCTCAAAGATCTTCTCTCTTCCTTCTTTTCCAGGAGGCTTGATGTAGATGAGCCTGTCAAAGCGGCCGGGCCTCAGAAGGGCAGGGTCTACCATATCCGGCCTGTTTGTAGCGGCGACTATGATTACGTCTTTCAGCTCTTCTATCCCGTCAAGTTCCGTAAGGATCTGGCTGACCACTCTTTCGGAAACATGCGTGTCGGAAACAGAGCTTCTTTGAGGAGCAATGGAATCAATCTCATCAAAGAAGATTACAGTCGGAGCAGCCTGTTTTGCTTTCCTGAACGTTTCCCTTATCGCACGCTCGGATTCACCCACATACTTGCTGAGGAGTTCTGGGCCTTTAATGCTGATGAAATTAGCCTCACTTTCATTTGCAACAGCTTTTGCAAGCAAAGTTTTACCAGTACCCGGCGGCCCGAAGAGAAGGACGCCTCTCGGAGGCTTTATACTGACAGCCTTGAACATTTCAGGATATTTGAGAGGCCATTCCACAGACTCGATAAGTTCCTGTTTTGCTTTCTCAAGCCCGCCTATATCGTCCCAGCCAACATGCGGAACTTCAATATAGACTTCTCTCATAGCTGAAGGCTCAATATTTTTCAGGGCTTCTCTGAAATTTTCTTTTGTGACCACAAGGTTGTCGATGATCTCCTGTGGAATCTCCTCTTCGATATCAATTTCTGGAGTGATCCTTCTGAGTGCATGCATTGCAGCTTCCTTACAGAGGGATGAGAGGTCAGCTCCCACAAAACCATGGGTCACATCTGCGATCTCACTGAGGCTCACTTCATCTTCGAGTGGCATGCCTCTAGTATGGATCAGGAGAATCTGCTTCCTGCCGTTTCTGTCAGGTATTCCGATCTCGATCTCTCTGTCAAACCTTCCACCGCGGCGGAGAGCTTCATCAATGGAGTTCGGGCGGTTTGTAGCAGCTATGACCACCACTTCGCCCCTGGACTTGAGCCCGTCCATCAGGGAAAGCAGCTGGGCTACAACCCTTCTTTCCATTTCCCCGGTGACTTCGCCTCGTTTAGGGGCGATTGAGTCTATTTCGTCTATGAAGATGATGGAAGGAGCATCCTTCTCGGCTTCTTCGAAGATTTCCCTGAGTTTCTGTTCGCTTTCTCCGTAATACTTGGAGACGATTTCAGGACCGCTGATTGTAATAAAATTGGCATCGGTTTCACTTGCGACAGCCTTTGCAATCATGGTCTTACCCGTTCCGGGAGGTCCATGAAGAAGAACTCCTTTTGGAGGCTCGACACCCAGCTTCTGGAAGAGTTCAGGATGCCTCATTGGCAGCTCAATCATTTCCCTTACAAGCTGGATTTCCCGTCTGAGCCCTCCGATATCTTCGTAGGATATACCTTCAGGGGCCTTGATCTCTTCAATTGATTTTTCTTTAATGATGATTTCAGTATCTTTGGTAACAACAACAGGACCTGCAGGTCTTGTAGATGCGACCACGAAAGTCAGTGGGTTGTTTACGGTTTCAACCCTTATTTGCTGACCTTTATTTAGAGGTCTGCCCTCAATTATTCTCAGGATGTAATGAGCACCACCCACAAGCCTGACAGGCTGGGATGGAGCAAGTGTAACCCTCTGAGCATGCTTTGCCTGGACCTTCTGAATAGTGACTCTGTCGTCTATTCCTACCTTTGCATTGCTCCGCAGGTTTCCATCTATTCTGATCCTGTTTTCCTGCCCACGTTCGACGTTTGGCCAGACAATTGCGTAGGTTTTGGATCTGCCCGAAATCTCAATAATATCCCCGCTTACAAGTCCCATTTCCTGCATTAAACGGGTGTCGATTCTTGCAATTCCCCTTCCCACGTCTTTATGATAAGCCTCAGCTACTCTCAAATTAATTTCTTCAGTCATTTATTTTCAACTCCGGTCTCACATATTTTCCAGTACTGCTGGCTATTTTTGATCGTATACTCAACAAAGCCTCTTTCTGCAAGATCCATAAGGTTAGAGTTTATAATGCTGGGATGCAGACGCAGGTTATAGCAAAGGACTGCCGCTGTAGCCTCGTTTTTCAAAAGCTCGAACAGAAGCTCACATTCTACAGGGTTTCTGGCAATATCCTCGATGGAATCCAGGCATTTATCCATCAATTCCGTATATTCAGCCTGAAGTTGTTTCTGCATCTGTGCAAGCTCTTCCTGTTTTATTCTAAGTTCACGGAGCCTTTCGCTCAGCTTCAGGAAGAAGCAGGATGATTCATCTCTGGTAGCAGGTCCATTATTTTCGACAGCATAACTTTCCCGTTTTTTCTCCCTGTCGAAGTTGATGTCCTGAAGAGCCATCGTATATGAATAAGGTGATACAGATACCTCAAGCCGCACATTATTTGCAATATTGAAATATTTGCGCCTTTGCTCGTCCACACTGCACTCGATCAGCCCTGCCTGTTCTAACAGGCTAAGGTGACTGATAATCGCCTTTGGTCCTACCCCCAGCCTGCCTGAAATCTCACTGACATAGCAGGGGCGGTTTGCAAGAAGCTGAATTATCTTCCTGCGGTTTTCATTCCCCAGGATGTCAAGTAATTTTGCTGGGTCCATTTTTCCCCCTCTGGTGATCGCTGAAATTTACTATTGAAATTACTATTAATTAATGATGAGTTAATTAATGATGAGTTTACGGTTCTGTTTTTATGTAATTTTGAATAATTAATTACATATTTTTTAATTAATACAATATTGGAAGCTAATGTTCTACCCAAATTACTGGAATTATCGTCTGGAAGCCAGGTTTCAGGTAAAAATAATGTTACTGATCTATATTTCAAAATTTACAGATAACCCTGATCAGAGTACTAACCGTATTGCGAGATTAATAGTTAGTAACCATTAGTTAGCGGTTATAATATATAAGCTTTTCCATCAAACTCTTTATATTCGGATGATTTGAAAATAAGATGAAATTTATCAGTAAGGTAAGCTCTCTTATCATCACAAAACCCGCAAAACTTGAATCCACAAAGGATGAAAACGCCTGTAATTATGTAATAAAAAATTAAAGGATATATCGCTAAAGAATATTAAGCAAATGAAAGATAAAATGACTGCTAATTTCTCACAAAATTACTAAAATATCAAATCAGGCAATTGGATTATTTCCACTTTAAATTACATATTTCATTTTAAATCGATTATTTTCGTATCAGGTTACTTATTTTCATTTAAATTACAAATTTTTGTTTTAAATTACAAATTTTTGTTTTAAATTGCTTACTTTTGTTTTAAATTTCTTTCTTTTTCTATTTTCTGCATATCCTGACCCCTGCTTTAAGATTATCCCCGGATGGTGCCGGCTGTTCCTGACAGGTTATAAGTAGAGTTGAGGTTTGCAGGAGACATGGCTGGTGTCACATTAATATCTCCCTTCTTACCAAAGGAAAAATATTTCAGGGGATTTAACCAGCTTTTCAGCCTTTCTCTGTCCTTTTTCCAGTCTGTAATAAATACAATATAAACGGTTTTTTTGTCTTTTATTTCAGAGCTTACTGCAATATTGTACATAAGATCTTCAAACTTTATAGAACCGCTAAGTAATTCTCCGGAGACATAGAAAGTTGCCTCACTTTGAGGCACGTCTTTAACATACCCAGAATACTGGTACGACTTTCCTCCATTAAGTCTGGAAATCTTTTTAATCTGTATCTCAAAATCATTCTCCAGTAATCTGAGGCTTAAATTTCCATTTGCAGCGGCGCTTTCAAATTCCTCAACATTTATTGTAACAGTTTCAAACCCGTCCCAGTATTTTTGAGACTCAAATGAAATATTCTGAACCTCAACCTTTTCAACTATATTATTAGAAGTCTTTGAAAAATTCTTAAGTATTTCTTCATTTGAATTGATCTTATCAGGTGGTCTTCCAGCAATTCCAGGAGTTCTGGTTTTATTACTATCATCAGCTAAAATCAGATATCCTGAAAGAGCAACCAGACCCAGAAAGACTGCAATTAATGAGATTATCCCCAAGCTGTCCATTTTCATTTAAATCCCGGCACTAATAAATAGATTCAAATTATCAAGTAAAAAATCAATTATTGCATATCATAAATAACATTTTCTTTTTATTTCAATCTTTTTACATTATATCGAAAAAATAGCAAAAAAGTAAAGCTTCACGAAATGAAAAAAATGTATATAAAGAGCCGGATTGAAGCTAATATAATTAAAAAATTAAGAAATTCAAGAATAAATACAAGATAGACAAAATTAAGAAATTCAAGATAAATACAAGATAGAAAAAACAAGGAATTCAAGAATAGATTTAAGATGGAAAACTTTATAAAAATGAGAAATTATCTTCTCTCTTTAATCCTGGTTTCTCTTTTTGTTTTTCTTTTGCTGATTAAAAACAGAAGGCAAGTGGAGTGCATATGAACCTTCTTCCCTGATTGCCATAACAAGCTCCTTGCGCTCTAAAAGAGAATCCAGATTAAGTTCGTAAGAGCCGGGACCAAGAATCCTCACAGATTCCACCCTCTCCTCCTCAGTTTTAGTTTCGCTCCCTGATTCGTGTTCCTTCTCTTTTTCTTCGGATGCGAGGGCTTCGTCAATATTTCTGACAACCTCGTCCAGAGAGGCTTCAAGATCCAGCTTTTGTTCTTCCAGAGCGGCTCTTCCCGGGTTTTCCAAACCTTCCGGATCCTGTTTCACATAAAGAAATTTATTCCAGCCGCAGCTTGGGCAGCCGCTGAGGATTACAGAATCCCCGTCTTCAAAAATGGTTCCGCATCTGGTACATCTATGGGGCATGAGTTCACCAGTAATCAGTAATACAAACGTAAATGCTGTAGTATACAGCTCTAATGCATCTTAATTGCATATATACCTTAAATTAATAATTTGAACGGTACCCTGTTAAGTATGGATTTATTTACACGAAATAAACGCTTATGTTATACTTCTCAAATGTTGTCTTAAATAATACCTTTAATAAATATGTATATTTGTATTTACAGTTTTTTTATTTAGCAAATTCAAAAGACCTGCTTTAACCCGAAGTTTTTACTCTTATTTACTCTTATTTACTCATTATTTACCTTACCCGATGCAGATTATTTACATCAAAATTTACATCAAAAACAATTATCGAGAACATGACATAAAAATCTATTTTATAAAAGTCTCCAGTACTTTTTCCCATTAATAATATCGGAAGTAGTTGTATAGATTCGGTCCATTTCTTCCAGAACTTCCGGAAGCCTGCCAGGTTGAGTAATTTCAAAAACCACAGGGTCAAGGGCATGATTTATGTAAAGGCTATGTTTAATATCTTCTAAACTCCAGAGCTTTTCTGGTTCTTTTCTCATGTTTTTTGTCAGAATGCTTATCATGTCTTCCATAAAATTCCAGGGATAAACAATCCATGCCCAATCTTCAAGACGTTCTCCTACATAATCAGGATCTATTTTTGAGCTTCCCAGGTACTGCAAGGAAGCAGTCCGTACCTCGCTGGGATTTCTGCTTTCCACATAAGTTTTAGCGCTGATCATACTTTCCCCGGTATCCACAATATCATCTACAATAAGCACTTTTTTACCTTTAATTACATTATCAGAAAGAGGATACCGTATATACGGTTCACCGGTGTCAATAGCTACAGCCCCTATATAGTGCTCGACCTTAAGACTGGACAGGTCATCAAGTCCCAGAAAATCACATAGCACGCGTCCTGCAAACCAGCCTCCTCTGGCCAGTGCAATAATAACATCCGGCTCGTAACCGGAACTTTTGACTTCTCTTGAAATGTTTCGGCACAGATTGTAAATATAATCCCAATTTGTAAGCACGCATCTAAACGATTCTATATAAAACCCTCCCGGATCCGAAACCCGGTATTGACAGGAAATTATGCTGTTTGGGGGGCACGCATGCCCAGGCACCACCTTCGAGATTATATAATTTAGCCCATAGGCTTTAAGTTTTCTTATCTTGTCAAAAAATAGTTTGGGAAAGAATTGAAAAGAAATATTTTAAAGTGGATTGAAAACCTTACATGCATAAAGACCTGAAACTTTGTTGATATATTCGAATGCAGTTAAAATATTATTTCAAAAGCAGTTAAAATATTATTCCAAAAAACGTTTAAAACTAAGCATTATATTAATGATTTTTTAGATATTATGGTTTCTTGGGCAGTAAGTTCAAGTTCTGGAAGATTACCGGCAAGCAGGAAAAGTCAAAAATAACAATTCTGCAGAGGCAAAGAGCATTTCTGCAGAGGTAAAGTCTGGAAAGTGAAAACAATGGATAGAATGTTAATAGACCTGCTCTTCATGTCTCAAAAAAGAAAGGACCTTTTAATACTTCTCAGAGATGGAGGGAAGACAATAGAAGAAATAGTAGATACTCTTAATGTCACCCCTACAGGAATGCTTCCGCAGATTAAAAAGCTAAAGGAAGAATTTCTTATTATTCAGGATGATAAAGAATACAGACTTACCCATCTGGCAGAAATTCTGGTAGAAAAAATGAAGCCTCTGCTTGACACTCTTGAGGTCATCGAAGAGCATAAAAATTTCTGGCAGGAACGTGACCTCAGTGATCTATCTCCTGAATTCCTTGAGAGACTTAATGAATTAAAACCATATTCTCTTGTAAAACCCGATCCTGACAAAATTTTCGAGACTTCCCCGGTATTTCTGAAAAACATAGAGAAATCAAAAAGAATATTGTCTTTATCTTCAATATTTCATCCGGCATTCCCGGAAATATTTCTAAGAATCGAAGGTGAAGATATTGAAATTACACTCATAGTGACAGAAAGAATTTATGAAAGGTTAAAAAAAGACTTTGGGGAAGAGCTGAAACTTTATATTGCCAGGAAAAACAGACAGCTTTTTGTTTGCACTGATGAACTGAAAATAGCTATGCTTACAAAAACCGAGCATTTTATGATGGCAGATTTTCTCACATGGAAAGGAGCCTATGATCAGGAAAGTATCGTGGCTTTCGAGCCTGCCTCTCTGAAATGGGCGGAAGAGCTTATTCTCCATTATAAAAACCAGGCTCAGGAATTAAAGGATGGATCCTGAAAATAAGAAATAAAGATTACCGGAATTATTCCCCTGATACACTTTATCCTTCCATTAAAAACCCTGATATTGAAACCGGAAATTTAAAAACCGGTTTTTTACTTTTTCATTTTTTAAATGCTTCTACTTAAGAATTCCGGATTAAAAAATGAAAGCTACGAACAGAACTGAAGTTTAAGCAAAAGATAAATTGGAACAGGCTTATTTTTTCATCTATATATTAAAAGAAGAGGGAGACAGATGAAAGGAAAAATAGATGGAAAGTACATAAAAAGTATCAGGCATGTCAAAACTGTAAGATTGACAGCAGTCCTGTTTGCATTCTTTATAGTTGCTCTTTCCGGCTGTGTTGAAAACGTCGAGGACGAGCAGAATAACACCACTGAAATAGAATACACTTACGGTATGGCAAATGTGGAGAGTATTGATATTCTGATTATGGAATCTTTTCCAGTGCAGATAAATGTAATAGCAGAAGGCTATCTGCCTGATGGATGCACCAGGATTGACGAAATAAAGACCGAAAGGGAAGGAGAGACCTTCAATATCAATATCACGACAAAGCGTCCAAAAGATGCAATCTGCACCCAGGCTATAGAGAGCTTCAGGGAAACGATCCCCCTGGAAATCCAGGGTCTCAGAGCCGGAAATTATATTGTAAATGTAAATAGAGTGACCGGATCTTTTGAACTTACTGTCGATAATATCCTTAAGGAGACGCCGGACTCTATGCCACCGGGACAGCAGGTAGTAACAGAAGCTGGTAATGGGACAAATATAAATATCGAATAGGGCGAGAGTTTCTATCTTAGACTTAAGGATAACCCGTCTACAGGCTATTTGTGGGAATTAAACCTGAGCCAGGGACTTAATCTCACTGATATCAATGGAACATTTTATTCCCCAGACTCTCAGGAGGATATTCCACCTCTTGTTGGTGCTGGAGGAGTCCGTGAGTGGGAAATTAAAACGGATTCCGAGGGCGCCCAGCAGGTAACAGCGGTATATAAAAGGCCCTGGGAAAATGAAACAGGAACCGAAGACAGATTTATACTTAATGTTGATGTTTTCTGAGCAGTAATCTCATTTTTCATGCCTCTGATTCTTTTTACTTTCTCCTCATAGAGGCATGAAATATTTCTCTTAAGGACCGCATCGGCTTCAAGAGCTTTATAAGAGCCCGAGAGCTTCTTTAAGATCTTTGAGGCAACTGTCGCAGATATACGAGGTGCCTATCTGGGTACACCCAAGTATGTTTGCGTCTTCCGTATGTTCTTTTTCTTCCGTGTTTCCTGAATAGCTTTCACAGTAGACACCGCATTTTACTTCACAATAAGCCCCGCAAAACAAACATCTGGTCATAATATAACGTGGGACTTCAGCTTTCAAATATCTTTCCCGAAAAAGCCTGAAAAACAGCTATTAGAAATGAAACCTGAAATAAAGACGGGTAAAATAGAGGAGTTTGGCGAAGTTTTTAAATCGGACATGACCGTCATCCGGATTTTCCTGCAAGATTACAGGTGAGCGAAAAGTATATAAGTAATCGTTAGTATGTTCTGATAGCTGTCTCGGGCATAATGCCTGAAGTATAAAGCCCCGTAGCGGGGTGGGGTAGCCAGGAGATCCCGACGGGCTCATAACCCGTAGACCGATGGTTCGAATCCATCCCCCGCTATTAAGAGTAATTTTTCATGAATTATTTTTCCGTTTTTCTTACCTGAAATTTTATGCATCCTCAGGTTTTTTTCATACTTTGATTTTTTATATCCGAGCGGTTATTTATATTCGGAGCATTTAATCTGCCTGATATTCAAATTCGTTTTACACATTCTATCATACACATTCTATTATTATCTCAGACATCACCTTCACACCTTTTAAGTATCAAAAACTAAAAGGCTTATTAAACAAAGATCGCCTCTTATACAGAGTAAAATAAATGCAAAAAAGATCACCTTCTTATAAGGTAAAAAATAAAACCGGAAAACAACTTTGTACGCAGACGAATAAGTTAAACTCAAGATATTAAATTTAATCTATCCTTTTATCCATCCTCAAAATTTAGCAGGACGATTCTCATATGGTAATGGAAAAACTCGGAGACTCCTTACAGGGAGCACTCAAAAAGCTGATCGGCGCAGGGAGAATTGATGAGCGCACGGTCAATGAAGTAGTAAAGGATATTCAGCGCGCTCTGCTCCAGGCTGACGTTAACGTAAAACTTGTCATGGGGATGTCGCAGAGAATCAAAGAGCGTGCAATGAAAGAAGACCCTCCTGCGGGTATGAACCCGAGGGAGCATGTGATCCGCATTGTGTATCAGGAACTGATGGAAATCATCGGGAAAGGAGCCGATATCCAGCTCAAGCCCCAGACAATCATGATGGTGGGACTTCAGGGAAGCGGAAAGACCACAAGTGCTGCAAAACTGGCACGCTATTTCCAGAGAAAGGGGCTCAAAGCAGGTGTTGTTGCCGCAGATACCTTCCGGCCAGGAGCTTACCACCAGCTCAAGACTCTCTCTGAAAAGCTCAATGTGGGTTTTTACGGAGAGGAAGGAAACCCCGATGCTGTAGAGATTACCATACATGGGCTTAAAGCACTCGAAAAATACGATATAAAAATAGTGGACACAGCAGGCAGGCACGCCCTCGAAGCCGACCTTATCGAAGAAATGGAGAGGATCCATGCCGTTGCAAAACCTGACCACAAGTTCATGGTTCTCGACGCGGGTATAGGGCAACAGGCAAGCCAGCAGGCTCATGCTTTCAATGACTCGGTAGGGATCACGGGCGTTATCATCACAAAACTGGACGGAACAGCAAAAGGTGGTGGAGCGCTTTCAGCAGTATCTGAAACAAAAGCTCCGATTGCCTTTATAGGAGTAGGGGAAACTCCGGAAGACTTTGAAAAGTTCGAGGCTGACAGGTTCATCTCAAGACTTCTTGGAATGGGGGACCTCAAGAGCCTGATGGAAAAGGCAGAGGAAAGCCTGAGCGAAGAAGACGTCAATGTCGAAGCCCTTATGCAGGGGCGCTTCACATTGAAAGATATGTACAAGCAGCTTGAAGCAATGAATAAAATGGGCCCTCTCAAGCAGATTATGTCAATGCTCCCTATGGGCATGGGAGGACTGGGAGGCGTGAAATTATCAGATGAGATGTTCCAGGCTACCAGTGACAAAATGAAGAATTACAAGGTCATTATGGACTCGATGACAGAAGATGAAATGGCTGACCCCAAGCTAATAGGCGGATCACGGATCAAAAGAATATCAAGAGGCTCTGGCTGCAGTCCTGAAGATGTCAGGGAACTTCTAAAATATCATAAAACCATGCAGACGGCT
>WPCI01234087.1_pt1 | contig 16159 bp, 14 predicted proteins | sample 5399871 | NCBI WGS metagenome assembly WPCI01 (sample SAMN12869469, study PRJNA574797) | sludge metagenome | isolation source: wastewater treatment of pH7 | place: China:Beijing | collected 2019-05-20
TGAACGGAATGCAAATTTGCGTTGAAAAATCTACAAATATTTTTCTATATTCTTTTTTCAATTGTGTTACAATAAGGACAGATTGAACGAATAGAGGTGTAAAATATGCGTTTCATTTGGGCATTAATTTGGTCGTTCTTACTTGTACATATGATGAGCTATGTAATCGGCTCTATGACTGGCGGTACATACGACTTTAACCAAGCGTCTATTTTCTCAGTTGTTCTTGCTGTGTTAGTACTAGCAATTTCAGCTGCAATTCCAAACGAGCCAGTAGAACAACACTAAAAAAAGAGTCCGGATTTTATCCGAACTCTTTTTTATTTTTATTTCACATGAACGACTAACTCGTTATTTTCTACATCAACAACTACGTGACTATTATCAGTAATTGTTCCTGCAATTAATTCTCGTGCTAATTTCGTTTCCACTTGACGCTGTACGTATCGTTTTAATGGACGAGCTCCGTACATTGGGTCGAAACCTGCTTCCACAACAAATTCTTTTGCTGCATCTGTTAATTCTACTGTAATGTGACGGTCAGCTAGACGACCTTGTAGTTCTTTTACAATTTTATCAACAATGCCTTTAATTTCATTCGTTGTAAGAGGTTTGAATAAAATAATTTCATCCACACGGTTTAAAAATTCAGGGCGGAAATGTCCTCTTAATTGCCCCATTACAAGGTCTCTTGATTCCTCTTTAATCGAACCATCTTCTTCTAATCCATCTAGTAAATGAGCAGATCCAATATTTGAAGTCATAATAATAACTGTATTTTTAAAGTCCACTGTACGGCCCTGTGAATCTGTAATGCGTCCATCATCTAACATTTGTAATAAAATGTTGAATACTTCTGGATGTGCTTTTTCAATTTCATCTAATAAAACAACGGAATATGGTTTACGTCTTACCGCTTCTGTTAATTGACCGCCTTCTTCATATCCTACATATCCAGGAGGTGCACCAATTAAGCGAGACACGGCGTGTTTTTCCATATACTCAGACATGTCAATGCGAATCATTTGCTCTTCACTATCGAATAAAGACTGGGCTAACGTTTTTGCAAGTTCTGTTTTAACAACACCTGTTGGTCCTAAGAAGATGAAAGAACCAATCGGGCGGTTCGGATCTTTAATACCAGCGCGAGCACGAAGAACTGCGTCTGACACTAAGCTTACTGCTTCCTCTTGTCCGATGACACGCTCTGATAAGATTTGCTCTAAGCGTAATAATTTCTCGCGTTCACCTTCCACGAGTTTCGCAACAGGAATACCAGTCCAGCGTGAAACAATATCTGCAATTTCTTCTTCACTTACTTCCTCACGTAATAAACGATTTTCTTGTTTATTATGCGCGCCCATTTCTTCCGCTTCTTTTAACTCTTTTTCAATTGCGGGAATTTTCCCGTGACGAAGTTCGGCTGCTTTATTTAAATCGTAATTGCCTTCTGCTTCTTCTAATTCACGACGCAAACGTTCTAAATGTTCACGTAAGTCACGAACTTTGTGAATGTCTTCTTTTTCTTTCTCCCATTTCGCTCTCATGCCACTTGCAACTTCTTTTAAATCCGATAATTCACGTTGCAATGTTTTTAGACGCTCTTGGCTACCACGATCCGTTTCTTTCCCAAGAGCCGCTTCTTCAATTTCCAGCTGCATAATGCGGCGCGTTACTTCATCTAATTCTGTTGGCATAGAATCAATTTCTGTACGAATTGTTGCACACGCTTCATCAACAAGGTCAATTGCTTTATCAGGTAAGAAGCGATCTGAAATATATCGATCTGATAAAACTGACGCTGCTACAATCGCACGGTCATGAATATTTACACCGTGATAAATTTCAAAGCGTTCTTTTAATCCACGTAAAATTGAAATTGTATCTTCAACAGTTGGTTCTTCTGCTAATACTTGTTGGAAACGTCTTTCTAGCGCTGGATCTTTCTCAATATATTTGCGATATTCATCGAGCGTCGTCGCCCCGATACAATGCAGTTCACCGCGCGCAAGCATCGGTTTTAACATATTTCCTGCATCCATGGCTCCCTCTGTTTTACCAGCTCCAACTATTGTATGAAGTTCATCAATGAATAATAAAATGCGTCCTTCACTCTTTTTAATTTCATTTAATACAGCTTGCAGACGCTCTTCGAACTCACCACGGAATTTCGCACCAGCTACGAGTGCACTCATATCTAACGCAAAAATCGTTCTATCTTTCAATCCTTCAGGTACATCCTTTTTCACGATACGCTGTGCTAGCCCTTCAACGATTGCTGTTTTACCAACACCTGGCTCCCCAATTAAAACAGGATTGTTTTTCGTTTTACGTGAAAGAATACGGATTACACGTCGTATTTCACTATCACGGCCGATTACAGGATCAATTTTCCCTGCTCTCACTTCCGCCACTAAATCACGGCCATATTTTTCTAACGCTTCATAAGTTGCTTCTGGATTTTGACTCGTCACTCTTTGATTCCCCCGAACTGTCATTAAAGACTGTAATAAGTTATCTTTCGTAATATGCAATCTTGTAAATAATTGATTTATATCGCCTTTTTCTTCAGAAAAAGCAAGCAATACATGTTCTACTGAAATGTAATCATCCTGCAGTTTTTCTGCTTCTTTCCCTGCTCTTACAAGAAGTTGTTGCAGAGCGCTCGTTACATACAATTTTCCAACTTCTGCACCGCTCCCCGTTACAGAAGGTTTCTTTTTAATTAAACTTTCAGCACCTTGCTTTAATGCTTCTATATCAACATTCATTTTTTGAAATATACGTACTGCTAATCCATCTTGCTCTTCTAATAATGCAAGTAATAGATGAACAGTATCCACCTCTTGGTGATGATGAGATACCGCTAAAGATTGGGCACTCATAATCGCCTCTTGTGTTTTTGTTGTCATTTGATTTAAGTCCATCTTTACAGCCCTCCAAAAGTTTGACTTTCTTTGACCTTTGATTTGATTATACGCCAACTGACTTTTTTATACAATAATTTTGCCTATGTATTTTCAAACTTATTATTTGAAAAAGAAAAAGAGAGCATTCATTATACTGCTAAAAAATACGGTAAATGAAATTACAATGTGTAACGACAAAAAAGCCGCAATAATGATTGCGGCTTCTGTTACGGTTTTCTTTTATATGTCCACTGGCGGTTATGATTCGTGTTATCCGGAAACTTTTCACCGGCAGTTAATTTCACCATTTGCGGATCTTTCACCATACTTCCCGTTTCACCAATTTCTACGTAAATGCCATCATTCGGCGCTTTTTGTCCAGAACGAAACCTGCGATTTTGTCCCATCTTCATTCTCCTTCCATGACGTCTTGCCTCATTAGTATATCCATTTTAAAAGAAAGCTTTTCTGTCATGTTTAGGAAACAGTACTACATCTCATTCTTGTACATATATATGAATGACACAAGCGTAAGCAGGGATTTCTTTCCTACCTGTAGAAAAAAAAAGAAACCAACCTACTCTAGGCTAGTTTCAAAGGAGAGTCAAACATATACGAGAAGATTACATGTTCATTATATGCCTCATCACACGAGCAATGTAACCCTTTTCACAATTTGTACATAATGAAAGAAACATTGTTTGAACTTTCTAAAAAGATGTTGACTTTTCTTAATTTCCAACGATAAATAGTAGACACCACAGCACTTTGAGACGTAAGATGGATATATAGTGAAATTTCCATCTATGGTGATTTCACCGAGTCTAACCTCTTATTTCTGCATATTAAAAACGGAAATACAGATAGATACAAAAAAATTATTATAAGAGGTGAAATTATGAACAAACAACATTTAATCGCATTAGACTTAGACGGCACTTTATTAACAGACAACAAAATAATTTCCACTCGAACGAAACATACAATTGCAAAAGCAAAGGAACAGGGACATATTGTCGTTATTTCAACAGGACGTCCATTCCGTGCTAGTTATGATTACTATAAAGAACTTGATCTTAACACACCTATCGTAAACTTTAACGGCGCTTACGTACATCATCCTCTTGATTCAAACTGGGGAACACATCACTCTCCTCTTGAGCTAGCAACAGCGCAAGAAATTGTCCGAGCTTGCTTTGATTTTGGCGTAAAAAATATATACGCGGAAGTAATGGACGATGTGTATGTTCGTGAAATTGATGAAGATAAAAAACATATTTTCGAATTCGGCTCTCCTAAGATTTTTACGGGAGACTTATTAAATATTTTAAACGATCATCCAACTTGCTTATTAATTGACGCACATGACGAGCATTCTACTGCAATTCGTCAACATTTAACCGATATGCATGCGGAAGTAATCGACCATAGAAAATGGGGCGCACCTTGGCCGATTATTGAAATTGTGAAAAGCGGATTAAATAAAGCAGTTGGATTACAAAAAATTTCTAGTCATTACAACATTCCACAAGAGCGCATTATCGCTTTCGGTGATGAAGATAATGATTTTGAAATGATTGAATTTGCTGGTCACGGCATCGCAATGGGAAATGCCATCCCTGAATTAAAATCACTCGCAAACCATACGACGTTAACGAACGAAGAAGATGGTATTGCTTTATATTTAGAAGAGGTTCTTGGGTTGTAATCTAAAAATTCCCTACTTATAGTTTCCTGCCAAATGTCCATACTATAAGTAGACGCATGAGACATCGCGTCGATTGTTTTCAGCTAAATAAAGGGGGTTTTTCGAATGGGTAAAAAGAACAAATCAAAACGTTTTATCCAACAAGGAGCCGATGCTGTTATGAAGCATGATGCAAGATTCCCGTACAGAGGTACATTAGCTGAGGCAGAAAAAGCAAGAAGTAACTCTTCTTTTGGAGGGGTTTAAATGGGGAACTTACTATTCCAACAAGCTAGAGACGCTGTTGAAAATGCCGTATCTTGTTCAAGCGGTACTGAGCAACAAGATCTCGTGTATAGAGCAAAAAATGCTTTGCAATCCGCTTACGCAAACTCTTCAACTGCTGAAAAAGTTCAGCTCCGTGAAATGCAAGAGCAATTGCAAAACATTACGAATTTACATTAAAAAAGAGGACCAACTTTGGTCCTCTTTAATCTTTCCGAAACAATCCGAACACCCCAACTGTTTGCAGTATATTTGTAAATGCACCTGGGTCCACTTGTTTAATAATCCTCTCTAATTCGTATAACTCATAACGGGTAATAACCATCATTAACATTTCTTTATTTTCATTTGTATAAGCACCTGTTGCTGGTATCGTTGTAATCCCTCTTACTAATCGCGAGTGAATCGCCTTTCTTACGTCTGCCCCATTCTTCGTAACAATTAATGCTGTAATCTTTACATGGCGAGTATGAATTGCATCAATAATTCTCGTTGATACATATAAAGTCACTAGCGTATACAACGCTTTTTCCCATCCATATACATAGCCAGCAGCGATAATGATAATTGCATTAAAAAAGAAAAAGTATGTACCGACAGGCTTATCTTTTATTTTTGATAAAATCATGGCGATAATATCTAATCCACCTGTAGAAGCACCCCACTTTAAAGCAATCCCTACTCCAATTGCCGAAATAATCCCGCCAAAAATCGCATTTAATATGATATCATTCGAAACCGCTCTAACAGGGATGATTTCTAGAAACAAAGTCATAAATATAACACAAAGAAAACTAAAAAAGGTGAAGGCCTTTCCAACCTTTTTCCACGCTAAAATAACGACAGGAATATTAAATAAGCTAAACAATACTCCCGTAGATATGTGAATCGATAAAAAATCACCTAATATTTGTGATAATAATTGAGACAATCCAGCAAAGCCGCTCGCATACACTTTTGCTGGCGTTAAAAATAAATTCATCCCAATCGCGTTTAATAAACCTGCGATGATTACAACGATTAACTTCTTTATAAGTTCAGTATAATTCAACTTCAAATCCATTTCGAATCCACCTTTACCCTTCATAAATGCACCGCTATACATAGTCTTTACGAAAAAGGAAATGATAAACGTACAACGTTTAGAAATGGAGTTGATACATATGCCACATACGAGTGATAACGACAAAAAAGCACGTGATAATAACGCAAAACGCACACAAAAAAATGAGCAAGAGCAAAAAAATATTCAGCAAGGTAAACGTGCATACTCTAAAAAGACCGATCACCTTTGATTCCATCGTACATCAACAATTATGTTGATGTACTTTTTTACATTTTAAAGGAAAAAACATTAAAAATTCACTTCATGTTCACTTCTATATTCTACAATAGCGATAACATATTCGGATGAGGTGTTGGCATGAGAGGGAAACATATTTTCATTATTACTGCACTAATAAGTATATTGATGCTATCTGCTTGCGGACAAAAGAATGGCTCAGCTACAGTCGCTACAGCAACAGACTCCACCATTACAAAGGATAACTTCGAAAAACAATTGAAAGATCGTTACGGAAAAGACATGCTATACGAAATGATGGCACAAGACGTCATCACAAAAAAATATAAAGTACCTGATGAAGAGGTAAATAAAGAAGTAGAAAAAGTAAAAAAACAATATGGAGATCAATTCAAAAAAGTATTAGAAAATTATGGTTTAAAAGATGAAGAGGATTTCAAAAATCAAATTAAGTTCAAACTTGCTATGAATGAAGCGATTAAGAAAAGCATTACAGAAAAAGACGTAAAAGACCATTATAAGCCAGAAATTAAAGCGAGTCACATTTTAGTAAGTGACGAAAATGAAGCGAAAGAAATAAAGAGTAAACTAGATGCTGGTGCTTCATTTGAAGAATTAGCAAAACAAGAATCACAAGATCTGCTATCAAAAGATAAAGGTGGAGACCTTGGATACTTCAATTCAGGTACAATGGCCCCTGAATTCGAAACCGCTGCCTACAAACTAAATATTGGACAAATTAGCAATCCCGTAAAATCATCAAACGGTTATCACGTTATTAAATTAACTGATAAAAAAGCTTTAAAGCCTTATGATGAAGTGAAAGACTCTATTCGCAAAAACTTAGAGGAAGAACGTACTGCTGATCCTGTATTCAGCAAAAAATTGTTACAAGAGGAATTAAAAAAGGCAAATATTAAAATAAATGATAGTGATTTGAAAGATACGTTTACTCTTACGCGTGAGCAGGAGAATTAAAAGGAAGCACGACCTTATTTAAAAATAAGATCGTGCTTTTTAATCTTCCATCACTATTTCTAATTTTTTCTTTATTTTATAATGCTAATGAAAAAATGAATTATTTAAAATAAAAAATGCATCCCGAAACATTAACGATTTATTTCCAAACTTGACAAACTGGATTCCTTTGTTAAATATATGTCCTTTACAAATAGTACAGATTTATTTACATTCCCTTATTTTTCATTTCATCCTTTTAATCTAGTAAAATTATAACGCTTATTTAATATATCATTAATTATTTCTTGATCTTTTGTTACTAAAATTGTACAAAATTCATTACAAGTTATTAAGACAGTTTCCTCATCATTTTTTAATAATATACCTGTTCCACATTCGGAAGTATAGAGTACTTTCTTTGAAGATAAATCTGTATATTTTTCTTCTTCCACTAATAGTTCACACTGAACATTTCCCCTTATCCTCAAAAACTTTTCGAAAACTAGTATATTTTTAGGATTTCCATCGGTTATATTGGGAACATTTCTTTCCACTATTACCTGAAGGTGCTCTACTTCATCTTCAAATTTCATCTCTGACCTAGCAACAGAAACATTTAAATATAAATTATCTTTTAGTTGAATGGCTATTTCTGAACTGATTATAGTATTATCATCTTTTTGCATTATAGGTGTTAAACTTAATATCTTGATCTCCGCTTCTTTCATTAAAGCATCTATAGCTTTTGGATGAACTTGCACCGGAACTATATAATGTGGCATTCCTATCAATCTTCTTCACTCCTAATTAAAATTTCAGTATTATATACTTAAAAATGAATATCTTCGTATATTCTTTTTCTTTTAATATCTAAATTAACTTTCCACGTGCCATCTTTACGTTTTACCATTCTAATTTGAATTCGATTGTCTTTAGTATGTCTTCTAACTGAATTTCCTTTTCTATGATTTATCACCTTTTGCCCTTTTGTATAATGTCTAAAAATACTTTTTGCAACAGCTTTTCCACCTGGCAAATCCGTATTAATTCTTGATTTATGCGCTCTTGCATTTTTTCCTAATAACTTTGTAAAATAAACCGGTTTTGTAATTGTTTTTGTTAGTTTTAATTTTCCTCCGCCAATTGCGCCTATAGCTGCAGCTTTTGCTACCCCTTTCCTGATTTATAAGCTTTATAGCCATCATAAGCTGCAAAACCAGCATTTACTGCAAACCACACCCAATGCCCATCTGGATCCACCATCATCACTGGATTATTATCACCATACGTATACCCATTCTGCGTCACAGGATCATCTTCATCACCCGGATCAGGATCCACCGATAAAAACACACCATGCTCCGGATTATAGTATCTCGCAATCAAGTAATACATGCCAATTTCTTTATCATACATGTATCCTGCATATCCAAACGGATTGTCTGCTGCGATTCCTTTTGCTTCGCTCTTTAAGACGTTACCCCATGCGTCATATTCATAGCTTGCGACTATTTGTCCATCTTTGTCGGTCATTGCTAGGCGGACACCGTCTTTGTTGTAAACGTATATGCCCCATCCTAACTTTCTATCTGTAAAAAACTTTGCAACAGAGCCATCTGCTTCATTCCATGTGTATAGAAAAGGAAGAAGACATTTTCTCGCCTCTTCCCTTAATTTTATAATCTATTAATGTTTCAATTTGCTCTGTTTCCATTCGTGTTAATCCATAGGCCAATAATAAATTCAAGAGAAAACTATTTACTTACGCAAAAGCACATCAATATCTTCCTTGAATTTCAAAATACAAATTATTAATAAAACAAGTAAAGTAGCTATATTAAGAACATTAAAGATATACCAAAAAAACAACACTCCTATCAGTACATCAGATATAAATCCTTCCCTGACATTTTTTAAATATTGATTGAATTTTTTTGAAGACAGCATAACTTTCTCTAGTATAAATATGGTAATGCCAGCAAGAAAGAAGACTATCTTTTTCAAATCCGAAGGCTGATCTACTAAAACATAAGCTACTATATATATAAATAGCAAATCAATAATTCTGAACCTTTTAAGCATATTATTCACTTTTACCATTTGGCTTTCTTCCATTTCCCTTTTGATTTACCTTCGTCATATTTTAAATACCACTGTTTAGAATTCAATTTTTTTCTATAAGTTAAAGTAATTTTAGTACCCGGTTCTGGGACTGGCTTTATAAATTTTTCCCCAACATAATAGCCCCCTACTATCTCTAAACTCTTCTGTCGACTTGGAGCTTTTATATATTTTAAACCAATGTTCTTAACTACATTACCAGCATTAAAACTGACAACTGCTCTCGCAATTTGTCCTGAATAATAATTAAATTTAGTTTGCTTATAACTTCTTTGGTAATATTCATGCTTACCTTTTTTCCAATATTTATATCCACTTACAACTTTTTTTGCCTTATACCCATCCGGATCCACCATCATCACCGGATTATTATCCGCATACGTATATCCATTCTGCGTTACTGGATCATCCCCATCACCCGGATCTGGATCTACCGATAAGAACACACCATGATCTGGATTGTAGTAACGAGCGATCAAGTAATACATACCAATTTCTTTCTCATACATGTATCCTGCATATCCGAATGGGTTGTCTGCTGCGATTCCTTTTGCTTCGCTCTTTAAGACGTTACCCCATGCATCATATTCATAGCTTGCGACTATTTGTCCATCTTTGTCGGTCATTGCTATTACGTCACCGCGCGGGTTGTAATGGTAGTATACCGATTGATCTTGTATTTTCATTGCTAGGCGGACGCCGTCTTTGTTGTAAACGTATTGTCGGAGGACTTTTCCGTTCCCGTCTGTTTCGTATAGCGGGTTAATGCTGTCACCATCGTAGAAGTAACGGGTTACTTGTCCGTTTACGTTTTTTTCAATACGACGGTTTTCGTTGTCGTATTTATATGTTGCGAACGGTTTGCCTTCCCCTTTTTTCGTTACAGCAACAAGTTGGTCTGCTTCGTTCCATGTGTATGTGTATTTCCCATCAGATGTACGGTTACCATTTGCGTCATACGTTAACGATTCGTTTCCGAATTTTAGAAGTTGATTTCCTTCGTTAAATGTTGCGATTACTGATTTCGTTTCTTTTCCATTCTCTGTTACTTTCACACTCGTACGATTGCCAAATCCATCATACATGTAGTCTCTAACTGTTCCATTTGGTGTAGATTCTTTTAATAATTGATTAATTGGATCATAAACATAATTTGTTTCCGTTATTTTCCCATCAAGACTTTCATGTTTAATCTTCGTACGGTTTCCTGTTTTGTCATACTCATATTTCTCTAATAGTAGCATTTGCTTTGGTGTTGCAATAGCTAAATCCGATAGTTTCCCTGTTTGGTCATAATTATACGTTGCACTAGCATCATTCGGTGCGATATACGTACGTACGTGGCCGTTCTCATCATAATGGAAATTATAATGTGCCCACATTTCATCCCAAACAGATGTGTTTTGATCTAAAGCATTATATTCATATTTTATTTTACTGTTATACCCACCGTGTGTAATTGACTGTTCTTTTAACTTTTCGGTTTTGCTATTTGCTTTATCATGATATGCCCAATCAATTTTCCCACCTCGGCTATCCGTTATACTCGTGATCCGATCTGCTGTATCATATGTTTTGCTTTTTTCAACCCCATTTACATGATCTTTCACTTTCGTTTCTTGTCCATTAGCATCGCGTTCGAATGTAAAGGCATCTTTTCCATTTCGCTTTTCACCCATAATGCGATCCGCTGTATCATAACTCCATTCAATCAGTGAGCCATTTGGCATTTTCGTTTTTGTCTTATTTGCATTTGCATCATATTCATATTCAATGCGACGATTTAACGCATCGATATACGTTGTAATTTTATTATCTACATCATACTCATATTTGTGTGTTTGTGTTTTCCCACCAAACATTATAGATTTTTCAGTTGTATTGCCATTATGATCATAATTATAACCAACAGAAGTTCCATTTTTTAATGTCACTTTTTTAAGTTGATTATCTTTATTGTAATCGAAAGATTTTGTATTCCCTCTCTCATCGGTGTCTGACTTTTTATTTCCGACTCCATCATAAGAAAAGGCTATTTTATTTCCTTCTTCATCATACGAAGCTGTTACATTTCCATCGTTGTCATATTCATTTTTGACAAGCACATTCCCTTCTAATAACCGAATATCATCAAACCATACTTTTCCTTTGTTTTCATTTCTAAATAACAAATAAGTATCGATATGTTTAATCGGCTTTGTCGCTGGAATAAATACCGCACTACGATTCCAATCATTCGTTCCATTCGGAAACATAGCTGTAAAATTGGCAGTACTACCATCTTGATACGTTACATCTGCTCGTACTGCATAATCTTTCGATAATTTTTCTCCTGCACTATTCTCTACTTTCTCGGATTTTGACATAGCAGTTAAAGTTAAGTTTTGTGCTTGTTTTTGATTTAGTACAACACGACTTTGGTAACTAATGTCCTTCTGATTATATTGTAAGTTTTCTAATACAATAGAAGAACCACCATGAAATCCTTCTGTTGCTATATCTTTTCGATTACAATTTTCTGGACAATTTCTAGTCCAATTCGGAACAGATCCAGTTTCCGAATACTCTTCAAAACTACTATTTACAATTGGATTAAAACTAGATGATACATCTCCTTTTTCAAGCTGCAACTTATCAAACCAAGCTGCTCCACTTACAGATTCTCTTTCATGTTCAATGACTAAATGTATTTTTGCTTTACTTGCCTTATCTGTCGTTTTAAACGTCAATTGACGATTCGACCATCCATTTTCTGATTTTAAATTATTTGGGCGATTGTCGGACCAATCCGTTCCACCAGTCGGATTTCCATTTTCATCTAAGAACATGACATTAAAATAGGCATCTGCATTTTTCAGTGTAGTTTTCACCATACCCGTTAATGTATAGTTCGTACTAGGTTCTACTTCTACTTCCTGTGCTATTGCTGTATATCCCCAAGAACTAGCACCAGTTATTTGCGCAGTTAACTTCAATGAACCTGAGCCACCAAGCCCTCCCGGTGCTCCTTCCGCATCCTTTGTCATAGAGCCCTTACTATCTTTATTCACCATTGTCCAATTTTGTAATGTGTCCATTTCAAAGCTTGGATTTTTTAGAAGGTTTCCTCCTACACCAATATTTTTACTCGTTTGAATGACATTCCCAAATTTATCATACTGTTTTACTTCAGCTGTTTCGGAGGCATGATTTGTTTCTGAAACAGCTGCATTTGCTTGTTGATACGCTATAGTAGTTTTCCGATCTTCTACATCTGTCGCTTTAATAACATCATTATTTTTATTATATTCAAACTTTTCAGTCCCTGTTGGATCTGTTACAGAAGTCACATTACCATTGTTATCATATGTGACTGTTTCCACTTGATTTTTAGGCGTTGTCGTTTTCTCCAAGTGATTCGCTTTATATTCATATGTTGTCGTTAACTTTAAATGCTCTGCATCTACAACTATTTTTGCTGGATTACCAGCTTGATTATAGCTATGCACCGTTTTACGAGCTTTAGCATCCGTCAACGTTACCTCTTTAGCTGCATCGTTATAAGATAATACAGATTCCTTTCCTAGCGGGTCTGTTACCTTTACTAATTTATTATTTTCATACGTATATGTCGTTTTATATGGTTTTGTTTCCGTATGTTTCGGATCAAACGTATAACGTAGTTTTCCATTCTCATAGCCATAACGATACTTCTTTCCTTCTGGTGTCGTAGATCCTACTAACTGATCATTTTCGTATTCGAACGTTACAGTGCTATTTTCTGGCCCTATAAATTGAGAAACAAATTTCCCTGTATACGTAATAGTAATAGTACGTCCTGATGCATCTGTAATCTTAATCGGCCTTTGATTTGTATCATATTCATACTTCACAACATTTCCAAAGCTATCTTTCTCTTGTTGTACTTTTCCTTGCTTTGAAAATGTTATAACGGATTGATCTTTATCTTTTAATTCAAATCCATCAGCTATTTTCTTTACTTCTAAATGAACACCATTAGGTGCTTGATATTGATTATCACCTGTTTTAGTAAATAGTAATGTGGATTTGTCTCTCGTTGTATATAAAATATTTCCAGAAGATTCTTCTTTCATCACTTCTTCTAATGAACTATGCCAGCCTTTCCCGAATAAACCAGTTCCGGTATCTTGACTATTATACGTTCGATCAATAGATACATTCGGGCCTTTTCCAGACAGATTAAAATCCGTCTCATCCATAACAAAATTCCCATTAATAGCAGTAACCTTTCCACCAATTACATTCACTGCTGCCCAATAATCTTTCGTGCCAAGCCAAGAAACGTCATTCGAAAAAGTTGGTGTAAACTCTTGTGAAATTTCACTTTCTGCATGACCCGCTTTACTATACGCTGTTACTCGGAACCAATAGTTTTTGGAACCACCATATATACCACCAGAATTGCGGTAGACTGGAGATGGATCTAGCGAAAGCTCATTTCCTTTTTGGTCATGATGAAGTTGATATTTTCCACTAGAAATTTCCGCTTCTGTCGGCCAAATATTTTGTCCTTGCGTTGTCCATGTTGTTGTATTACCAACATCAAATGCTTCATAGTCTTTCCCGTTATAAATCCATACTTTATAACCACTTGCCTCTGGAACAGGATCCCACTTTACTGATACATATCCTGTATTACTACCTGGCCCATTTGTATAAGCTGATCCAGCTGGCCTCTTTACTTGTTCTAGCGGAACATAGGAAACTGTTTCATCAGACAACGGACTATCACCGTATGGATATTCCGCTACGATTCGAATCCAGTACCCACGAGCTGAACTATAATCCCCATATGGGCTACCTGCCAAATAAGCATTTTTGTACATTGGGCCAGGGCTTACGGAAAAATCCGTCCCCTTTCCATCTTTATGAAACTCAAATTTCCCTGCATTTATTTCATCTTGTGTAGGGAAGATTTTCTTATCTTTCGTACTCCAACTTGTTACATTTCCGACAGGAATATATTCATAGTCATATCCATTAAAAATGGCAACTTTATATCCTTTTGCACCTTGAACTGCGTCCCATTGTATATTGAAATGCCCTGCTTCACTTCCAGTTCCATTCGAATACGCTTGTACCCTCGGTTTATTCAATTTTTCATATGAATAATTAACCGCTAAATATGGCGCATTCGAACCATTTTGAGCTGCGACAAACTTCTTCCAATGCGTCTGTCCATTTCCGTTAGCATGTAATTTGAAGCCGTAATTCGGTCTCGTTCCATCTACCCACGCTTTTACTGTATTTGTTACATTAAATTGCGCCCACTTCCCGCGACCTACATTTGCTTGAGCAATATTATTTGATCCTGGCTTATTACTCCAATTAATATTAGAAACATTCCAATTTCCCGTTACTTCATCAAGCCATACACCATTTGGGCTATCTCCGTAATAATGCCATATAGCATACGTATGAAATGTTGCACTTTGAATTGTTGCACCTTTTAAATTAGAAATATCAGATTTAATAAAAGCATCATTTGTGCCTGTTCCTGCATTAAAATAACCGACTTTTAACGTATATGCCTTTTGTCCTTCATCCCATAAACTACCGCCTGAATAATTAATATTAGGATCTGCGCTTGATGCATACGCATTTTCAAATCCCCTTACCGTAACCGAAGGATCTATAAAAACAGGATACTTACGTTCGGCTGATTCTAACCATTTTGGATCTGCAGTAACTGTTAAATTGTATTTCTTCCCCCCAGCAGGAGTTATCTCATATTTCACATCTTGAGATGTAACAGCTTCTCCGGATTCTTGATTAATATTTGAGTCAGCCATATAAGGCTTTGGTAGTACAAATACATTCTCCTTTTTTTCATTTTGAAAAATAATAGAACCATCTTCTTTTAAACTCGGCTGTAAATCTGTCTGTAATTCGAATGAAAAAATGTGATGCCCTGTATATTGATGGAGTACAAAGTCTTCCTTTACATTTTCATTAAATGTTGTACTTTTTAAATCAATACTTGGAAAAATCCCTTTATACCATACTGTATTCTCTTCATGCGACGCTGTAACAGCTGTCGGTTTTAATTCACCCTTTTCACCACGTGCGCCTGTCAATTCATACTGAATCGTATGTCCATCCACTTCGAATTGAACATACTTTCCATCCTTTACTACTTTCTCAAACTTCGGCTTTAATGCTGTATTTTCTGTTACGATTTTTTTATCTGGTGATTCTACTAAATTAGTAGAAACCTCTTCTAATTTCCCATTCTTTTCTGCATGAATTGGTTCAGTATATATTTTTTTAGTAAACGTACCATCTTGATTATCAAAAACCTTTTCTGTCTCCGTCCGTTCTTCTACAACTTCAGTCGGCTTAGCTTTTGCATTGGCATTTTTTTGTTTTATCTGATCTGGATGTGGAGCTGGTAATTCCTTCTCGTCTTTCTGTTCTACTTGTGGACTTGGTTCTGAATTTGGCGACGGTGTAAACGGCGGTGCCGTTTCCGCCAGTCCATTCATCGGTATAGAAGTAACAATTAATGCAACTACCATAAGCTGTATGAAGTACCTATACCACTTTTTCTTAACTTGCTTCTTTTCCATACATTCACCCCTAATTCGCATCGGTTTTATTCTTACAATTAACAATTTAAAGAATTTTCCGGGGGGCTTCAACATAAAAACAACAATATTGTGACATTTTTTCTAAAAATGTATATTTTCCAACAATTTACCATTTTATATTCCTTTTTCCTTATAAATACAATAAAATATTTGTAGATTAAACGTTTTATTACACTTTATTTACTTTTTATCTACTTTATAATAAAAAAGAACTATCCCTTCTCTTAAAAATTCAGAGAAAGAATAGTTCTTTTTTCATTTACTTTATTTCTTAAAGTAAGTC
>WPCI01102582.1_pt1 | contig 16150 bp, 12 predicted proteins | sample 5399871 | NCBI WGS metagenome assembly WPCI01 (sample SAMN12869469, study PRJNA574797) | sludge metagenome | isolation source: wastewater treatment of pH7 | place: China:Beijing | collected 2019-05-20
GATTAGCCGAATGGGGCTTCAGGTCACTTTCGCGACAAACAACGCCACGAAAAGTGTTGGCGAGTTTCGAAAAAAGCTGGCGGGTTTCGGGGTGAAAGTCAGACCAGAACAGATTATCACATCAGCAAACGCCGCGCTTCACTATATTTCCAGCCGCTACACACCCCAAAGTCGGGTTTACGTCCTGGGATCAAAATCGCTTCGCGACCACGTACGAAAGCACGGTTTTACCGTTGTTGATGAAGCAGAACCCGCCAACGTGGATATCGTGCTTGTGGCGCTCGACACCAGCATAAATTACCAGAAGCTCGGCTATGCTGGGCTGCTAATCCGAGCTGGCGCGGCGTTTATAGTAACCAACACCGACGCAACTTACCCCACCCCGCGTGGTCAGATGCCAGGAGCAGGAACCATTGCTGCCGCGGTCGCAGCCGCTTCAGGGCAGGAGCCGCTTGTGATCGGGAAACCTCAACCAACGATGTTCCTACATGCGATGGAGTTAATGGGCATAAAACCCGACGAAACCATGTGCGTTGGTGACCGGCTTGAAACCGACATCCTTGGCGGTCAGAACGTTAGCTGCCTGACCGCGTTGGTGCTCAGCGGCGTTAGCACGCTTGACCAGGCTAAGCATTGGCAGCCCCAGCCAACGGTTATCGCGAAAGACCTAAGCAGTCTGATCTATGACTAAACCAATTCTTTACGACCAAACCAGCGAAACCCTCCAGGAAGTTCTGCGTGAGCATGGACAACCTGCCTTCAGGCTGAAGCAGCTCGAGGAAGGCTTGTATCAGCACCGCTATATGGATTTTGGCGAGTTTACGACGTTGCCAAAATCACTATTGGACAACTTGCAGGAGCAATTCTCTCTTTTCCCTCTGGAATTGACGAGAGAAATCATCTCGAGAGACAAACAAACCGAAAAGTTACTATTCAGATTGCCCGATGCCAATTATATAGAAACCGTCCTGATGCATTATGAAGGCCGCCACACTGTGTGCATCTCAACCCAGGTTGGCTGTCCAATGGGCTGCGTTTTTTGCGCCACCGGGCAGATGGGCTACACACGCAACCTGACCGCCGGCGAGATCCTCGCGCAGATCATTTTCTGCATGCGTCGGCTGGGAACCGACGGCAAGGATCTGACGAATGTTGTCTACATGGGCATGGGTGAACCTTTCCTCAACTATGAAGAGGTAATGCGGTCCATCTCTCGGTTAACAGACCAGAAAGGGCTGAATTTCGGAGCACGCAGGATTACCATCAGCACCGTGGGCATTTTGCCGCGCATCCGTCAGTTTACCGAAGCTAAGTCCCAGGTAAACCTTGCTCTCAGCCTTCACGCCCCCAATGACGCTCTGCGGTCAACACTGGTGCCTTCGAATGAATTCTATCCACTAAAGGCATTGGTTGAAGCCAGTCAGAAATATACAGAGTACACACATCGCCGGGTGCTGATCGAGTACGCCTTAATCGATGGAGTAAACGACACCATCGCCCACGCTGACGAACTAGCCACGCTCCTGCATGGGATGCTCTGCCTGGTAAACCTGATTGCCCTCAATCCTTCGCATGGTGGCGATCTGAAGGGCTCCCCCCGCGAGAAAGTCGAGGCTTTCCGTGACCGCCTGATGAAGCGCGGGATTCAAACAACGATCCGCCTGAAACGCGGGATTGAAATCAGCGCCGGCTGCGGACAGTTGGCAACCACCCAAAAAGGCAAATGATATAATCGCAATATGGCTAACTTCTTAGATAAATGGCGCGAAAGCCTCGAAAAAACACGTAACGTTACTTTCGGTAAGATTGCCACCTTCTTTGGGGCAACCGAAATAGATGATGACACCTGGGATCACCTCGAAGAACTTCTGATCCAGGCGGATATTGGCGTTAAAACGACTCTTTACCTGATTGACACCTGCCAGGAAAAAGTTGACGAGCTTGGTCTGACCAAAACATCACAGCTCAAAGATCTCGTAAAAGCGGAAATGTCCGCTCTTCTAGTCCAGCCTGAAGAACCTGACCTGACCAAGCACCCAACGGTCATCATGGTTGCAGGAGTGAATGGTTCCGGAAAGACCACCTCCATAGGGAAACTGGCTGCGCGATACAAACACATGGGCAAATCTGTGCTGCTGGTCGCGGCTGACACCTACCGGGCAGCCGCTATTGACCAGCTCGAGGTTTGGGCGGAACGTGTTGGGGTTCCGATTATCACCTCGCAGCCCGGCAGCGATCCAGGCGCGGTAACTTACGACGGGATAAAATCCGCAATTTCCAGGGGTATCGACGTAGTCCTGATCGACACAGCCGGCAGGCTTCACACCCGTTACAACTTGATGGAAGAAATCAAGAAAGTCTACCGGGTTGCTGAAAAAGCGTTGCCCGGAGCACCGCATCAGTCCTGGATTGTCCTGGACACCACCACTGGGCAAAACGCCCTTCAGCAAGCTGAAGCCTTTGGCAAAGCAGTCAACCTAAACGGGGCTATCCTTGCAAAATTGGACACTTCCGCGAAAGGCGGCATGGTTTTCGCGATCAAGGATCAGCTCGGTTTGCCAGTCATCTACGCTGGACTGGGTGAAAAGATAGAGGATTTACAACTATTCGACCGGGATTCTTTTATTTCGGGCATTTTTGATTAATTTCTGGAGCATTCATGAACGACCTTACAGAACGCATTAACGCCATTCAGGCAACCTACCATTCGCTCCAGGAGCATCTTTGACCTCTCAATTAAGAGTAATGAACTGACTGAGCTTCGTCTTGAAAGCGAAGTTCAGGAATTCTGGAGCAATCCTGACTCTGCCCAGAAGACCATGAAGCGTATCTCCCAACTCGAAGACCAAATCAACGAATGGGGAGAAATCGCGAACGAAATCGACGGCTTAAAGTCGCTGCTCGAAATTGATGATGGTAGTCTGACCGACGAAATCGAATCGAGCGTTGCCAGGTTGGAATCAATTCTTGCTGAAAAAGAAACAACCATCTTGCTATCCGGTCAGTATGATCAAGGCAACGCCTTACTTGCTATCCACGCCGGAGCAGGTGGAACCGACTCGCAGGACTGGGCAGCAATGTTGGAACGCATGTACCTCCGTTGGGCTGAAATGAAGGGTTTTAAGACCGAAATTTTGGACCGCACCGCAGGGGAGGAAGCCGGGCTGAAATCAGTTACCATCTCCGTACAGGGAAATCTTGCTTATGGCTATCTGCACTGCGAGAAAGGTGTTCATCGCCTCGTGCGGCTGTCTCCTTTTGATGCCGCCCATCGGCGTCACACCTCTTTTGCGCTTGTTGAAGTCTTGCCAGAAATCGATGACAACGACGAGGTAGTAATTCGACCAGAAGACATCGAAATTGAAGTCTACAAATCTTCTGGCGCGGGTGGTCAAAATGTTCAGAAGAACATGACTGCAGTCCGCATCATTCATCTGGCAACAGGGCTGGTCGTGACCTGCCAGAATGAAAGATCTCAAACGCAAAACCGTGAAAGCGCGCTTAAAGTGCTGCGTTCCCGGCTTTTTGAAATCCAGCAGCAGGAACGCAGTGAAGAAGTATCTGAGCTAAAAGGGGAATTCAAGAAGGTCGAATGGGGAAGCCAAATTCGATCCTACGTGCTGCACCCTTATCAGATGGTCAAAGACCACCGCAGCGATTACGAAACCGGCAACACCCAGGCTGTGCTTGATGGGCACATCGATGCGTTCATCGAAGCCTACCTGAAAATGAAACGATCGTAATCAATCCAATAACTGAACCAATCTCAGCAACTCTTCGTCCAACGGTTTGCTCTTGCCAACCACCTGGCTAAGTGGAGTTGTAACAACATGGTTGTCATGGACGCCAACCAAAACGCCAAATTCACCGCGGTCAATCGCCTCTACGGCTCCGAACCCAAACTTGCTCCCCAAAACCCGGTCCGCCGCTGTTGGCTCACCGCCCCGCTGAACGTGCCCAAGGATCGTGGAGCGAACACTGAAACCGTGACGATCGCGATTGGTTTTAAAGTATTCCGTCAGCGCAGCCGCGTTGTATTTTGCTCCTTCTGCCGCTACGATGATCGCGTGCGATTTTCCGTGCTCATAAGCCAGGCGTAGAGTTTCCGCTAAAACTTCAACGTCAATCTCGATCTCAGGTAGGGTGATTGCTTCAGCTCCGCCAGCCAAGCCCGACATGAGGGCAATATAGCCGCACTTGCGCCCCATAACTTCAACTATAAACGCGCGTTGATGAGATGAAGCGGTTACCTTTAATCGGTCAATCGCTTCCAGGGCAATATTCAGCGCGGTATCCACACCCAGAGTTACATCAGATCCAAATAAGTCGTTGTCGATTGTGGAAGCAATACCCACGACTGGAAAACCCATCTCAGAGAGCTCATAGCTGCCAGTTTGCGTTCCATTCCCGCCGATAACAACCAGCGCATCCACACCTTTTCTGTTCAGGCTCCTAATGGCTTGCTCGCGACCTTCAACCGTTGTAAATTCCTCACAACGGGCACTTCCGAGCACAGTTCCGCCTCGCTGCAAAATCCCGCCAACTTCTCGCGTTCCCATTGGCTCAAACAAACCGTCAATCAACCCCTGGTATCCGTTCCTCACACCAAAAGTAGACCAGCCTTTATTAACAGCACAACGAACCACTGAACGAATAGCTGCATTCATACCCGGCGCGTCTCCACCACTGGTTAAAACAGCAATTCTCTGAATCATTCTCACCTCTCACTTGATTGTTTTCATCGTCTATTATAATTCACTGGATAAATGCAAACAGAGGTAAATGTGTCTAAAGAGATTCTTGTTTCCGTATTGAGCGACGATTTGTTTTCATTAAACTGGATGTCCCTTTTGCTTGTCAGGGATTGGCGCACACGGGTTTTCACCGAAGGCGAGTTGTTTAGCCCGCTTCAAGAGAATGACGAAAACATGCGTTATGTCAACCTCGTCGTAGCCGATATCGACTCGTTCATCCATAACACGAACCTTTTCAACAATCTCAACCGCATTCTCTCGGAAAACCAATCCATTCTGGTCGTGGGAGTGGGCAGCAGAATCGAGCCTCTTTTTTTCCAAAGAGTCCAAACAGCCAATATTGGTGGGTATTTGCTAAAATCCGAAATCTCATCTTCTTTAGGCTGGGCAGTGAGTATGGCAGCGGAAGGCTCAGTGGTCTTCACTCCGGGCACGCACCATGCGGCATTTAGCCTCGGATTCCACTCAGTTAAACCAGTGCGTGTGATCAAATCCCGGATTTTCCCCGGCATGACAGACCGTCAATCGGAAATTGCCCGTTTAGCAATCATTTTTTCAGTGGGCCGGCGCGATCTGGCGGACGAGTTGAAGATATCCGATCAATGGAGCTACGGAGTGGTCAGTGAGCTATACGAGAAATTAGGTCTGAACGAGCTGGCACATGACAAAGACGAAATCATTGCCTACCTTGAGCATGACCCAATCATTAAGAGCCATATCGATGAGATCCTCAAGGAAAAGGGCAGCAGCAAGAAGGCGAAAGACCTTGAAACACTAGCCTTCCATATTCTTACACTTCCCGAAATCATTTAACCTAAGTAATAAAATAATTGTTGCTGTTTATTGGCTACGCGCAATTCCATCTAACGGTGAGACAGGTGATCCGGGGACTGGCATTAGAATGCGATTTAAATCTTCATACTTTGAATTTTCAGGTTAAGAACCCCTCGATTCCAAAAAAGGTTTGGTTAGACTGACGCCAGCCCCCTTTAACGCCTTACGCCTATCCCATAATAAATTCATTCTTAAAAGGCTACGCGCATTTTATCGCTAATTCAGACTTCTATAAGAATCGCACGGACCGGGGCGCCTTCTCTGCCTCCAAGTTTTATTGGCAGGGCAACCAGTTGATAGTCGCCTGGCCCAACTCCTCGCAGGTCAATCCCTTCCAAAACAACAACCCCGGCGTTCAATAGCGGCAGGTGCCCGCCTTCCGAATCATCATACATTGCGATCGACATATAGTCAATTCCGACCAACCTGTATCCGTTATCCGCCAAAAATCTTGCTCCACTCGCATCCAGAGCCACGTAGTCTCGATGAAAGACTTCCGGGTGTTCATCGGTCATCGCTTGGTTTGAAGTTTTGAATAATATTCTCTCAGTTCCATCAAGCATGACCGTCTGCAGAAAATCCTTATCTATCACCCTGACCTCATCGGGCACACGAATTACCCTGGCGTTCCCAATCAGCACTTCGAGGTCAAGGTCATCCAAATTTCCTCCGTTTTCCAGGAAGTGATTTGGCGTGTCGATGTGGGTTCCCGTGTGTGCGCACATATGGATCCCGGTCAGGTTCACGGCTTCCCCCTCGCTGATCCGTGAGAGCCAATCCAGCCGCACTTCCGGATCGCCAGGCCAGACTGGCATTCCGCTGCGTATCGTCTGTGAGATATCATGAATTCTCATATTGTTCGCCTTTTTTCAAAGATTATACCTTTCTGATAGGGAATGATAGTCATAAGCGTTAAAATAGACTCAGTTGAGGTTCCAATGAGAAAAGTTTACATTTCTGGTCTTGGTCAGGTACCTGTCACAGAAAACTGGGACAAGTCCCTTAAGGAATTGGCTGGTGACGCAGCCCTGTTGGCAATGCAAGATGCCGATATAGGTTACCCCGACGCCCTCTACACTGGCAATATGATGGCGATTACGGCGAACAAGCAAGCCCAGCTTGGCACGATGATGTCCGACTGGCTCGGTTTCCACCACAAACCAGGTTTAGCTGTCGAAGCAGCCTGCGCGTCTGGTGCTGCCGCATTTCGCGCTGCATTAATTGCAATTTCTTCAGGCGAAATTGATTCAGCCCTGGTAGTTGGTGCCGAGAAAATGACCGACTCGCCCAGCTCCGAAATTACAGCCAGCCTTGCGACAGCCGCCGACGCGGAGCTCGAAAGCGACTTTGGATTGTCTTTTGTGGCAATTAACGCACTGATTATGCGCCGCTATATGTACGAATACAACTGGCGACATGCGGACTTTGCAGATTTCTCGTTAAATGCCCACTCAAACGCCGCACATAACCCCTTTGCCCGTTTCCAAAAAGCGATCTCTCGAAAATCTTTCCTGGAAGCCCCGATGGTGGCTGAACCAATCAATCTCATGGATGCCTCTCCAATTGGGGATGGCGCGGCAGCAATCATCCTGACAAGCCAACCGCTCGCGCGTAATCATCCCCAGGTTGTCGTCGCCGGATCAGCCTCCTGCACCGACACCCTCTCCGTGCAAAACCGAAAGACACCCGTATTCCTCACTGCCGCTGCCAACTCCGCCAAACAGGCTTACGCACAGGCAGGGGTTACCCCCCGGGACATAGGCGTGTTTGAGTACCATGACGCGTTTTCGATTATGGCGGCGCTTTCCCTGGAGGCTTCCGGCTTTGCCGAACCCGGAAAAGGTCCCCAGCTTGCCCTTGATGGAAAAATTAAGTTCGATTCAGATATTCCAGTCGCGACCATGGGCGGACTTAAAGCCCGCGGGCATCCGGTCGGGGCAACCGGGGTGTACCAACTGCTTGAGGTCACGCAACAGCTTCGTGGTACTGCCGGCGCTACCCAGGTGAAACGGACAGATTACGGGATGGCACAAAATATTGGTGGTTCGGGCTCAAATATAACCACCCACATCTTGAAGCGTGAATGATAAAATCATAGGGTAAGACCATACCCAACCTATTAAAGGAGATCATCCATTATGGAATTTCACATCACGCGTGGTGCTCGGGAAAAATACCAGTTCGATGACCTTCTGTTTTCTTATAATGGCAATGTTATTTTTGCCAATTTTCAGGCGTCTCGCAAGTTTGCCCACCTAATGAACCAGCAGCGCTCTGATCCCACCGATGTAAAAACATATATCGCGCCGGGTCAGATCAACGCCCTGGGTTTGATAGATGAGGTTTTTCACCTTGTCATCAAGCAGTACTACGAAGAAAACGGCATCAATCTACGCCGCGCCCTCTACAACCACCTGGAGCAATCGCTTGGCGAAGCAAGACTATTCGCTGCTCTGGAATCCTTCAACCATCTTTTTCCTCCCACATCTGTTTATGCCAACAAGCAAACCGTCGCGGAATACCTTGCGGAAAGCACAGACGGTGTGCCGAATGTTGAAAACACAGTCGAGGAAATGCTCCTCACCTGGCTGACGAACGTCAACCCAGCCGCAAATCCCTACCGGGAACTGTTTAACGATACTGCGTTAACCAAAACAAGTGCTTATCCGCAAATTATTGATGGCATTCAGATTTTCTTTAAGAAACTCCCGGGTTTTGGTCCCGCCAACCAGGATTTGGTGACCATGCTGCGAACGCCAGCGTTGGTTGTTCCAACCTCCTTAACTGGTCAGCTCGAATACATCCGCAGCAACTGGTCGAGCTTGCTTGGCTCGATGCTCTATCGCCTTTTGGGCGGTCTCGATTTGCTTTCGGAAGAAGCCCGCGCGATGATGATTGGCACCGGTGGTGGGCCAGGCCCAACCATAGTCCCGGAATATGGCAAGCTTGATCCCTGGGGCGAAAAGCTCAGCGAAGAAGAAAACTTCAGCCCGGACAGCGACTGGATGCCCAAGGTTGTGATGATCGCCAAAAACAGCTTTGTCTGGCTCAATCAGCTTTCCAGACAGTTTGGCAGGCAGATCGATCGGCTGGACCAAATTCCAGATGAAACCCTCGACCAGCTCGCAAACTGGGGCTTCACCGGCTTATGGCTGATTGGCTTGTGGGAACGAAGCGATGCCTCGCGCCAAATCAAACAGATGTGCGGCAACCCGGACGCTGTCTCCTCGGCATATTCTCTTGCTCGGTATCAAATCGCCGACCGGCTCGGCGGAGACCTTTCCTACCAAAACCTCAGCCAACGCTGCGCTGCCCGTGGAATTCGCCTCGCGAGCGATATGGTTCCCAACCACATGGGGATCGATTCAGACTGGGTCTACGACCATCCCGACTGGTTCATTCAGTCCGACCAAAGCCCGTTCCCTGCTTATAGCTTCAATGGCGCGGACCTCTCAACCAGACCAGGTACCAGCATCAACCTTGAGGATCACTACTACACGCGCAGCGATGCCGCGGTTGTCTTCAAACACTATGACCATAGCAACGGAAGAACACGCTACATCTATCATGGAAATGACGGCACCAGCATGCCCTGGAATGACACCGCTCAGCTAAACTACCTGAACCCCGAGGTGCGTGAAGCGGTCATCCAAACGATTCTCTCCGTGGCGCGGAAATTCCCGATCATTCGCTTTGATGCCGCGATGACCCTTACCAAAAAACATTACCAGCGCCTTTGGTTCCCACAGCCTGGCAGTGGCGGCGACATTCCTTCAAGAGCTGAGTATGCCATGACCCGCGAAGCCTTTGACGCTGCCATGCCGGAGGAGTTTTGGCGTGAGGTCGTCCAGCGCGTTGCGGATGAAGTGCCCGACACCTTATTGCTTGCTGAAGCCTTTTGGCTGATGGAAGGCTACTTCGTGCGGACTCTCGGCATGCACAGGGTTTATAACAGCGCCTTCATGAACATGCTGCGTAACGAGGAAAACGAAAAATACCGCCAGCTCATCAAGAACACACTGGTTTATGATCCCGAAATTCTGAAGCGGTATGTAAATTTCATGAACAACCCGGACGAAAAAACGGCTGTTGAGCAGTACGGCAAAGGCGATAAATACTTCGGCATCTGCACACTGCTTTCCACCATGCCCGGCTTGCCGATGTTTGGTCATGGGCAGATTGAGGGTTTCTCCGAGAAATACGGCATGGAATACTACCGCCCTTATTGGGATGAAACCCCCGACCAGGACTTGATTCGTCATCACCAGGCTGTCATCTTCCCCCTGCTCCATCGTCGAAAGATCTTTGCCAATGTGAATCGCTTCAGGCTTTACGATTTCCAAATGGATGGCGGCGCGGTCAATGAAGATGTGTTCGCCTATACCAACCATCAAGACGGTCAATCCGCCTTGGTTGTCTATCATAACAAGTATGCTGAAACATCCGGTTGGATACATACATCAGCACCTTACCTCGTTAGGCAAGGGAGCGATGGACATCTCGAAACCCAGAACCTGACGGACGCACTCGGATTAAGCGGAAACTATACCGACCTGGTCTTATTCCGGGACCAGTCTTCCGGTCTCTATTACTTCAGAAGGCTGCAGGAAATGCGCGAGAGGGGCTTGTTTGTCTCCCTCCGGTCGTACGCCTGCCAGGTCTTCATGAATTTCAAGATCGTTTCAGGCTCTTATTACGAGCAGCTCTACGAACGCTTAAACGGTCGTGGTGTTGCAGATCTTGACCGGGCAATGGACAGCTTGATTCACGAACAAATTCTGGACCCTCTTAACAAAGCGTTGAGTTTCGCCAACTTGATGGAACTTACAGAAGCCAGCCCTGAATCTCAAAGCCGGCAAGCCCTCATAGAGCGCAACCTTGGCTGGCTCGATCAGGCTGACACCGCCGCCAGGTCTGTCGTGGGTTATCCGTCTCAGGATCGCGCGCTTGCGCGTAAAACCTGGGTGAAACAGCTCAATGTTCTAACCTCTTTGGAAAAATCCATCCAGAAGCTCGGTCTGGCAGCCACCAAAACTGGCAGCGACCTGAGCCAGACCCTGCTTGCTGAAGTTGAAAAAGATCCACGTAAGCGCTTCTTGCTCCTGGTCTGGAACTTCTTGGGCAACCTTGCCGGCTCAGCCAACGAACCCGGGATCGACGAAATCAACCGCCAGATCGCGGATCGCGGACCAATCAGTGAGTTGATTACTGCCAGGCTTAAGGAGTTCGGCTTTAGTGATTACGAGGCGTATCGTAATAGCCAGGCTGTTCGTTGGCTTTTAGATGAGGTGCCCGACATCACCGAAGATAGCTCACCTTCCGAGTTCCTGGACACCCTTCTGGCAGACCCGTTGATCAACGATTACCTGGAAATAAACTCTTATAACGAGGTCCGATGGTTCAACAAGGAGAAGTTCACAGACCTCCTCTGGTTCCAGCGAGCAGCCCGATTCGTTCGGCTGGCGACAGCTGATCTCGATTCGGACGAGGTGTTCGAGGCAATCCTCTCGCAGGAACGCCTGCTCAAGGCGATTGAGACCGCCATGGAGAGCTCCGCCTACCAACTTGATAAACTAATTGAGCTGCTGGCTTAGCCCATTCTGTTCATTTTCGGCACGAATAAAGGTCTGGGAGAGGATAGTATCCGCTCTCAGACCTGTTTTTTCACTTCGGACATGCGACATATCCTCGATGATCTTCGGGTCGATTTGCTCGCCGGTGGCTTGTTGGGTGAGCCAGATTGCCTTCGCCGCGTACGCGATGTTGTTTTGCGGTTCAATTCGGTGGAATTCGTCGAAGAACCAGCCGCACGAAGTAAACATACGCACGCATTCATATTGCGCGCTAATCAGCGTTTCCAGCTTCTTCAGTTCATTCTCGCCCAGGTCCGGCGCGCCAAGCTCCCCGCAAACCTCGTTCATCTTCTTCTGACCGTGCTTCATTTGCACGATCTGATTCCGCAACTCCCAGGGGTCAGAAACCAGCTCGCTCGCATGCCGTTCGTAAACGGAGTCCACCCAGGAAGAAATCTCATGCATGGCAGTAAAGAACGGTTTCTTCCATCTCGCTCCAGGAGTACAGGCACACTCCGTATACCAACGATCAACTCCGTGCATGCAAGACCATGAGGAGGGTTCATTCAGAATGGCGAACGCTTCAGGTTTATGCTCCTGCAGCCATAATTCAGGCCACAACCATTCAACGCCGTTCTTTTCGCCGCCTCCATTGAGAATGTAGCGCAAAAAGTGATCGCGGAACTTTTGGTGGTGCCCATAAAGCTCCCCATCGCTGGCGATCAGATTAAAATGCGAAAGGTCAAGCTCATGTTGAAACCGGGCTGAATATAGAAACTCATCGCCGTTTTCTGTCGCTTTGGGAATGAAGCTTATCTTTGTGCTCAATTCCCGATGGTATGGAAAAACGATGAACGGCTTCCTCCCTCCGGGAAGCTCAACGAAATAAGGACCTGGTTTTGGTTCCAATGGTCGAACCTGCCAGGGTGCCAGAATGGTAAATTCAATGCCGCAATCGTGCAAAACGCACAAGGTTTCGAGATCAGCCGCAGTTTCCGGAAGCCAAATTCCTCGGGGTCGGTGACCAAACCGGAAAACATAGTCATCCACGCCCCACCGCACGTTGGTTACCTTATCGCGATAAGGCAGTAATGGCAGGATGCTGTGGGTGTATCCCTGAGCCATACCATTCCCCGCGCCAAACTTCAGGTAATTGGCTCTTTCCTGCTCAACGATGCTCTCTGCGACATCCGGAGAAAACTTCCACATCCAGTCAAACAATGTGGGTCCGATGTTGAAACTTATTTTTCCAAAGCTGCCCATGCGGGCGTTTGGCTCATAACATTCTGCCAGAATCTTCTCATTCCAGTTGTGGAAAGGTTCAGCGCCTCTTTCGTCCGGGATATAGTTGGAAATGGGGTCTTCCCTTGGGGGCTGGTAGAAATGACCATGAACGCAAAGCGGCATCTTGTTATCTCCTTAGAGCAGAATTAAGGTAATCAATTTTATTTTTCATGCGAGCCGGATTGATGCCAAAATTGCGCGGCATGCTGTCCAAATCGCATGTTCGGTTTTCAGCCAGGTAATCCATCCAAAAAACGGTTGTCGGAAAGCCCCTTATTCGACTTTCAAGTAACTGGGTAAGAAAGCTCAGGTGCGCCGGGTTAAACGCGACATAGCGCCGATTCTTATGCATTTGCTCGCCGATTAACTTCATTACATCCAGGAATGGCAGGTGTTCAGGTCCGCCAACTTCAATGACGGCGTTTTCTGTCGTCGGCATGTCCAGCGCCCAGATCAAGCTGGTCACCAGGTCTTCCACCCATAAAGGTTGAACCAATGTGCTCCCATCCCCAGGCACTAAAACAAGCCCGGGAGACATCTTTATCAGCCTTGCCAGGTTCACTGTGAAATTATCTCCTCCCCCATAGACCATTGAGCTTCGAATGATCGTGTAGGTAAGTCCGCATTTCCGGATGATGCTTTCAGCAATCCCCTTGGCTTTCATCAAGCCGTACGCCGAGGAGCGATTCGCTCCAAGATGACTCAGGTAGAAAAACCTTTGGACGCCCGCTTGTTTTGCGAGGCTCGTCAAACTTTCCAGGTGGCTCACTTCCGCCTCCATCAGGTTTGCCTTTGCCCCTGCCCGTTCCACCCCAACCAGGTGATAAATCACATCCACACCCTGGAGCGCCGCTCTAACACCGCGTTCGTCGCTAAAAGAACTTAGCGCGACATTCATATCCGTCCGCTTTGGAAGGTTTTCTTGGTCAATTCCCGGTTGGATTAACATTCGGTAAGGCTTTCCCAGAGCGTCAAGGTGACGAATTAAGTAGCCGCCGATAAATCCTGTTCCACCAGTCACTAAAATCATGCGGGCATTATAGCAGATATTATCATATGGCACATTACTTGCACATTAACTGTAAGGCAAAATGCTAAATGGATGGCTGATATGGAAAAACGATTAGGCTTTCACTACTTTCAGGATTATGACCATTATCAAGCTCGGGATCTCGAACTATGGATCCCCGAGCTTGCTTCTCTGCAGGCTTCCTGGCTGGTCCTCAAAGCGCCAGCAGTTGCTGCCATTCCAGAAGAGTTCATCACCAGCCTGATCCAGGCTGGCATCCAACCAATCCTGCATTTCGATTTCCAGGTCAACAGCTCAGTACGGCCGGAAGATATTCGCGTGTTGATTTCTTCTTATGCCCATTGGGGCGTCAAGCACGTCATTTTCTTTGACCGCCCCAACACCAAAGCTGCCTGGACCGAAGGCACATGGTCACAGGGAGACCTCGTGGAGCGATTTCTTGACCGGTACCTGCCCTTTGTGCGTTTGGCGGAACAAAATGGCATCACTCCTGTCTTTCCTCCGCTTGAACCTGGTGGAGATTACTGGGATCTCTCATTCCTCAAAAAAGTCCTGCAGTTGGTTCAACAGCGTCGCTCGTACGATTTCAGCTCGAATTTCCACATGGCAGTCAGCTCCCAGACCTTCGACCACCCTCTGGACTGGGGCAAAGGCGGTCAAGCACATTGGAAGACCCCCCGCCCCTACAGCAAGGTGGAGCTGGGTGAGGAAGACCACATTGGCTTCAACACCTGGAAGTGGTATTCGGATTTGGTAAACGAGGTCCTTGGGGTCAATCCAAAGCAATTCCTCTTTTATTATGGAATGTCGCGCGTTGCTGGCAACAAACTGAATTCTGAAAACAGCTTCGAACAGATGGTTGATATTGCCCTGGCTCTTTCAGGGGATGTAGACAACGCAAACACGCTGCCAGCCACCGTCCTGGGTTGTTGTTTCTGGTTACTAAGCGCGGCTGAGAATGACCCTCATGGAAAGACATCGTATTTTGATGCCGCCGGAAAGCCAAAAGAATCAACCATTCCTGCATATAAGCAGAAGATCGAAAAAAATACGAAGCAAAAGCAGGAATACGTTGTGTCCAGCCACCTGGCAGAATGGGTTTACCCAATCGACCATTATCTGCTGCTTCCATCCTATGATTGGGGCATTCCTGAAAACACGCTTGACCGAATTCGACCGATCATTCGGGATTCCCGCCCCACAATCGGCTTTTCGGTCATTGAAGCCACGAACGCCCGAAAAGTCACAGTCTGGAACGAGAACGCGGCATTTTCAGAGCATGATATTCAACTTTTACGCGAAGCTGGTTGCCTTGTTGAAGAACAATTGGTTAACGGCATCGGCATCACAGTCTAAATGAGGAGAACAAGATGAACAACTATTCCACTTATTCCAGCCAAACTCCAATACACAGCGCGTTACCAAAAATTGTTGTCCTCGGATTGGGCGGCGGTGGTTCAAACGCGATTAACCGTATGATTGAGAGCGGCATGCAAGGGGTCACTTTCATTGCCGCGAATACCGATGCCCAGGCATTGGCGAACAACCTTGCGCCAAATAAAATCCAGCTCGGACCAAAGTCCACCCGTGGTTTGGGGGCTGGAGGTCTGCCAGTTGTGGGCGAGAGTGCCGCCGAAGAAAGCACAAAAGAGTTGGCTGCCCTTCTGCACGGTGCGGACATGGTATTTTTAACTGCAGGAATGGGCGGTGGTACGGGAACAGGCTCAATTCCAATCGCGGCGAAGGTCGCGAAAGCTTCTGGCGCAGTCACTATCGCGATTGTAACCAAGCCATTCTCTTTTGAGCTCGGTCGGCGTCAGCGAAACGCGGAAGAAGGTCTCGCCCGCCTAAAGGAATACACCGATACCCTGATTGTCATCCCCAACGACAAACTCATCGAGATCGCGCCTCGCGACCTCCCGCTTGAAATGGCATTCACACTGGCAGATGATGTCCTGCGTCAGGGTGTTCAGGGTATTTCCGAGCTGATCACCGAAACTGGTTTGATCAATGTCGATTTCTCTCATATTAAAAACACCATGACTCGCGGCGGCGGTGCCTTGATGGCAATTGGCACGGGTAGTGGTCCAAACAAAGTGCAGCAAGCCATCGAAAAAGCGCTACACCATCCCTTATTGGACGATATTGACCTCTTCAATGCCACAGGCATGATCGCAAACTTCACTGGGAGCAGTAACATGTCCTTCAAGGATGTAACCGATGCCCTCAGCACGCTCCAGCAAGCAACTGGTTCCCATGCCGATATCATTCCTGGCATCATTACAGACCCTCGAATGGAAGACAGAGTCCAGTTAATCCTGATCGTCACCGGCATCGGGAATAAGCAAGAGTCGCTCATTGAACAGGTGATGGAAAAGGAACCTGCTGCTTCGGAGCAAACTAACTATTTCAGTAATTCCTTCCAACGGCAGGAAAATGCTCCAGTCAAAGAAAATTACAATGAGATTGGCTTAACCGGTTATGGCAACCAGCCAAACACATCCGATAACCTGTCGGTCCCAGCCTTTCTACGCAGAAGGCAGAATAACAAGTAGGTAAATGATGAAAGCCAGCTCCATCCAAAAGGTTTCAGAAAAAGTCAGCGCGAAGTATCCGAAGCTGAAAGGCATACACCCAAAGGTCTCTGAACAGGCTCCTGGACGATTCCTGCTCAT
>WPCI01214867.1_pt1 | contig 16143 bp, 14 predicted proteins | sample 5399871 | NCBI WGS metagenome assembly WPCI01 (sample SAMN12869469, study PRJNA574797) | sludge metagenome | isolation source: wastewater treatment of pH7 | place: China:Beijing | collected 2019-05-20
GGCAGACCCCTGTGTCTGCCCTGATCGTGCCGGCGTCCTCGCCGTGCACGCGATTTGACCGCAGGTCTCCGGGTTCACCACCCCGCCGTACTAAAACCCATTCGGCGGAGTCCGCAACAGAGGCGGATTCCGCCCTACAAAAAAATGACCGTGCCGCCCGCACCTCCTCCCAATCGTGCCGCCTGTGCCCACCGTGAAACGGATGGGTAGTCTCCCGACCGAGCACGCGAGCTGACCGAAGGTCTCCATCTGCACCCCTCAGCCCTTAGACATTACGAATGGTGGCAAATAAAGCCCTCGGCATAAAGAGGCTTCTGGCGTCAGGTTGAAATGCGCAACCTGACCTACGACTACTACTGCAACTGGGAAACTAATGGCAAACGCAGGTCTCCGGATTCGCCACTCCGCTGTGCTAAAAAACATTCGGCGGAGTCCGCAACAGAGGCGGATTCCGCCCTACAAAAAAATGACCGTGCCGCCTGCACCTCCTCCCAATCGTGCCGTCTGTGCTCTCACCCTGATCGTGCCAGTCTCCCGACCGAGCACGCGATTTGACCGCAGGTCTCCGGGGTCACCATTCCGCCGTTGCGGTATATCAATAATATTTATGATCGGCGGATTGAGGGCAATATACGTTCTTCCAACCCAAAATCCAGGGTGCCCTCAATCTCGCCCTACATCTAATTACTGATCGTGCCGTCTGTACCGGCTTCGCTCATCCTTCCCACTCCACCCGTTCGATCGAATGGTAAAATTATTGGTTAGGCTAACATATTGCCAGAAAAGAGGTCATTATGCTCGATTTGAAACTATTCCGGGAAAACCCCGAACTCGTAAAACAATCTTTGATCAAGCGCCAGATGGACCCCGCCATCGTGGACGAGGTCATTGCCCTTGATGAACAGCGCCGCTGCCTCATCCTCGATGTAGAGGCTAAAAAGGCTGAGAGAAACGCCGTCAGCAAAGAAATCGGCAGAATGAAGAGCAAAGAGGAACGTGAGGAAAAAATCAATGCCATGCGGCTGCTCGGTGACGCCATTTCGGCGTTGGATGAATCCCTCAAACAAACCGAAACCGCCCTAACCGCCGTTGTTGCAGGCATCCCAAATATCCCCGACCCAGACGTACCCGTTGGTCCGGATGACAAGCACAACGTGGTCCTGCGCACGATTGGCGAACCAAAGAAATTCGATTTTGAACCAAAACCCCACTGGGACCTGGGCACCGACCTGGATATCATCGACTTCGAAGCCGGAGTGAAGCTCGCGGGAACTCGTTTTTATGTGCTGAAAGGCGCCGGCGCTCGCCTCGAACGCGCCCTGATCTTCTGGATGCTCGACCTCCACATCCGCCAGGGCTACAAAGAATTCTACCCGCCCTGGATGGTGCGCGAAGAGGTCATGTTTGCTTCCGGGCAGCTTCCCAAGTTTGAGGACAACCTCTACCACGACCACCAGGATGATTTCTGGTGGGTGCCAACTGCCGAAGTGCCTTTGACCGGCATGCTGATGGGCGAAATTATCGAAGAATCCGCCCTGCCAATGAACCTCACCGCCTACACAGCCTGCTTCCGCCGCGAGAAAATGTCCGCCGGCAGGGACGTCCGCGGCATCAAACGTGGGCACCAGTTCGACAAAGTCGAGATGTACAAATACTGCCTCCCCGAAAACGCGGAGCAGGAGCTCGATAAAATGGTTGCTGACGCTTGCGCAACCTGTGAGGGGCTTGGGCTCACCTATCGGGTTCTAAAACAGTGCACAGGCGACCTGAGCTTTGGGTCGCACAAAACTTACGACGTTGAAGTCTGGGCGCCGGGCTGCCAGGAATGGCTCGAAGTTTCTTCGGTTTCCAACATTGGTCAATTCCAGGCACGCCGCGCGAACATCAAATACCGCCCCGAGAACGGCTCCTCGCTGCAGTATGTCAACACGCTCAATGGCTCCGGGCTGGGCTTGCCGCGCACGCTCATAGCGGTGCTCGAAAACTACCAGCAGGTGGATGGCAGCATTGTCGTGCCTGAGGTTCTCAAGCCGCTGATGGGTGGCATCGAGGTGATTTCATGAACTTTGACTGGCTCCGGATTGTGATGCTCCTGATCAGCGGTGCTTTGAACGCTGTCGGCTTTTTTGGTCTTTTTTTGGTGTTTTTCCCAGGGTTGACGGTAAGTTGGCTGGGTCACCTGATTTGGGTAATCTATGTTGGTTTCAACCGCGGGCATTCCCAAGCGCAATTTGGTCTGACGATCGCGTTTTTCGTGGTCAACACCATCCTGATGGTGGTTGGGTCGATAACCGATAATCTCCTTGGCGCAAAAAAGGTCCGCGAAGTCGGTGTTCCCTGGTGGGAGATTATCGTAAGCTGGTTGGGCATGATCATCGGCGGTATTTTGCTGACCCCGATCGGTGGGATTGCCGCCGCCCTTGGGGTCCTCTACATTTTGGAATATGGTCGGCTCGAACGGGACCGCGAAAAAGCCTGGCAAGCTACCAAAGCCCTTGCGTTTGGCTATGGCATCGCCGCTGCCATCCGCCTTGTCATGGGCTTTGTCATGGTCACCCTTTGGCTGGTAACGGTGATTTTCCTGTAAATCGAGATAGGGTAGAAACAACCAAAAGAAGATGTTTGCTATCGCAAGAAAGCGTCATCCGTAGGGGAGAAGCAACCAATGAGTAATGTTTTGCATAACAAAAAACGTCTGCTGAGGTTGCTTCGCCCTCTGTAATTAGAAAGACTGCCTCATGGATCAATCAGAAATAATCCACCGGCAATCTCTGCGATTGAAGGATTCTGATTACTCCCAGGCGGGGGCGTATTTCGTGACCATCTGCACAAACAACCGCCAATGGTTGTTCGGCGAAATTCGACAAGGCGAAATGGTGCTAAGCGCTATTGGTCGGCTTGTGTCGGCGCAATGGCAACAGATACCTTATCGCTTCGCGGGGCTTGAGTTAGGCGCCTGGATTGTTATGCCCAACCATATCCACGGCATATTGATTATCACCCGAAGCGGAGAAGCGTCCAACCTGATAACCCCCGTATTACAAGAGACGGCTGACAGGAAAACGCTACCCACACAACCACGCGGCACAGCGCCGGGTTCGGTCGGCGCGATTATCCAGAATTACAAATCGATAACCTCTAGGAAGATTTCCAGGCAGGACGAGTCGATGCGGGCGGCGATCTGGCAGCGTAATTATTACGAACATATCATCCGAAACGAGCGTGAATTTCGAGCAATATCCGAATACATTATTGCCAATCCACATAATTGGGAACACGACATGGAAAACAAGGTGTAGGGGAAAAGCGATCCAGGAAGAGGGTACGCGTAGGGGCGAAGCAACCCAAAAGAAAAAATGATTCATACCATAATAATATCTGGTGAGGTTGCTTCGCCCCTACCCCAAACGATACCATGTTCCTCCCCCCCAAAAAAAACTAAAAACTATCCGCCTTGTCTTGCCTGCCGCGCGAGATATAACGCGATTGATCCCGCAACCGCGGCGTTCAGCGAATCCAGCTTGCCGTATTGCGCCAGGCTCATCAAATCATCGCATTTGTTGCGCACCAGGCTGCGCAGCCCTTCCCCCTCATTCCCAACCACCAGCGCCACACCCCCGCTCAGCCGCAACTGCTGCACCGGGCGTGCTTTTGGCGAAGCGTCCAGCCCATACACCCACACATCATCCAGCTGTTTGATCCGGTCGATCGCCTGGGCAAGGTTATACTGCGCCACAAGCAGGTGTTCCGTCCCTCCCGAAGAGGCATGCACCACGCCTGGCGTAATTTGCGCCGACTGCGAAGAAGGCATAATCACCCCATGCACACCCATCAGCTCGGCGGTTCGCAGCAGCGAGCCCAGATTCTGCGGGTCCTGGATGAGGTCCAACAACAGGAAAAAAGGCGCTTCCCCGCTTGCCTTCGCGTGGGCGAGCAGGTCCTCAAGCGCGGCATAAGGATATTCGCTGGCTTCCAAAGCAATGCCCTGATTGTGTTTGTCGATTGTGTCGAGCTGCTGTCGTTGAGCCTCCACCACCTGCACCTTGCGTTCTCGCGCCATCCTGAGAATTTCCGGCAAATGACCGTCCTGCTTAACCCCGCGCAAAAGCATCAGGCGAAAAACATGCCGCCGTTTGGCACGCAGCACCTCAAAAACCGGGTTTCGCCCGGTGATCCATTCTTTCATCCCTGCTCCCAGGTCCAGCTTGTGCCGTCTTTGCTATCTTCAAGGATGACTCCCAGAGCTTTGAGCTCATCGCGCAGCTTGTCCGAAAGAGCCCAGTTCTTCTCGGTCCGCAGGTCGCGCCGAAGGCTAACCAACAGATCGATGAACGGATCGGCAGCGTTGGTTTTGCCGGGCTGTTCCTCGAGCTGCAGCCCAAGCACGCCGGTCAGCTCATCAAAGATTTGCAGCGCGGGCAGCAACTGTGCGTCTGTCGCGCCGTCGCCGCGCGCCTGGTTGAGGTTGCGCACCAACTCAAAGATTGCTGCCAGCGCCGCGGATGTGTTAAAGTCGTCATCCATGCTTTCTTTAAAAGCTTGTCGGGCTTGCTCCGCCGCAGCCACCAGAGCCGCGGCTTTCCCCTCAGGAAGGCCAGCCGCGCCGGGCAGGGCGGGTTTTTTCGCGTTCAGCAATCGGCGGTACGCCTGTTCGGTCTGCTCAATCACTTCCTCGCTATAGGTTAGCGGGCTGCGATAAGACCCGTTCAGCACCCACAACCGCATCACATCCCCCGGATGTTCACTCAGGAAGTGGTCAATCGTAATCATGTTCCCCAGCGATTTCGACATTTTCTCGGATTTCAAGCCGAGCATGCCGTTGTGCATCCAGTAGGTGGCAAAAGTTTTGTGGGTCAGTGCCTCGGTTTGGGCGATCTCATTTTCGTGATGCGGGAAGATCAAGTCATTCCCTCCGCCGTGGATGTCGATTTGTTCGCCCAGGTGCGCCATATTCATCGCCGAGCACTCAATGTGCCATCCCGGTCGCCCCTTTCCCCATGGGCTGTCCCAGGCGGGCTCACCGGGTTTGGCAGCCTTCCACAACGCAAAATCCATCGGATGTTCCTTGCGTTCGTCCACCTGCACGCGCGACCCCGCGTTCATCGTCTCGAGCCGACGCCCCGAAAGTTTGCCATAATCGGGTTGGCTCTCAACGTTGTAATACACGTCCCCGCCAACTTCGTAGGCAGAGCCGTTCTTAATCAGTTGGCTGATCATTTCGATAATCTGCGGCATGTCTTCCGTGGCGCGTGGGTTTTTGGTGGCTGGCTCAACATTCAGCGCGTCGAGGTTGGCTTTGTACTGCTGAATGTACTGGTTTGCCAGCTCGTAAGGGTCCCGACCCAGTTCATTGGCTTTGTTGATGATTTTGTCGTCGACGTCCGTGAAGTTCATGACGAAATTCACAGCGTAACCAGAATATTCCAGGTATCGCCGGACGATATCGAACACCAACGCCGACATGGCATGCCCAATATGGGCTTCGGCGTAGACGGTTGGTCCGCAAACGTACATTTTGACCACACCTGGTTCGAGAGTTTTGAAATCCTCTTTTGTGCGGCTAAGTGTGCTGTAAATTTTTAGGCTCATGATGTGTTTCCTGTTTACTCGTGAGTTGGTTTCGCAAAAATCATCCGTCCGGCAGAAGTCTGCAAAATCTTTGTGACGGTGACATCGATCTTTTTATCAATATAACGTTGACCGTTCTCGATCACAACCATCGTGCCGTCGTCCAGATAGCCGACGCCCTGGTTGTATTCCTTGCCTTCCTGGAGGACCTCAATCTGAAGGCTTTCACCCGGGAGGATGACCACCTTCACGGCATTTGCGAGGTCGTTAATGTTGAGCACCTTAACTCCCTGCAGCTCGGCGACCCGGTTGAGGTTAAAATCGTTGGTCAGGATCGGACAGTTCATCTGCCGCCCGAGCAGCACCAGCCGGTCATCCACCTCCCGCACCCCCTCCACGTCGATATCGCTGATGACTACGTTCACCTCTTTGCTCTCCTGGAGCTCCCCGAGCACGTCCAGCCCGCGCCTTCCTCGCTGCCGGCGCAGGCTATCCGCTGAGTCAGAAACGAACTGCAATTCGTTCAAAACAAACCTTGGCACAACCAGCGTCGCCCCCAAAAAACCCGTCCTGGCGATATCCGCTATCCGTCCGTCGATGATCGCGCTGGTATCCACCAACACGCGCCGCTCACTTTCTCCTTTGGCACGCGAGGGTGTCTTGCTGCCCCTGTTCTTAAAGAAGTTCTCAAAATCATCCCTCCGGGTGACGAACAGTACCCCACCCAGATAGCTAAAAAGCAATAAACCGACCAGCGGAAAAATCTGCCCAAAAGGTTTTGGCAGTAGCGAAAGGGGGTACGCCATAATAGCGGCAATAATCAGACCAATGGTCATGCCGAGAAGTCCGCTCATCAAAGATTGGACGGGGGATTTTGTAAACAGCTTCATCAAGCTCTGGAATGGCTTGATGGTGATGTAAGGTGTAATTAAAAAGCCAAAACCCGCAAAAATAACTGCGGAAAGTCCGGTAACAACTCCCTGCGAAAGAGAAAGAACTTCAACAAACTGCTGAACATAACTATAAATGGGGAGACTGGTAAAAGCTCCAATAATGCCAAGAACCAAAGCGCCAATAATACGAGAAATCAAAATTGCACTCATATAAGACCTCCATTTTAACGTGCCGGATAAATTCACAATGAATAATAATTTCTGTAAAATAATAGCACTCTAAGAGATGAGAGTCAAAGGTTATCTCGATTTCTGATGAACTTCATACAAAGCCAATCCCACTGCGGGTTGCTGCCCGCGCCAACATTTTCGCTACAACCTAATAGCCATTCAGTAGGTTTCGGGGTGCAGCCGGCGAGCAAGCAGGAAACTAACGGGTTGATCGCGCCGATATCCGCCTTTGCTGCGGACACCGCCCTTGAATAAAAAATAACTGCAAATGACCTTCATCCACCGCAATCATCAGACAGACCTGGAAGGTTTTCACGAATCCAACAAAATCCGCTTCCCTCGCGGATTCCGCAGTGATTTATATGTCGGTTTGTTCAAAGAAGAAGAGAAGCCAAAAAGCGGTGCTACCCCGGCTGGTCGCCCTGCGGCTGCGGTTTCGCGCTAATCGGCTCGTTGGGCTTTGGCGCGGTACGACGAAAACCCGACTTGGCAGGATTCGTCAGCAAGCGCTGCAGGTTCAGCAGGGAAGTAGGGTCATAAATTGTGAAGCCGCACACATCGCAGATCCACGCGGGAAAATCCGGCACCATCATCGGCTTGCCGTTAGCTCGGCTGGAGAAAGTTCGCTTCCCTGGAAGAATCCTGCCAAAGTAACAGTGCGGGCAGACCTCCGGGATTTCTGGAACCATTTTATTGCTGCGTGTCATCAATCATATCGCTTTCACGGTGCGGCATGCACCAGGTTTTGGCTGGTCAGAACACGGATACGGTCGAGGGGCCAATAAACAAGCACAGCCTTCCCAACAACCCATTCCTGCTTCACAAAACCCCATTCATGCGAATCAGAAGAGAGGTTACGATTATCCCCCAAAACAAAAAGCTCACCCTCAGGCACCATCCACGTGCCCGTATACTTCGGCAACGCGGCAATGTACGGCTCTGTTAGCGTTTGACCGTTCACCTGCACAACTCCGTTGCTGATATTGACGGTATCCCCAGGCAGACCAATCACGCGCTTGATGTAATCTTCCGTGGGGGTTCCCTGATAATGGAAGATGACGATATCGCCGCGTTTGGGCGTGCCGAGTTTGTAGGCAAATTTGTTGACGACAAGCAGGTTGCCTTCATAGAGCGTTGGCTGCATGCTGATGTTATACACCCGCACACGGGATGTGACGGCGTTCAAGAGCAGGAAAAGCACCACTGCCATCAGAACGGTTTCAATCAAATCGCGCCAAAAACCGCGGCTTTTCTGTTCCCGCCCGGTTTGAGGCGTCTGCTCTTCAATTTTTATTTCAGTTTCGTTTTGTTCCACAAGCATCCATTCTATCACGCTGCAAGGCAGCCTGAACCCGCCTATTATAATCCAAACTCGCCCGGCTAATCCTCTGTGCCTTTACGCTCCCGTTTCTTTAAAACGAGTTGGATGGGCGAACCGGTAAACGGGACTTCCTTTCGGATCTGGTTTTCCAAAAAACGCATGTACGTAAAGTGACCCAGGGTTGGGTCGTTGCAGTACAAAAGGAAAGTCGGCGGATCGGTTTTTACCTGCGTGCCGTAATAAATCCGGAAAGGTTTACCCGTCCCGGAGGTGGATTGGTGCACGTCCTGCGCGTTAATCAGGATGCGGTTCAACTGGGATGTGGGCACCTTGCGCAGGCGTTCTTCCTGCACCTGCCTCACCAACGGCAAAACCTGGTGCACCCTCTGACCACTCATCGCCGAAAGAAACAAGATCGGGATATATGGAAGGAAATTCAGTTGTTGGCGGATGTGCCGTTCGAATTCAGCGCTGGTGTTTGTGTCCTTCTCGATCAGATCCCACTTGTTTACGACGAGGATCACACTCTTCCAGGCTTCGTTAACGTAGCCGGCGATGTGCGTGTCCTGGGCGGTGATGCCCGTAACCGCGTCCACAACCAAAACCGCCACGTCGCAGCGTTCGATCGCCTGCATGGCTCGCAACACTGAATATTTCTCTACTCCGGGGATGATCGACCCGCGTTTTCGGATGCCGGCGGTGTCAATCAGGATGTAGTCCTGCCCCTCAACCGAAATCGGCGAGTCAATCGCGTCTCGTGTTGTGCCGGGGATGTCGCTGACGATCGCGCGGTCTTTGCCGATGAGTTTATTGAGCAGGCTGCTCTTTCCGGCGTTCGGCTTGCCGACGATTGCAACCTTAATCGCGGTTTCGTCAGTTTCCTCTTCCACCTGCGGCGGAAAGTGCGCCACAATCTCATCCAAAAGATCGCCCGTTCCCGTTCCATGAATCGCAGAAATGGCAAAAGGCTCGCCAATCCCAAGCGAATAGAAATCAAGCGCGTTCAACCGGGCGGTTTCGCTGTCAGCTTTGTTGACCGCCAACACAATCGGCGGCACCTGTTTGCCATCCACCGAGCGTTGGCGCCGCCGCAGCATGGTCACCACTTCCCGGTCTGCTTGTGTGACTCCGCTGAGGGCGTCCACCACCAAAACAACCACATCCGCTTCTTCGATCGCCACTTCCACCTGCGAACGAATGTCATCAATAAAGGCTGCCGAGCCGATCGAAAGCGGCTCCTGGTCGCGCTGTTTGCTGGGGTCAATCCCACCGGTGTCGACCACAAAAAAGGTATGCCCCGCCCAATCACCCTCCGCCACCAAGCGGTCGCGCGTTGTGCCTGGAACATCATCAATGATGGCGAGGCGCTGCTCCACCAGGCGGTTGAAAAGGGTACTTTTACCCACGTTGGGTCTTCCGACGAGCACGATTACTGGTTTATCCATAAAAAATCCTGTTTACTTGTATTGGTCCTATCTTGTGATGACCACTTCAATTAACCCCGGCAGGGCTGAGTCGAGCCGCAATTCCGGACGGTCGAGCTCAACTTTGGGTGTGAGTTGGTAAGTGCCTGCTGCCAGACCCGTAAGGTCAAGGGTGATATGCACTGAAGAGGTGCTGATATTTTCGAGAAGGTTCATCGGTCCTGAGATATAAACATCCATCGTTGGCGGGGAGAGCGTTGCCCGCAGTCCGCCTGCCAGGTTAATGGTGACAACCGGCACGCCGAGAATTTGCGTTGAGTTATAAATCGCCTCAACGCCCACAGAAACCATAACAGACTGATCCCCAATCACCACGATCCCTTCCGGCAGTTCCAAACCCACCCGCGACTCAAAACTCTGCTGCGCGCCGTTCAGGCTGACCGGCTCGGTTTCGATGTAAGCGGGCATACTGCGGATCAGGTCGGGATTTTCGGCATAAACCGTCAGCGTTGGAGGATTCACGATAATTCCGGTCAGATGATACCCCTGAGCCACTGACCCGCTGGTCACGATCTTAACGAACACATTCCGGTAGCCGACTAACTGCTCAACGTCGATGCTTACCTCAACGCGATTTGGGCTCAATACCACTCCCCCCACGACAACCCCAGCGGAATTCAGGGGTCTTAGGTCCAGGGTGCGGCTGATGCTGTTCGTCAACTCAGAAACGTCAATAATTGCAGCAACTTCCACAACCGTATTCACCAACGACTCAGGCCCAACCAAAGCGGCTTCCGTCTGGCTCAGTCTCGCGTTCCGGGTTTGATACCCAACAGGTAAACTGCCGGTTTGGATCAGCTCGATTGGCATCGTCTTTGAGGCGACTCTCTCGAGCGAGATGTCCACGGTGGATGGTGAAACGTCAACCACCTGCACTGGGTGGAGGTTCACGAGCACTTCAGGCGTGAGTGTATGGTCGCCTGCTTCCAACCCCGAGAGGTTAAGGTCAGCACTTATCAGCGCGAGGTTGTTCGCCAACCGCGCGTGCACCGATCGCGGAGCTTTCAGCGTGACCGTGACGCCGGTAACTTCCTGCGAAGTAATCACCAGGTCTGGATTCTGCCCCAGAAATTCCAGTTGGATCGGCGTTTCGTAGGTAATGGTCTGGTTTGGATCGCTTGCCGAAACCGAAGAGACCCAAACAATAATTGCCAGGGCTAACGCGGTCAGCAGGGTGGGCAGCAAAGTGAGGAATTTACGAAACAATTTCATCGGTATCCTCCTCCTCTTCAGCTTCGGGTTTTGTGAAGAATGAAAGCCACGACTTTTGCCGGTTGATTACTTCGTTGGAGCTCATAAACGCGCGCATGTTGTTTAGCAGACGCTCGCTATCCAGGCGGCGGATCAGCCGTCCACGGTGCGCGATTGAGATTGTTCCGGTTTCCTCGGAGACAACCACTGCGATTGCATCGCTCACCTCACTGATGCCGAGCGCCGCGCGGTGACGTAGACCCATCGAGCGTTCCACCGTAGCGTTGAGCACACCGCTGCTCGAGAGCGGCATTACGCACGCGGCAGCCTTGATGCGGTTATCGTCGATGATCACCGCGCCGTCATGCAACGGAGTGTTGGGATAGAAAATCTGCATCAGAAGTTGCGGTGTGACTTCCGCGTCCATCAGGACGCCGTTTTTGTAATAACTGTCCAAAAATTGCCTGCGCCGCAGGATGATCAAAGCGCCGTGCCGCCGCTGCGCGAGCTGCAAAACCGCGGCGGTGATTGCCTGAAGCGTCTTTTCCTGCTGTTCGCTGGCTTTTGCGCTGCGCTGTCTAAACAGCCCAAGATCGCTCACGTTGCCCATCCGTTCAAGACCGCGCCGAATTTCGGGTGCCAAAACGACAGGTATCGCGAAAATCAGAGCCGGCGAGATCGTGTCAACCAGCCAGGAAAATCCGGGCAGGTCAACCACCGAGATCAGCAGGGTAACCAGAATGACGACCAGGAAAATTCCCCTAAGCAGGGTTTGGGCTTCTGTGTCGCGCAGGAGGTACAGGATGAACGCGAATACGATGGTGACCAGCACAATATCCAAAAGGCTGGACCATGTAAAACGCTCCAAAATGAATAAGAAATTACTCCACAGTTCCTGCATAAGTCAGATGCCTTCCCTGCGGTAAAGTATACTCTGTAAAGAGATCTTTTTCCTGCGCTATCCCTGGATTTTTGTAAAATACACTTCCCCGGGCATAAAACCATGCTTGCGAAGGAAGTTGTTGTAGAGTGCCGGATGTACCGGCGGCTGGTCATCACCATACGTGAAACCCTGCAATTTCGCTTCCTCCGGTGAGAGGAAATCCCTGGTCACGATCAGCATCTCGCATAACCCATCCAGGTATTTCTTCAGCAAGGGGAAGCTAACTTTCAGAGGCAGCAGCTCAGCTCTAAAAGGCGCGTGCGCCAAGTAGACAGCCATACCCTGCTCAACACGCAGAACCATCAGCTGGACCAGTTCCTCACCGTGATAAAAAGCGACAACCGTACGCTGACCCAACAGCCGGTAAAGGTCTTCGGGTTCCCAGACCTGTTCGGTCTTTTCTTCCATAAATACAGCAGCGGAGGCGAAATCCTTTGGCTCGAGCATGCCCAGGCGGATTTCACCTTCCATAATCTCAAACGGTGCCAAACCCAGAGCGGCAAACTGCGTTGAAACCTGGTTATACGTATGGGTGAAGCCGAAATCCGTATGAATAACCAGGTCTGAAAGCCGGATCTTCTCGGATTGAGGGGACTGCGAGTTGATGCGCTGCAGTGCCGCGGCTTCGTCCAACCCGCGGTCCACCATCAGGCGTTCAAGCCGCAAAGCTTCCTCAGCAGCCACAGCCCAACGGACATTGCAATGCCTGTCGATCCCTGATTCAAAAAGTTTTATCGCCTCAATCGCGGCGATTTTTCGCGGGGTTTTGCTGACACTCTCAAGGATATTCGCGGTGACCTGTGGGTGAATGATGGCTTCAAGTTCTGCCAGGCTGGCAGGATCCCGAAAAACGATTCGCCCCAATTTGCTGCGGTTGATCTGTCCGTCGCTCAAAACGAGGTCAGAGCCAAACCGCGCGAGGATGGGATCGTAGGCAGGGTTGCCGGGCAGGTAAGTTTCCTGGGCAACCAGGTCGGCGTCGATGGTCAGAACGCCGAAGTTAGCCAGGAACTGCAACACCACGCTCTTACCCGAGGCGATATTGCCCGTCAGACCGATGACAAACGGATCGGTTTCCATCACATAAGTATACAACATCACAAACCCATCGAGGGAAAAAGGTAAGGATGTACATCAACCCAAAAGTTGTTTGTTGTGCAGGTTAGTCGATACCCGGCACAATCGGGGTGACACATGGGCAGGCAGAGGCAGATACCGACCCAAATCGTCACTCCGCAGCCGTAACAAATTGAGTTCACGTAGGGCGGAATGGACCTCTGTTGTCCACTCCACCGATGGGTAAACCAATAATGTTTGTGATCGGCGGATTGAGGGCAACATTTGTTCTTCCAACCCAGAATCCATGGTGCCCTCAATCTCGCCCTACATCGACACACATTTCTTTCGGCGGATTCCGCGTTACAAAAAACCGATCGTGCCGGTCTCCTGACCGTGCACGCGACTTGACCGAAGGTCTCCATCCTTCTGATAACCTCGACCGAGCATGCGATCTGACCGCAGGTCTCCGGGTTGTCCACTCCGCCGTTGCGGTAAATCAATAATATTCGTGATCGGCGGATTGAGGGCATTATACGTTCTTCCAACCCAAAATCCATGGTGCCCTCAATCTCGCCCTGCATTGACACACATATCTTTCGGCGGATTCCGCCATACAAAAAACTGATCGTGCCGCGCTTACGACCCAACCAAATCCCCCCACACTTACGAAACCAACTCCGCAAATGCTATAATTTTCATATGCTCGCGGAACGTATTTCTCAATCCCTGATTAAACACTGCGGCGCCGACCCTAACCTCCCATTAATTGTGGGCGTTTCGGGCGGGGCGGACAGCCTCTGCTTGCTTCACTGCCTCAAGGAAGGCGGCTTCAAACTGATTATTGGCCACCTCGACCATGCCATACGCCAAAATTCAGCCGTCCAGGCGGAAACCCTGCGCCAGCACACGGCTGATCTCGGCTTGCCGTTCTACTCTCAACGCAGCGATGTGCGCCAATACGCACAGGAAAACAGGCTTGGCATCGAAGAAGCCGCAAGGTTTTGCCGCTACCGTTTCCTGTTCGACCTCGCACGCGACCACGCCGCCCAGGGTGTTGTGGTGGGGCACCATGCCGACGACCAGGTGGAAACCGTCCTGATGCACATCATTCGCGGCGCCGGCTTGAGCGGGCTAACCGGGATGCAGCCAGCGAGTATTCTGACAGTGCTCGACCCCGATTTACCGCTTTTTCGCCCCATGCTCAGCGTGTTTCGCCAGGAGATTCAGGAATATTGCCAGGCGAACGACCTGCCAGTACTCGAAGACGAGACCAACGCCGATCCAAGCTACTTCCGCAACCGCCTGCGGCACGATTTGATCCCCCAATTGGAAAGCTGCAACACCGGCTTCAGGCAAGCTATTCTTCGCACCTCCGAGACGCTTTCAGCCGACCGGCAGTTGCTCGACTCTCTCGCGGACGAGGCTTTCGCGCGGGTTCTGATGCGTGCCGGCGAAGACACGCTGACCTTCGGCAGGGAAAGTTTTCTCGCTTTGCACCTCAGCCTGCGGCGCATGGTCCTGCGCAAAGCGTTTGTTCGCCTGCGTCCAGGCGCCCGCGACCTTGACTTTGACGCCGTCGAACGGGCATTGGCAGCCATCGCCGCCGAAGCCCCCCAAACGCCGCTTGCCGGCGGTTTATGGCTTTTCTGTTTTGAGAGCGAGTTTGTTTTTGCTCCACGCACCTACCAGCACCAACACACCGACTACCCCCAGCTTTCGGAGCTCTCCGGCATACCGCTCAAAAAAGGCAGTGGCGTTCCGCTCGGCTCCGGCTGGCGCCTCACTGCTGAGCTAATCGACGCCCGCAAATACAAAACCCTGCCAGCCGGGCTCAAAAAACATCCCCTGCATGCCTGGCTGAACCCGATCGATGCTGAATGGCCCCTCGAAGTCCGCCCAATGCGAGCCGGCGAACGCTGGTCGCCCCTCGGCATGGCACTCAAACACCAAAAGCTGAGCGACTTCTTCGTTAACGAAAAAATCCCCCAAACAGCCCGGGCGAAGTGGCCCCTTGTGCTGAGTGGAGGATCAATTCTATGGGTGGCTGGGCTGCGCATAGCCCAGGCGTGGCGCCTGGTTGGAGATGAAAGCGAAATCCTGCACCTCCAGCTTCACCCGCCGAAAAACTAATTAATCCAGAAAAACTGGAGCAGTTTCTCGCGGATGGAAGGGTAGTTGGGGTAGAGCACGGAAGCCCCACCATCGGTCATGCCAGGAACCGCGTCATCAGGGGTCAGCCTGAATGTTGTAAACTGCAAATCCACAAACTTGCTTAACGGAAACACGTAGAGGATTGCATCCGGAACGGTCATCTCCGTTTGAACTGTTCTGAAAACCGCCCGCACGACGTTGTCCAGGTTCAGGAACTCGGATGGCTTAAAAGCTTTCTTCGCCATTGCCTGGATAACTTCTTGCGCCCGGCGGGTCCGGTCGAAGTCGGAGGAGTTGAGTCGCGCCCGAACGTACCAGAGGGCTTCGTCCGAGTTCATCGGCACTTCGCCCGGCTCCACGACGCACCACCCCGAAGCATTCATATGGCATTCATCTTCCATATGTTCGCCGACCGTAACCACCACCCCGTCCAGGACGTCGATCAGATGCTTAAACCCCTGGAAGTCAACCATGGCATAGTGATCAGGTCTGAAGCCGAAATTCGCCGCAAAGGTATCACTCAGCCCCTGCCATTCTCCATAAGGAAACGCGGTGTTAAGGCGCTGCTCACCCAACCCAACCACATTCACCCACATATCCCGCGGGAAGGAGATCAGGTGCACTTCATTCGTGCGCGTGTTCAGCCCTAAAAGCAGCATAACATCGGTACGGTAGCCCAGCTCAGGGCGGTAATCCGAACCAAGCAACAGGATTGTTTTGACTTCATTCGGCACCTGAATCGCGTTGGGGTTATTGGCGAGCCAGGGGTCATCCATGTTGGCGTCAGTTGACTGCCAGAGGTTGGTGATGAAGCCTGGGTTGCCATTGCGCATCTCATTAACGCTCAAAACTGCCAGTAATACAAATATCAGGGCTGCTAAAAAGAAAAGCACACCCCATGGAAACCGATGTTTCCGTTGGTTTTTTACAGTATAGGTCATATTCACTTCACTTTACTTCGATTTTATTCGGCAGTCTCTTCAGGGATGGAGTAACCATTCTCTTCTGCCAGGCTGCGGAGTTTGTTGTTCACCTCACGCCATTGCACCTTGGAAATGCCAAGTTTTTGGCGGATTTTTTCCTTCTCGACCCCATGACTGAGGTCCACAAGCGCGCTTGTCCAGCGCAGCATGTCGAAGGAGATGTGTTTGTCCATTTTTGCGGCTTTGGTAACATCTTCCAGCAGATATTCCAGGCGGCGCTGGGACCATGGGAAAACCTGGTCCTTGATCTGGTACTTTTCAGCATAGTCCTGATAGGCTCCCACCCAATTCGCTGAAACTTCCACTTTGCGTTCCTTAT
>WPCI01051740.1_pt1 | contig 16129 bp, 17 predicted proteins | sample 5399871 | NCBI WGS metagenome assembly WPCI01 (sample SAMN12869469, study PRJNA574797) | sludge metagenome | isolation source: wastewater treatment of pH7 | place: China:Beijing | collected 2019-05-20
CAGGTACTGAGCAGCTTCATCGGCAGTGCGCAGGTCTGGCCCGGTAACCATTTCAACCAGCGGTACCCCGCAGCGGTTAAAATCAATAAAACGACGTTGATTACCCACCTTTGTTTTGCCGGCATCTTCTTCGATATGAAGCTTCCAGATGGTGACGCGGCGCGTATAGGCTTGTTTATCAGGCGCAGCGGATGCCGGAATCGGCAGGTCGAGGTAACCGCCTTTTGCCAGCGGTCTATCAAATTGAGAAATTTGGTAACCTTTGGGCAGGTCAGGGTAGAAATAATTCTTGCGATCAAAATATGAAAGTGGTCGGATATCTGCATTCATCGCCTGCGCCAGCAGCACTCCCTTCTCAACAACGGCCTTGTTGAGCACTGGCAGCACACCCGGCAAACCGCTGCAAACCGGGCAGATATTGGTGTTGGGTGGGTCGAACCATGAATCTGCTTTGCATGAACAAAAGACCTTGGTGGTGGTATTCAACTGAATATGAGTTTCGAGACCAATGACGGCTTCGTAATCTGTCATGATAAACCTCGCAATACTTCAGGTTTTTCCTTGCGCCAATCTTCACTCTCAGTTGCCATTTCATATGCCCGGGCAATCCGGAAAAGCGTTTTCTCGTCGTAATCTGCACCGAGCAGCTGAATGCCGATGGGCAGTTTGTCTCCATCCAGCCCGGCGGGCAATGAGAGCCCGGGTATGCCGGCATGGTTGGCAGGTACTGTCAGTTGGTCGGCATACTGCATGAGCACCGAGTTGCCGTAGACGGCATCCATCTCAAAGGCGGTGGTGGGGGTGGTTGGGGTTAGCAGGGCATTCAGGCGATAAGCGCCATGCGCGTCAAATGCAGTTTCAAAATCTCGCCGAATCAGTGTGCGCACCTGCAATGAACGTTTGTAATATTGCTCGCTGTATTGCGCCGCACTCACATACATGCCCATTAAAATGCGTAATTTTGGCTGTAAGCCAAACCCCTGGTTGCGGGTCAGGCGGTACATCTCTTTTAGATCGTTGGTTGGCACGGCGCTGCGCAAACCGTATTTGACGCCGTCATAACGGTGCAGGTTCGAGGCTGCCTCAACACGGCTGATGACGAAATACGCGGGGATACCATACTTCGTATTGGGCATGGGCACATCCTCAATAATCTCAGCGCCCAGAGCGGCGAGTTTCTCTGCCGCCTGCAGTACGGCTCGTTCAATCTCGGGCGGTAGAGGCTGGCTTAACAATTCACCGCTCGCCGGGTCAGGGTAGGTGATGCGGAAGTAGTCGGGTGATAAGCCAATGCGCAGACCTTTTACACCGCCTTCAAGGTTATCAAGATAATCCGGTACGCCAAGCGTTGCTGCGGTGGCATCGTGGCGGTCTGCGCCTGAAATTACCTGCAGCATCGCTGCCGCATCAGATACATTCCGTGCTACGGGTCCGGGGCAGTCCAATGATGATGCGAAGGCGATCAAACCATAGCGCGAGACCCTGCCATAGGTTGGTTTAACCCCAACTACTCCGCAGAAAGCCGCAGGCTGCCGGATTGAACCGGCGGTATCAGTGCCCAAGGAGAGTGGCGCTTCACCTGCGGCAACACTGGCAGCGCTGCCGCCGGATGACCCGCCGGGAACGCGGTTGGTGTTCCATGGGTTGCGCGGGCTGGGTTGAAAGGCGGAGGATTCATTGGAAGAACCGTAGGTGAATTCATCCAGGTTGACCTTACCGAGCATAATTGCGCCAGCCTGCTGCATACGCTCCACCGGAGTGGCGCTGTATGGGGCTTTGAAATTTGCCAGTATTTTTGAGGCTGCGGTAGAGAAGGTATCTTTGACACAAAAAATATCTTTAACCGTGAAGGGCACCCCCGCCAATGCGCCGGGGTCTTCACCTGCGGAATAGGCGCGGTCAACATTTTCCGCCTGAAGAAGGGCGGCATTGCCGCTCAAAGTAATGAAAGCGTGAACCCGCTGCCGGTCTTCTTCGCTTAAGGTGCTGCCAGCCAAAGAGCCGTGTTTTCCATCCACCTCTTCAATTCGCTTGAGGCAGGACTTGACCACCTCGACAGCTGAGACATCACGTTGGCGCACGATGCGCGCCAGTTCAAGTGCGTTAAGGTCACAAAGTTCCATTTTGCCTACTTTAATTCGGTGTGGGGGATATCCGGCACGACAATTACCCGCTCTTCAACCTGCGGCGCTTGCGCTAAAATGGCATCAGGGTCAGGGTCAGGGTAGGGCAGCCAAATGTCTTCGCGCGGAGCAGCGCTGAAAGATTCATCATAAGGTACGCCATGCAGGTTGGCGGGTATGTCGCCATCCAGAGGGATGGCGGCCAGCTCTGAGATTGCCTTCAACTGGTTATTCAGTTGGGCGCGTAAATAATCCGCCTGGTCATCTTCCAACTGAAGGGCAGCTAAACTGACGAGATGGTCGAAAACTTCTCTTGTGATTTGTTCGCTCATGAGGATCTTCTCGTTTCATAGTAAGTGATATGAGATGCTGATGATCTTTCAAATACGCTTCCAAGCAGAAACATGGCGGTTTTTGAAAATTGAAATGTCTTTTGTCAGTATATCCATCTTTAAGCGAGTGTCAAGTCAGCGGTGTAAGCCGGGATGAAAAAACCTGGCTTTCCATCAGTATGCCTTTCTCTGCTCCACGCTCAGATTTTTAATAATGTCTTCTAAAACCTCGATTCATTTGGGCTTCAGCGGATTAGAATAATAGATTAAAAAAGATGCTTGTTATTTTTTAAAAATCCTATACAATAAGTATTAATATAATTTTTATCCGATTTAAAGCGTTTATTCAAAGGAGAAGAAATGAAAAGAAAGCCCTACATCCCCATAATCCTGGTACTGGTGCTATTTTTACTTGTCTTAACCGCATGTGGCGGATTGGGACGAAGTAAGAAAGATGACGGCAATAAAACGCAAGAGCCTGTTGTTGTGGTGGTCACGGCTACCTTGCCGGCTGTTGTTGAAACAGAAGCACCGGTGGTGGCAACAGAGGAGCCATTGGTGGTGGTAACAGAACCACCGGTGGTAAGCGACGAACCGCTCGATTATTTCACCGAAACGTTCACTGAAGGGCTTGGCAACTGGTCCTATTTCATAATGAACAGTACCTCCGAGTTGGAAAGAAAAGCTGACGTATACGGTGATGATCGCGGCTTGAGAGTTAAGCTTGATGGCTACAATATCTGGTATTACCTGTTGTACGACCCATTCACTTATGGAGACGTACGCGTCGATACAGAGGTTCAAAATGGCGGGGTACCCTCAAACAGTGTTTCACTCGTATGCCGCTATGATGATGATCTTGGTTGGTATGAATTTAATATCTCCTCGGATGGAACCTATAATATCTTATATTACGATGCTGTGATCTATAAGGGGTATAAGCTGCTGGCAGACGGCGCCTCAAAGAATATTAATCTTGGGCGTGATAGTAACACCTACACAATCATATGCGAAGGCAGGGAACTCTCCCTGTACACCAATAACGTCCATGTCAAAACCGTGGAGCACAAGGATTTAACCCGTGGTTTGGTTGGCATTGGGCTCAATTCATATGAATCTTACCCGGTCATCATGACAATCCCCTGGTTCGAAATTAGCCAGCCGTAATCCATAAAACCAAATATTAAAAATGGCGGAGGGTTTTTGTCACTCCGCCGTTTTTATTTTCAATCATTCAGGCAACGATAAAACGCCCAATCACTATAGCAGCGAATAACCCTGCCGAGAGCAGCGTACCCCAAACAGTATTGGTGTTGGTTTGAGCATCAACCATTTCAAACCCGGTGAAGGTCTGCTGCACCTGGAGAATTGGTCCCGCCACCCAGGCAAAAACCGCGCCGCCGATGAGTCCGCCGACATGCCCCCAGTTATCGATTCCGGGCTGCAAGCCGATGAGTAAGTTAACCACCACAATGACCAATAGGTTGGTCAGCATCATTTGTGCCTTTGCACCAAATAACTTACGGTTTTTGTAAATGAATACGCCCTCTGCTGCCACCAGTCCGAATACTGCTGTTGAAGCGCCAAGTGAAGGGTTGGGAGAGAGCACAAAAGAAAGCGAGTTTCCGCAAAATGCGCCGATAATATACAGCAAAAGGAACTTGCTATGTCCATAATAGCGTTCCAGTCCGCTCCCCAGAGAGTAGAGTGCATACATATTGAAAGCAATATGCAACAGGCTGCCGTGTAACAAAGCCGGGGTAAACAGGCGCCAAAGTTGACCCTTCAAAATCAGCTCGTTGATCTTGCCGCCGAGGATAAATGGCCAGTCAATCCCATTGCTTGAGAGGGATGTTGAGAGGAACTGTAACCCGTACATCAACACCGTAATGCCGATAATTACGTATGTGACGGTAGGTTTTTTCGCAGGCAGTTTTACCGCCACCCGCCCATCAGAGGCTGCCTGCGGCGGGGTGTTGTTATATGATTCACGCGGGGGAAAATTCATCATCCAATCCTTTTGGGGTTTACTGCCAGATGTTCGGCGTTAATAATTGCCACCAGGTCATCAACGGTTTTTTCGATTTGATTCTCTCGATTGACGACCACATAATCAAACATGCCAATTTGTTTCACTTCGTCACGGGCGGTCTTAATGCGCAGGTTGAGGTCTTGCTGGTTTTCGGTATTACGGCGCAGCAGGCGTGTGTACCACTCATCAAATGAACCGGGGGCAATAAAGATCAACAAAGCTTGAGGGAACAATCGGCGTAAAGTTGCTGCGCCTTGAACATCCACTTTGGCAACTACATCAACTCCCTTTGCCATCGCGTCTTCTACTTGTGTGCGCGGGATCCCTTTTAAATCTGAGTAGACATTGGCGTACTCGAGAAATTCATTGTTGGCTATTCTTTGTTCGAAGTCGTCACGCGGGTAAAAGAAATAATCTCTGCCATGCAATTCGTTTTTTCGCGGTTGGCGGCTGGTGGCGGTGATGACGAAGTGCAGCGGCAAACCGCGGCGTTTTAACCCATCAATGACGCTGTCTTTGCCAACACCTGAAGTACCGGAAATGACAATTAACAGCGGTTGGGGATGCAGCAGATCAAAAATTGTCTTATCATCGGGCATCGCAACCTCACAGACCAAATATTAATACGCTTCTAATAGCCTATAATTATAATGGATAACAAAACGAAGGAAATGAGGCGTTAATGCCAATCTACGAGTACCGCTGTACTGACTGCAGACACCGTTTTGAGGTTTTCCTGGCCTATACGGAGTATAAAAAGGCTCAAGTACTTTGCCCTGACTGCAAATCAGCACGGGTTGATCGGGTGATTCGTAAAGTGCGCGTCACCAAGGGTGACCACGACCGTCTTGCTTCACTTGCAGATGAAAGTGTTCTGGGCAGCATTGACCAAGATCCGAGAGCGTTGGGGCGCATGATGCGCGAGATGAAAAATGGAATCGGCGCTGATGACTTGCCAGGTGAATTTGATGAAGTGGTAAACCGCCTTGAAAAAGGGCAAACTCCTGATGAGATTGAGCGTGATATGCCAGATTTTGGGGGTGAATAAGTCAGCTCTTTAATAATCCACTTAATCAAGTGGTGAATATCATGAATTGATCGCTGCCTGCAGGTCTGCGAAGGAATTCATATGTGAGATTTGCTTCAAAAAGTCCGCCAGTGAATCAGCATTCGCTCGCAGTTGGCGCACAGCCGGACCAACAGGATCTTCTCCAGCAGCGCCGCCGGGGGTGCTGGCATAAGCGCCATGAAAAGCAAAGTATGCCTGGTTAAGTCTGCGGATCATGTAACCATGCTCCACGAAGAGCACGCGGCGTTGTTCCATGTAGGCTTCGGCTTCTACCACCTTGCCTTGAGCCAGTAATTCATCCACGCGGAGGCGAGTGAGGTACATCTCGTGATGAAAATCGAAGACCGCTGTCGGTTCAGCCCGCAAGACGGCTTTACCTGATTTTCCGTTACCAGACTGGTTTTCTGAATAGAAACGCTCCATAACCTTGGCGCTGATTTCATTACCGATAATCGAGGCCGTAGTTTCGTTCATCGTGCGCAATTCGGGGGTGGTATCGTAGTTCATACCCAGCGGGCGCAATGACAGATAATTGTGAGCCCATTCATGCGCGATCGTGTCGATCGTCCAAGCAATGCTCGAAGAGCGCTGCACCATTGTGGGGTAAACCCCGATCCCGCCCACATCCACCACCAGGGCAGAGGCATCCATGTACTCTTCGATCTCGCTTTCCAACGCGCTGATTTCTTCCATACTCAAATCAGATAACAGCGAGATGTTGACTTGCTGTTGAATAGAATCTCGCGGTGAAACAATCAAAGCTTTTGGAAGCGGAGAAGAATGGAAAAGCACCGGCGGGCCCGGGTTTGCAAGTTCACCGATGCCAGCTTCTGCCAACACTTGAGTAACCTGCGCCTGCAGAATCGATTCAACCAGCGGGGCGAGCGATTCAAGTGCGGCTTCAAGCGCGTGCTGCTGAGCGAGCAGCTCAGCGGCTGCTGTTTCGGGATCTGTGATGCGTGGGTCAATAAATACCAGTTCAACCTGGGTGCGGGCAATCTCCAAATCTCGTACAAGGTTAAAGTAACGGTTCACAACCTGCACTTGCTGCTCTTCAGTGAGGCGTTGGCTGACATTTATTTGTGCCTGAGCAGCTTTTTGTGCGGCCGCGTTGAGTAGCCAAGAGATATAATCATACTCAATCTGCGCAGTAAACATACCTGCCTGTATCATTGGGTCTTTCATCGAAGCAACTGATGTAGTTAAGACCATCGTAATAAACACCAATAGAAGGAGTAAATGGGTAATCTTGCGCCAATTCATGTCGAAATTATAACCCACAGCCAATGTGGGATTAATAACAAAGGAAAAGTGGTTGTAAAAAATGAAAAAACGAATGTCCGGTAAAACTTACTTCTTGATCTTCTTGGGCTTGGCAGCCGTGGGCTTGATTGCTTATCTGGTTATTAATAACCAAAACGCAAAAAATTCTGCCACCGCCTCCCTTCAGACTGTAGAGGCAACCCGCGGCGAGTTGGTGGCGATCATCGGCGCAACAGGAACGGTGCGAGCCAACCAGACCGCTGACTTAAAATGGCAGACCAATGGACGCATCGGTCAAATCCATGTTGAAGTTGGAGACAAGGTTTCCAGCGAAACAGTTCTGGCTGAACTGCTGCAAACCTCGCTCTCCCAGTCAATCATCCTGGCACAGTCTGATTTGGTCGACGCCCAAAGAAAATTAGATAACCTGCTTCACTCCAACCTGCAGCAGGCGCAGGCGCAGTTAAGCCTGGCAAATGCTAAGGATGCATATGACCGTGCTGTTTGGTCAGGATTGCAGGGAGACACCGCACGCACCACCAATCAAAACTCGATTGATGCTGCCAGGGCGGCGGTAACCCTGGCGCAGGATAAGGTTGACAGCGCTGAAGAAACCTTTAGCAAGTTCGAAGATAATGATGAAGATGACCCGATAAGAGCAGGGGCATTGAGCACCTTGGCGAATGCCCGTCAAAACCTGGAAAATGCCAAACGAGATTTGAACTTTCTCGTGCAAAATCCCAACGAAAAAGAACTTGCCATTTCTGAAGGCAAGGTTGCTCTTGCCAGAGCAGAATATGAAGATGCCCAGCGAGAGTGGGAAAGGCTCAAAGATGGTCCTGATCCGGATGATATTGTGGCGGCAGAATCGCGGATTGCTTCCATTGAGGCTACCATTGGGCTTGCTCAAATCGTGGCGCCTTTTGGAGGAACAGTCACTGAGGTTATCGGTATGACAGGCGACCAGGTTAGCGCCGGATCGGCTGTATTCAGATTAGACGACCTTTCGCGCTTGTTTGTGGATGTTGAGGTGCCTGAAATTGATATCAACCGCATTTTAATTGGGCAAAGTGTAGATCTGTCTTTTGATGCTATCAGCAATAAAACCTATCAAGGGCGGGTGCATAGCGTGGCGCAGGTCGGAAGAGTGCAGAATGGGTTGGTGAACTTTAGTGTTGTCATCGAAATTCTCAATGCCGATGAACAGGTTTTACCTGGAATGACAGCCGCAGTGAATATAATCATCAGCCAAATTGAAGATGCTTTAATAGTTCCGAACCGTGCAATTCGCCTGGTTGATAATCAACAGGTGGTATATATCCTGAAGAATGGCGAACCAATAGCAGTCAACATTACGATCGGCTCTTCTTCAGATTCGATGAGCGAGGTTATTGCGGGCGACCTGAAGGAAGGCGACAAGGTCATTCTCAACCCGCCATCCTCCTTCATGGACATTCATTTTGGAGAAGGCCGCCCCTTTTAAAGGATATAAATGTCAGCTGTAATCCATACTCAAAACTTAACCAAAATCTATAAATTGGGCGAAGTCGAAGTGCGCGCTCTGGATGGCGTGAGCTTTTCTATCGAAACAGGCGATGTGGTAGCCATTATGGGTCCCTCAGGCTCAGGGAAATCAACCTTGATGAATCTCCTTGGCTGCCTTGACCGCCCCACGAGCGGGGAGTATTTGCTTGATGGCGCACAGGTGGATCAAATGAATGACGACCAACTCGCTGTCATTCGCAACCAGAAGGTTGGTTTTGTTTTTCAAAGTTTCAACCTATTACCACGGCAAACCGCGATTGAAAATGTTGAACTCCCAATGCGTTATGCCGGCGTGATTAAGAACCGCCGTGAAGCGGCAATCGCCGCCCTTGAGTCGGTGGGGCTTGGCGATAGAATCCATCATCGCCCGCCTGAAATGTCGGGCGGGCAACAACAGCGGGTCGCAATTGCCAGAGCGTTGGTGAACAACCCCGCCATTCTGATGGCAGACGAACCCACCGGCAACCTCGATTCACGCGCCGGCAATGAAATTATGGACTTGTTGTTGAACCTCAATCGCGATCACGGAACCACACTCATCATCGTCACCCATGATCCGGATGTAGCCGCTCATACCCACAGAGTGATTCGATTAAAAGATGGCCAGATAGAGGAGGATACGAAATGAACCTCTGGCAGGCGATTATCGAAGCATTACAAAGTCTCTATTCAAATAAACTTCGTTCTATTCTTACCATTCTCGGGATTGTAATCGGCGTTGGCGCAGTTATCGCCATGTTGGCGGTCGGCACCGGCGCACAAGATACGATTACCGGTTCCATTAGCGGAATTGGCAGTAATCTGCTCTTTGTAACGCGCGGCAACACCACGGTGACACTGACACGAATTGAACCCTTAACCAGTGATGACGCAGAAGCACTGCTGGACCAATTTCAGGCGCCTTCGATTGCTGCAGTGGCACCGGTTGTAAATGCAACACTGACAGTTTCTGGACCCGGAGAATCGATTCGAACAACCGTTTATGGGGTTACCCCGGCTTATGAACAGGTACGGAACTACGGCGTGACCGAGGGTACCTTTATCAACGAAGAGCATCTTCTGGGCAGGTCATCGGTTGCGCTTCTCGGACCTGATACGGCAGAGAAAATGTTCGGCCGCCGCGATGGGTTGGTGGGTGAAACTATTCGCATAGAAGGACAACCTTTCCGGGTTATTGGCGTGTTAGAAGCCAAGGGCGGCTCCTCTCTTGGCTCACAGGATGACCTTGTGATCATCCCGCTCAGTACTGCTCAGGCTCGACTTGTGCGGCGAAGTGAAAATGGTTTGGATATGATACTCGTTCAAGTGGTATCGCCAGAAATGACCGCTTCAGCCAGCGAAGAGGTCGCTCTCGTATTGCGCAACCGCCACCATACCCGTGTAGGTGAAGATGACTTTACGGTTTTCTCTCAGGAAGATTTTGTGAGTGTGGCAAAAACCATTACGGGCGTGTTGACTATCTTTTTAGGCGGAATTGCTGGGATTTCTTTGTTGGTTGGTGGTATTGGCATCATGAATATCATGCTGGTATCTGTTACTGAGCGCACGCGCGAAATAGGGTTGCGTAAAGCGCTTGGCGCGCGTAGAAAAGACATCTTAATTCAATTTCTTACTGAATCATCCCTGCTCAGTTTAATCGGCGGCGTCATTGGTATTGGTTTGGGTTGGCTGATCTCGTTTATTGTAGGCCGCATCGCTGTTGCCAATGGAACCCCCTTCTATCCGGAGATTAGCCTGAACTCAATTTTGCTGGCAACCATTTTTTCCACTGCGGTGGGCTTATTCTTCGGTCTCTATCCGGCAAACCGGGCAGCAGGTTTGGAACCTGTAGAGGCGCTGCGACACGAGTAGGTACACATATAAGCCATTGTCATTTCAACAACTCGCAGATGGCAATGGCTTGTTTAAGTGGTTTTGTAATGCTCAGCAGAAATCTTACAGGGGTTCTTCCGGTACGACAATTAACATGATCAGATAAGCGAGCAAGCCCCCGCCGACAAAAATCACTCCGAGCACAAACAACAATCTGACAAGTGTGGGGTCAATGTTAAAGTATTGTGCCAACCCACCACAAACCCCACCAATTTTCCGGTCTGTTCTGGAGCGATAAAGCTTTTTTGAATTTTCCATGAGTCTAATCTCCTTTATATTTGTTGATTATATACGAATATTCAGTTGATTTGTTGCGGATTAAATAGCATCCCGTTGAATAGGTTACAATCAAGTAGAACAGGTTTTTTCCCCTGTCTGTGGAGGAAGTATGGCGGAGCAAAACAAACTTGAAAAACAAAAAATCATCCATCTGATTGAACAGATTCCATACAGTGATGAAGATCAGGCGCAATGGAAACTAAACCTGGATGAAAACGAGGTAACCGAAGAATTGTTGAACGAGATGCATGAAAAATTCCTGACAATTGCTCCTGATAACTTCAAGAGCGATTGGATGCGGGCAAAATTTTCCAGTGACCTGGCGTTATTTAAAAGGCAATGGCGCATGCGCCATGCCAGTAAACAATTCAAACGTGGAAGATAACCCATCACAGGTGTTGTTTTGGATGTTTTCATGCGCTTAGTAAAATCTCCTGTAAAATCAAATAACTTATGAACAACGCCGAGCCAAGAGTTACCATTCGCGAACGATTGCTATCAGATGGTTATCTCCTGCTGGCGGCGGCTGTTTGGGGGATAGGGTTTGTTGCGCAGCGTTTGGCTTCTTTTCATCTTGGGTTTAACGCCTTCAACGGAATCCGTTTTACGATTGGCGGGCTGGTGTTGTTGATTTTTGTGTCGCGGCGCTTGCGCACCAATTTCCACCACTTTAAATGGATGCTCTTGGCCGGCGCAGTGCTCTTCATCGCAAGTTCGCTGCAGCAAATAGGCATCAGCAGCACCTCAGCCAGCACCGCCGGGTTTATTACCGGTACGTATGTGGTTATCGTTCCCATCTTATTGGCAATTTTCTGGCGAATTAGAACCTCCATTATCACCTGGATCGCCGCGTTGGCAGCGCTGGTTGGCACCTATTTGCTAAGCAGCGGCGGGCTTGGGCTCAATCCTTCACCAGGCAGCCTGATTCTCCTGGCTGGTTCAGCCATGTGGGCGCTGCATGTCATTGTGGTGGGGTTGGCAGTTCAAAAAACAGATGTAATCGTGTTCTCAGCCGGGCAATTTCTGGTGTGCGGAGTTGCCCATTTGGGCTTGAGTTTTCTCATTGAGCCGATCACATTGCCTGCGCTTGAGGCAAGCTGGCAGGCGCTGGTTTATGCCAGTTTTTTCTCGGTAGTGATTGGGTTTACGCTGCAGGCGGTCGGTCAGAAAAAAGCCCCGGCGTCTGATGCAGCGCTCATCCTCAGCCTCGAGGCCGTTTTTGCCGCGGTTGCTGGAATCTTGTTTCTGGGTGAATACCTCAACCCGGTGCAGGTGATTGGCTGTGCCATCATCCTGGCTGCCATTCTCTTTGCTCAATTGGCGGTAATCAAGAAAAACAAGGTTAATGTTTGATCCCTAAACCAGGGAACTGTAAAGCAGCCGATCCGTCATACAGCGCTGGAAGCGCTTGATTCTGAAAACCACTGGTAGAATTACCACATCGATTCATTTCAATTTAGGAGACCCGCTTGAGTATTTGCGTTATCATCCCTACTTACAACGAAATTGACAACCTGCCTTTGCTTGTAGATCGGCTGCGAGCCTTGCCTTTGCCAGATCTGAGTATTTTGGTAATCGATGATAACAGTCCCGACGGAACCGGCGCGCTGGCAGATGATCTTTCTCGCAAATATCAAGATCAGGTAAGTGTGATGCATCGCAGCGGCAAACTCGGTTTGGGCACTGCGTATATCTCAGGGTTTCAGCGCCTGCTCGGAACGGATAACCAATTCATTGCCCAGATGGATGCTGACTTTTCACACGAACCAGAAAAATTGCTGGAATTTGTTGAAGCGATTAAGAGCTGTGATATTGTTTTAGGCTCGCGCTATATTCCTGGCGGCAGCCTTGACCATAATTGGCCCTTGTGGCGAAAGCAGCTCTCCAGCTTTGGCAACACTTATGCGCGTACGATTCTCAACCTTCCCATTCGCGATATTACCGGCGGTTTTCGCGTTTGGCGCCGTGAAGTGCTGGCTAGCATGCCCTTGGAAATGGTGAAATCAAACGGTTATGTTTTTCAAATTGAAACAGCCTATCTGGCGCATCGGCTCGGTTTTACTTTTAAGGAAGTTCCAATTTACTTTGCTGAACGCACGCATGGACAATCCAAAATGAACCTGTCTATTCAGGTGGAAGCAGCGCTGCGTGTGTGGGGGCTTCTCTCACGGTATCGTGATATCAAACCCATCAAACATTAAACTGAAATCAGGGAGTTTTACCCGAGTTCGCCGGTAACAGCTCTCCCAATTCCAACACAAGTGTTTTCCATTCCACCAGGCTGAGTTCTTGGGCTCTTCTTTGAGGGTCAATACCGGCGGACTGAAGAAGCTGCGCCGCACGCTCACCGCTCACATGCAGCCCCGCCGCGAGGGTATTGCGCAAGGTTTTTCGTTTTTGGGCGAACCCCATGTGGATGAGTGTGAAAAAAACGCGCCTCTGCTGGGGATTGAAGAAAGGCAGACTGTGAAGGTCTACCCGCAATGTGGCTGAATCTACATTCGGCGCTGGATAGAAAGCCCTTGCCGGCAGCGTGGCGGTGATCTTGGGATTACCGTAGACCTGCACACTCAGCGCCAATAGCGACAAGTTGCCGGGTTGGGCGCAGATTCTCTCAGCGACTTCCTTTTGAACAGTCAGCACCAAACGAGAAGGCGGAGAGGAACTTTCAAGCAGGTGGCGCATAATGGCAGAGGTGATGTAATATGGGATGTTCGCCACCACGATATAACCAGCCTCGTCCATTAACTGCGCGGGGTCAATCTCAAGGATATCTCCCTGAACCACTTTAACATTGGAGAACCTGTCAACCACTTCATGTAATGGGGCGATGAGGTGAGGGTCAATTTCAACTGCTTTAACAGTGGCGGCGCTAAAAGCCAGCATGCGGGTGAGGCTGCCAAGCCCAGCGCCAATTTCAAGCACAGCGTCGCCTGGGTGAACCTCGGCGCTGTCAACGATTTTCCGCAGTGCGTTGTGATCAATCAGAAAGTTCTGTCCCAACCCCTTGCGCGGTCTGAGGTTATGATGCTGCAACAGAGATCGAACATCCAACGGGGAGAGTTCTACGGCAGCACTCCTGTGAACCCTGGAGGAGCCGGGGAAAGGAAGTAAACCGTTGTGTTTTTCCGTCCCCACGAGATGAAATCGGCATCGCTGTAACCCAGATCAATCCAATTGGAGACGGAGTAGCTTCCAGTATCTGCGATGATGCCAATTCCATAGCCGGGCACATACACTCTGGTGCCGGCAAGAATTTGATACCAGGCGGAGCTTACCCCAATTACACCTTTCTTCACTGGAATGCCAAGTTTGGTGGAAGGGTAACATTTGTCAGGAACGCCGGATCTGCAGGGGGAGTAAGAGGTTGCGACCACGTTTAACGACAGGTAGTAAGTGATCGGTCCCTCAGGCGTGTCGAGGTAATTGTCGACGATGCGGGTACCATAATGGACGATTTGAGTCACGGGTTCGGTGAGGATCAAATCGTCGAGCTCTTCACGTGAGAACTCTTCGTTGTTTTCATAGCGCACTTTTACGCGGGCTGCCATTAAGCCTGCAGAACCTGTCTGGATGATTTGCTGCTGGTTAATTTCCATGCTGCTGTCTGGTATCGATTCAGTTTGAAAGGCGATAGTTTTTTGCTCGTTGATCAGCTCTTCGCGCACTCTCACAACCTTAATAACCCCGTCTTCTGGGATGGGTTCAAAGCCGTCAGGCAGGCTGTAATCCAGGTCTTGCAGGGTAATTCCGCTGTCGCTCAAAGCTTCGTAAACTGTGCCGGCAGCGCTATACCCATTAACCGTTGTGCCGTCTACCTCAATGGCGATATCGCGCCCAGTGGTGAGAGAAACGGTCATATTATCTTGCAGAGGGGTGTCTGCGGAAACGGAAAGTCTGTCTCCTCCGCGCAGAGCTATGCCGGCCTCCCACAAAGCTTCGGCGATTGTATCGGCGCTGGAGGTGAACGTACGTTCTTCGTCGTTAATGGAGAGGTGTAAAGTCACTGCCGGGTGATACTCAAGAATAATGCCTTCAAATCGCGGTAAAGCATCTTCGGGGTCAAGCGGCAGCCCATTTAAGCGCAGTGTGTCATTGGCGTTAACAACAATACCAGCATCCGCCAGGATCGATTCTGCGGAAAGGGCGGCTGTTTCAAGCTCAATCAATCTTCCGCCGGGTTGCACTAAAACGCGCACCTGCCTGGCTCGATCCAAATTAATGGCGGTTGTTTTCGACAGCCAGGTTTTGGCAGGCGGGGTTACAGCATCCAGTTCGTTAATCTCGTAGCCAGCGGCTCGCAGTGCGCCGCCAACGGTGAGAGCGCGTGTACGCACAGTTTCAGGTTGCCCATCCACCACCAAATCAACGCTACGCACCATTAACAGGTAACCCGCGACCAAACCTATCATGGCGAGACTAATAAGCAAAACGATTTTTACTGTTTTCTTCATCAGTCAGAATTCTAACAGAAAAACAACCTGTCAAGAGGTAAGTTATTTGCCTACCGTAATTCCCCTCTTTGCACCGCTGACATTAATCACGATCTGGATGGAATATAAACTTTTTGACTGAAGGTGTTTTCGCAAAAATTTGAATCAGTTTTCAATCAGTCTTATTGACAAGAAAATCAAGATTAGACTATTATATGTATACAAAATCAACAGGTAAAAATTTCCGGAGGTAACTATGGCAACTGTAGCGTCCATCTTAGAAAGAAAGGGGCACCAGATTCAATCGGTTTCCCCTGACACACCCATTATTGACTGTTTGAAATTAATGAGTGAAAAAGGCGTTGGCTCTGTATTGGTGATGCAGGATGACAAGGTGGTCGGTATCTTTTCAGAGCGCGACTATGCTCGTCGGGGCATTCTCAAGGGGAACCATGAGCACACGCCAGTGAAACGCGTGATGACCGAGAAGATTTATTACGTAAAACCCGAACAGTCCATTGAAGCCTGCATGGCGCAAATGTCGGATAAACACATCCGTCACTTGCCAGTGCTTGAAGGAGATAAGGTGGTCGGGGTGATCTCAATCGGTGATGTGGTTCTTTCAAAACTTGATGATATGCAATCTCTCATCTCGGGCTTGGAGAATTATATACTCGGCAGTGAAATTAAACTTTAACACAAAGCCAATCGAGAGGCGAAGCGCTGGGGTTTGATTTCTGCTGGAAGTGTGGATAACAGAAGTAATGACTTCGGTGCGGGAATCGCGCCCTTCTCCGGGTTGGGTCGTCCAATGGCCAGACATATCGAAAGGATGTAATGATTTTTCTATTCTCTCTAATCGCTGCATTCGTTGTCATTATCGTGATGGTAGCAGTGCGCACCGTTCTATTCGTGCGTGCGGGTAAGGGGAAGTTTTTGAATTTTCAATCTCAACTGCCCGAATTGGAGAGAGACCCCCTCCAGGTTGCGCAAAACCTGTCGGCAGCGATTCAAATTGAAACCATCTCTCATCAGGATGCAGCTCAGAATGGTCATGAAAATTTCAGAGCCTTACACGCCCTGCTTGAACAAACTTACCCGCGCCTGCATGCCGCCCTCTCCAAAGAGACCCTGCTTGATTACAGCCTGCTGTTTACCTGGGCAGGGAAGAAACCAGAGCT
>WPCI01401743.1_pt1 | contig 16113 bp, 15 predicted proteins | sample 5399871 | NCBI WGS metagenome assembly WPCI01 (sample SAMN12869469, study PRJNA574797) | sludge metagenome | isolation source: wastewater treatment of pH7 | place: China:Beijing | collected 2019-05-20
GACAACCCCAATCTGGCCCGCGAGCCAGCCAGCTAAGACCGACCCGATTGGCATTGCTCCCCACACCGCGAATCGGAATGTCGCATTGAGGCGTCCGAGCAGTTGGGGCGGACAGATCCTCTGTCGCAGACTCAACTGCACGATGTTGTAGATCGTTATGAAGAACGAGTTCACGAATCCGGTGATAACGAGGACCAGCCAAGCTCGGTTCCCGGCCAGAACCGACATCGGCATCGCAAAGTTCGCCAGGACACCGAGGGTGTTGAAGATGGCGATGGTGTGACCCTCTCCCAAGCGCCTAACAACCCGGCGATTGATCATTGCGCCGAGCAGACCACCGATGGCACCAATTGAAAGCAGCGAGCCGAGGACCTGCGCACTCATCCCCAGTTCACGCAGGGCGAGGATCGGCATGAGTACCCACACCCCTTGACCGAACAGCCCCAGTGCGGCAATGCAGAGGAAGAGGGGGCCGAGGAGCGGTTCTCCTCTTACATAATCGATTCCCTCTTTGACCTGTTGCCAGAGCTCTTGATCTGCGGCCTTCCTGCGCTTGGGCTCGTGTCCGGGTATCAAGGCCATTGCGGTGGCCGAAATGCCGAGTGTCACGCCGGTGAGCATGAATGTTACCGGGGCGGTCATAAGTCCGATGAGCCAGCCAGCGATTCCGGGTCCGCCGACGCGGGCAACCTGGAATGAGGCTTCGAGTCGCCCGTTCGCCTGCCCGATTTGGTGGTTTCGCACGATCGAAGGGACGAACGACTGGTAGGCAACATCAAAGAACACGGTGCCGAATCCAAAGATCAGCACCACGACCATCAGGTGGTAGATCGAGAGCGCCCCCATCCACCAAGCGATCGGAACGGTCATGAGGGCAACTAGGCGAACCAGGTCCGCGACAATCATTGTGCGACGTTTGCGCCAACGATCAACCCATGCGCCGGCGGGTAAGCCAATAAGGAGGAACGCCAGGGTCTGAAGACCGCCGATGATTCCGACCTGGCCCGAGGTTGCGTGGAGGACAGTGATCGCCGTGGTCGTTATTGCTAGACCTGCAACCTGAAACCCAAATTGACTCGCAGTTTCCCCAGCCCAAAGATAGTTGAACGCTTTGTTGCGACTAAGGCTCTCAGGTCGCTCAGCATCGCGTGCAGTAGCGACGTTCTCTGAGCCGACGCTCCTAGCTGAGGTGGGAGCATTGAGTGGGGTCGGGTCTTTCGCGGGCGCACTGGCGTTTGGGAGAGTGTTGGGAGATTGCATGCCAAGGACGATGATAGTCCCGAAGCCGAGCGTGCTGTGACTAGGGATCATGCGCTGAGAGCATCCTCGACCCCTGTGGTCTGGGGGTTCTTTCAGGAGCATGATTGAGCCATGACGAAGACCGCGATTGCCCTTAAACATATTGAGTTTGAGGATCTGGGTCTGATCGCCCCGATTCTTGACGAGTGCGGGCACGAGGTTACCTATTTGGAGGGCGGCGTTGACGCGATCACGCCCCAAGCGCTGACCGCCGCAGATCTGGTTGTTGTTCTGGGTGGGCCGATGGGGGTGTACGAGGAGGAGGCGTATCCGTTCCTCGCCCAAGAAACCGCCGCGATTGAAGCGCGGCTGGATGAGGGTCGTCCCACTTTGGGGATCTGTCTAGGGGCGCAACTCATGGCAAAGGCGCTGGGCGGGGACGTTCGAGCCACGGGTTTCAAGGAGATCGGTTACAGGCCGCTGAGGCTGACGGATGAGGGATTGCGCTCGTCGCTGGCGCTGTTGAATGGTATGCCCGTGTTGCACTGGCACGGCGATGAGTTCGCGATACCCTGCGGCGCGGCGCGACTGGCTGAGACGGATGGGTTCCCGAATCAGGCCTTTTCCCTTGGCCCGAATCGGCTGGCGCTACAGTTCCATATCGAAGTGGACCATAAGCAGCTCGAAAGCTGGTTAGCGGGCAATGCTAAGGAACTGTCGGAAGCAGGGATTGATCCGGATTTGATTCGCTTCGATGCGGAGAGGTTCGGGCCTCAGCTACACCAGGTTGCCACCGAGGTGATCCGCGCCTGGCTGGCTGGGCTGGAGAGCTGAAGTGCCGGACAGCCAAAGCCTGGTCATACCGGCGAGGCATCTCGCCGCAATATGGTTACCAGCTTGTGCTCAGCGGTCGGCCTTCCTGGTAGCCGCTCGCGGTCTGTACTCCCACGATGGCGCGTTCGGCGAACTCGTCCAAGTTACGTGCTCCTGCGTAGGTGCACGCTGAGCGCACGCCAGAGGTGATCTCGTCGATCAGGTCCTCAACCCCGGGTCGTGCCAGATCGAGGTACATGCGGGAGGAGGAAATACCCTCCTCGTACAACGCCTTTCTCGCCCGATCGAACGACCCGCTACGGGCGGTACGCGCCGCCACCGCACGTGCGGAGGCCATCCCGAACGATTCTTTATATAGGCGCCCGTCACTGTCGCGGTGCAGATCTCCCGGGGATTCGTATGTTCCCGCGAACCACGATCCGATCATCACCTGACTGGCCCCGGCCGCGATCGCCAGTGCCACGTCGCGCGGGTGCCGTACGCCGCCGTCTGCCCACACGTGCTTACCCAGAGCTCGTGCCGCTTCCGCCGCGTCCAGCACCGCTGAAAACTGTGGTCGACCGACACCGGTCTGCATGCGCGTTGTGCACATGGCACCCGGCCCGACACCAACCTTAATGATGTCGGCGCCGGCCGCGATCAATTCCTCAGCTCCCTGCGCCGTCACAACGTTTCCGGCGACGACCGGGACCTGAGGATCGAGGGAACGTACCCGTTGTAGCGCGTCCAGCATCTTCACTTGGTGGCCGTGCGCGGTGTCGACGACGAGGGTATCTATTCCAGCATCTAATAGTGCCTTTGCTTTCCCCTCGACGTCCCCATTTATCCCGACAGCCGCCGCGATTCGTAACGAACCAGCGGGGTCGAGCGTCGGCTGGTACACGCTTGAACGCACCAGTCCTTTTGAGGTGACTAGTCCGACTAGCTTCCCATTCTCGACAACGGGTGCCATGTGCAGACGTTGTCTTTCAAGGAAGTTGTATAGATTTTCGAGGGCATCTTCATCATCAAGTTGCTCGACCTTGACGACGACGGGATCCGGGGTCATCACCTGGCTGATTTGCGCGTACTGGTCCACGCCAGAACAGTCGCGGGAGGTGGCGATGCCGACCGGTTTTCCGTCGTCCACCACCACGGCGGCATCGTGTGAGCGCTTTGGGATTAGGGAGAGGACCGCGCCGACCGGCATATCCGGGGTAACGATGATTGGAGTTTCGACGACCGGGTGCGCGTTCTTGACGGTGCGGACGACATCGGCCACCACCTCGACCGGAATATCTTGCGGGATAACCGCCATGCCGCCGCGACGGGCGACTGTCTCAGCCATCCGACGTCCGGAGATCGCTGTCATGTTGGCGACGACCAGGGGAATTGTGGTTCCCGTTCCGTCCCTCGTTCCCAGATCGACATCGAACCGAGAGATGACGTCCGAGTGGGAGGGTACGAGGAAAACGTCGTCGTATGTCAGGTCTTGGGCGTGGGTCTGTGAGGAGAGAAACTGCATGAGGTCAAGCGTACGTGGTGGCTCCGACGTTTCCGAGGTGCACCCGGGCGGTGAGACCTTTGAACGGGCCGCGTCACGTTGACGGCAGGGCTACTCGCCTAGATTGTTGCCGAGTTTGATTTGGTGGTTGTCCTTATCGACCAGGACAACGCGGGGACGGCGGTCGCGGGCGATCTCCTCGGGTAGCTGCGCGTACGCCATGATGATGACGATGTCACCGACGCTCGTTAGATGGGCTGCGGCTCCGTTTAGCTGAATGGTCCCGGATCCGGCGGGTGCTTCGATCGTGTAGGTGGTGAGCCGGGCACCGTTTGTCACGTTGACGACGTCAACCTGCTGCCCGGGGTAGATGTCGGCAGCCTCCAGCAGGGAGGAGTCGACCGAGATCGATCCAATGTAGTCAACGTCGGCGCCGGTCACCGTTGCGCGGTGGATCTTACCGATCGCCATGGTGCGGTATACGGGGTTGTCGGTCATGGTGCCGCCTCCTGTTGGAGTCAAGGGTAGTTGGGCCCGGAGGCTGTGTGCCGAGAAAGTGGCGAACCCCGCGTTGTCTGTGCGTGAGCCGGGAAGTAGTCCTTCTAGCATGTGTGCTTTTTGCGCCGTTGGAATCTACTCAGTTCCCGTGTTCTGCTCCTATCTTGTCTGCTAAGGGACCAGTGAATGGTACGGCAGGGGAACTACACATCGTCGATTGGCTCAGCGCTTGTATCGCCGCGATCATTCCCGCCTGCGCAGGGAGCACAAGGAAATACCTCCGCTTGTGCGGAGAAGAGATGGAGCGGCTGCTAGCTGACGCTGAGAAGCTGGAAATACCTCCGCTTGTGCGGAGAAGAGTGACACCAACTCGGCGGCTGCTTCTGCTCCCTGGAAATACCTCCGCTTGTGCGGAGAAGAGGGATTCACACCCTCAGGACTAAACAAGCGCCTGGAAATACCTCCGCTTGTGCGGAGAAGAGGCCCGATTCCGCTTGCCACGCCGGTTGGTGAGGGAAATACCTCCGCTTGTGCGGAGAAGAGTCACAGTACCCATTAGATCGTTCTCCTTACTTGGAAATACCTCCGCTTGTGCGGAGAAGAGGCTTGCCCCCAAGTGGCGCCGTAATCATTGGTGGAAATACCTCCGCTTGTGCGGAGAAGAGCGAGTTCCCCGTAGACTCTTTGCCCTGCGGGTGGAAATACCTCCGCTTGTGCGGAGAAGAGCGCTTGAGCGTAGACATGGTGGCGGTCGCTATGGAAATACCTCCGCTTGTGCGGAGAAGAGATGGAGCGGCTGCTAGCTGACGCTGAGAAGCTGGAAATACCTCCGCTTGTGCGGAGAAGAGTGCCCGGCAGGGTCGTGGGCCACGTGGCACTGGGAAATACCTCCGCTTGTGCGGAGAAGAGGACGATCCCCAACACTGTCCGGCGGACCAACCGGAAATACCTCCGCTTGTGCGGAGAAGAGTGGTTCTGTCCCGCTTTCTTCTCCCCGGTGTTGGAAATACCTCCGCTTGTGCGGAGAAGAGGATCCGAACTTTCCCCAATGCGTTGCTTCCTCGGAAATACCTCCGCTTGTGCGGAGAGGAGGCGGGGTTGTAGAGGGGGATCCAGGTGCCGTTGGAAATACCTCCGCTTGTGCGGAGAAGAGTGGGGTTGCCCCAAACTTGGCAACACGGACACGGAAATACCTCCGCTTGTGCGGAGAAGAGACGAGGCAACCAGTACGCCGCCCGGGTCACGCGGAAATACCTCCGCTTGTGCGGAGAAGAGCATCCGATTGGTTTAGTAGGTGCAGGTGGTGCGGAAATACCTCCGCTTGTGCGGAGAAGAGACTTCCTCACCTGCGAGTTTATAGAGAGGGATCCTCTAAACTCGCAACTTGTCGACGCGCCACCAGCTGGAGTCCATCGACATCGATCACCTCTGGAGAATTCTCTCCGTAGGTTCGAATCTCAAATCCTTGTTCGGTGCTCGCTGTGCTACATATCTGAGCTAGCCTGCCACTCGTGGTCGCCTCTACTCCACGATTCCAGAGACGGTCAGCCACTGCTCTAGAGACCTTTCCTACGAAGACGCCTGATTCAACTTCAACGGTGAACCGTGACAGGTAGCCCCGTAGATGATCAGGAATACTGGTTGAGACCATAACCATGAACAAGGAGATCACCTCGCTTCGATAGATGATCCATAGAGTTTGTGTCCCTCAACCTCCACATTGCCGTCATCAATAAGTCGATCATCATCGCGGCCGGGCAAGTGAGGTGTAAGGATCTCCATTAATGTGCTGAGCATTCCTTCTAGAACTCGTTCTCTATGGAGAGCTTTTCGGAGATTCATTCGAGCAACTTCAATAGGCTCTTCTTCACGAGATGCTTCGAAAGCGATCGGAAGCGCGATCGACGCCTTGTAAAGGTCTGCCAAATCGTAAAGCAGCGACCGCGCATCACCTCGATGAATCACCCCGAGGGACGGATTGACGGAGAGTGTTGCGCAAGCCGAGGCCGCACATCCATAGAGGATGGAATTGATGACGTTCAATGAAGCATTGACCTCGTCATCAGACGCAACGTTCCTTCGGAATCCCTTAACGCCATGTTTTTGAGCTAATTCCTGGTACCTCGTTCGCATGGTTCTGCCTTCAAGTCCTCGCATCTGTCGTATCGTTCCGCCAGGCATGTCCTCTAGGTTGAACTGCTTCTTGTAAAGAATGAGGGCCGCTTGCCGTTGGTATCTCTCGTTAGCCACTAGATGCGCCTGAGCAATTGCCCATTTGGCGGATGAGGTTAGAGGAGTTGCGTGTGAGTAGGCAGTGTTACCACCGGCGCCTCCAAACACCACTGTTGCGCCGGCGCGGGTGCATGACACTACGGCAGCTTGAGAAATAGTAGTTCCCGGGCCCAAAAAGAGAACAGAAATTCCGCCAACAGGAATCTGAATGGTTCGTTTCTTTAGTTGTGCTTCTTCCTGGTTTAGCGCGACAACTCCAGTTCTATCCTGCACAACATTGCAGTACTCAAGGTAAGCAAAGGAGATTCGATCTTCGAGTCGTACCTGATGACTAGGAGGAATCTGTGAGAAGGCCAGGGCTTCGTTCGAGTACCCCATCACTGAACCAGGCTTAGTCCGGTTAGGGAGTCATACTGAAAACCAGTCCCCATCTCGATCGCTAACATCCCTCTCAGTGGACCGCGATCCATGAGGAGATCTTCGCCAGAGTTAAGAGCAGCCGATAGGTACTTACGTGACAGCGACATTGTTGCCCCCAGTGCCTTGTCCGCTAAGAGTCTGTCGCGACCATTGACGCTTCGGAGCTCATCCAAGCTTCCGCTCCAAGCGCCGGGAATGACGTCGGGATTGCCCATGATCACAATCGGACGTGTTTCATCGTCGATTAGTCGAGTTGTTGGAAAGTCTCCATCTGATTCCTTGGCTGAACGACTTGCGGCAGACGTAAGCGTACAAAATTCGCCAACGGTTGCACTGGGAGCAAGAATCCTTGAGAGATTGGTACCAGCCCGCATCGCTTCGCGACGCATACGACTGATTTGGACAAGTTCATCAAGATCGGAGTCGTTCATTTGTTCCAGCGTTGACTCCAGGTTCAGCACACCAGCCTCAATAAATGACTGGAGATCATAAGGGATGGTCAGGACCCCATGCGCAACCAAATAGTCCCAAGCCCTGTCCGCCTCAGACTGAAGGTATGGTAAAGCATCCACGCCAGGTTTCTGTCCGCGAACAACGCGAACTACAGGATGATCAACGCCAGGTAGTCGTCTGTCGCGTTGCGGATCGGGATGTCGCCAAACTCTGCCAGCGCGTTGTACAAGAGCTGGCGATGGAGCAACGTCGCTCGACAGAAGGTCGAAATCAATGTCTAGGGACGCCTCGAGAACCTGCGTTCCAACAACGTAAAGACCCTCAGCGGCTCCCCTCGGCCCAAGGCGATGGAACAGTTCCTCTTCAACCCTGCGTCGATGTGCCGCGGTCATCCGTGAATGAAGACAAAGCACATCTGCACCATCGTCTTCCAGGCCTTTGGCGATCTTTTGAGCGCGGTCAATCTGGTTGACAATTATTCCGATACGGGCCTTAGGTGACGCTTCCCCACGGGAACGAGCCCATCCCAAATGATCCTCGTAGATATTGCCGCAAGAAACCTCGGTTTGAAACTCCACTTGATACTGCGCCATCTCTGTTGCGGTCACAGTCCTTGTAGAAGAGGTTGCTATCTCGGACGAGGGGAACTGCACTGCTTCACCAGGTTCAGATGAGCCACCCAAGTACGCATTCACGAATACGTCGCGCTGCCATGTTGGCAAAGTCGCGGTCAGGACTGAGACTCTTGTATTGGTTTGCCCGAGCCACCAGAGAAGCCCTTCAGTGAGCCTCGTTTGGTACGCATCTAGCGTGTGCGCTTCATCGATTACCACATGTGCATTGGCGAGCGCAAGAAGCCGAAGTGGGGTCCACTTGAGGGGCAAGCTTCCCATTATTGCCTGGTCCACTGTCGCGACCGATACAGGGGCGAGGAGCCTAGCACCGCCGTGCTTTAAAAACTCGGACGGGAAAAGCCCGTTGGTTGAGGCCCCGTCACTTCCTGATTCCACCGGAACCCTATAGAAATCATTGACACTTGCAAGGCCGTGAGCCAGCGAAGCGATATTCGGTGTTCCTTCATAAGCTCGTCGAACGCGGTTCATCATTGCGTTCGTTGTGGCCTGTGTTGGCAGCAGAAACAGTAAACGCTCTGGAAGTTCTGAGTGACGGAGTAGAGCCGCTTCTGTCTTGCCACTTCCTGTTGCGGCCATAGCGAACCAGATGCCGTCCTTCACCGCCAATGCTTGTTCCTGCAAGGGGCGTGGGGGATTGCCAGCGAGAATAGTCTCCGTTGGATCGTTGATCGGCGAATAGACACCTAATTGACTCTTGATTACCTCAACGAAGAAGTCATATTGTCTGGCCATCCAGGCAGCTGGATCATTGGGATCGAGGAGTCCTCTTTTGACCCGGGCCTGGGAATTAGTAACGGACTCATTTCTGGATGCGAGTCGGTCTGCAAGGATCGTTAGCCCTGCAATGAGCACAATGACAACAGGGTCAACTCTTGCTGGCAGATCAGACTCTGAAAGGCCCAGGCCTTCTTGTAGATCGAGCAAGAATAGAGCTCGGAGTTCACCCCATTTACCTGCATGAAGGTCCTCAGGCTGATACCGAGTGCTTCGAAGATCAAACTCGAGAACTCCGTGATGTCCTAATACCGAAAGCGCTTGCCAATGTCTCGAAGCAGAATTGTTGGAGTCCGCTATGTCTCTATCGATGAAAAACGCTGAGGCTTGTTCATGGCGTCGAAGAACACCTGGCCTTGCGGAACGGGTTTCAACGGAGAGCCCTGATTTGGTTAGTTCATCGCGCACGACTAGCATCCACTCGTTCCCCTTGGAGTTAGCGCCATACTGGCCTGCAAAGAATGAGTTGGCCTTTCCAACATCGTGTGAACCAACGACGTATGCAAGAACCTCTCTAGCCTTCGGGCCCAGGGAATCTGAAATCAGATCGGTGAGCCCCTTTCTCAGCCAAAGATCCCAAAGTCCAAGTGCCACGGCGGCGCTGTCCCGAAGATGTAGAGAAAGAGGATATCGAACATCAAGTCCGTTCTGCTTTCCCCAGACTAAAGGGTATGGGAGCATCCGATTTCCCGTACCGTCAGCAGGCCGCATCCATAGGACTTGGCTCGACCAACTCCCTTCGTCATGATCTCTGAAAGGACTGTGGGGTCATCAATGATCGCGACTCCGTCAATGGTGTCAATCTGTACCACTTTCCCGCCGGTAGTTTTCCGACCGCGCCGATCGGCACCGAGGATCTCGCGAATGTGATTGTTGATAGACACTTCTTTCATTCCACCCTGCAGGTGACGAGTCAACCACTCCGAGATGGTAATTGATGGGTCATCATCACCAGATGGGGGCTGACCGTCAAGGCGTGTAGGCCGCGCGTGGCTTCTGTTGACTCGCTGGATTCCGTTTACCGCTACTCGAAACTGCACGACCGTTTCAGTTGGCGGCTTTGTTTTAGGTTCGATCTTTGTCCGCGTTCCCGGCGTTGGGTTCTCAATTGGGACTTGAGAACGGATCAAATAGGCAGGGGCTTGGCCCGGTACAACATCTAGCCTGAACAGTATTCCCATTTCTGACCGAGGAGTTGAAGTCTCAACGTTTCCGAAAAGCCTCATTACCTCTCGGTGTCTAAGATCTGGCGAGTCGGCCCCCCTGTATTTGCCCCTAAGCTCATGTACGGGCACGAGGCTGATATATGTCATTCTGACTCATCTCCCCCATTCCTTCTGTTACCTGTATTCTTCCAACGATACTTCCCCGCAGTGTGCGGGGGTTTTTCCTGGTTCGATATCGTTTGAAAGGTCAACCACCAATCTTCCTCGCATTAGCGGGGGACCATATAGAAGAATATTAAGCACTTCGTAATCAATATATCAGTACTGGTTTGATATTGTTGATTCTTCTTCGTGTATCGTTGCCATAACTGATCATGCAAAGGAGGGTGACAAGTGGGCTTGAATGCATTGCGGAATGTACCGTGGATTCTTACCACTCGTGGTGCTGAATCACCCGCGGAAGCTCTGAAGTTTGCGCACGAAATTGAGGGTCTGGATCTTTCTCGGTCAGCATTTGAAGTATCCTCCCAGTTGCGGATTCTCGTAGCCATTTTCTCGCTAGTCGTCAGAGAACAGGGAGGCTCAATAGACCTGAGGATGGGGCTTGATCCTCAGGCAATCGATTCGGCAGTAGGGAAAATCGGTAATGCCGCTAACCTAGATGACCCTCTACAACCATTCTTACAACAGTGCCTTTTGGAGGACGTTTCGAGAGACAAAACTGGCTGGCAGCAAAGAATAGCTTCCGAGCATCCAGTGAAGAAGCTATCTCCAACAGTCTCTCCGGATCAAGCGAACGAGTTTTGGTCACGATCAAACCCGGAGCTGTCGACCCTTCCTGTTGCGGACGCTGTGCTTGCTCTAGCGGTCTTTCATCACTTCTTTCCAGTAAGCAACAGTAGGTACGGTGGCCAAAAGTGCACCATGGGCTCGCCCGGCTTCCGATTTCTGGGTCGGGAGAATACGGCTACTGAGGTGATTTGGAAGGGTAAGAATCTCTTGGAGACGCTGGCCTTAAACACGCCAAAGAGGTTCGTTGAGTCGGAAGGTCTTCCCGCTTGGGCCGATAGAACCGGCGAACTCTCATGTGCTTCGTTTGAAGAGTCTCCGCTCTGGTCAGCCACGTGGTCTTCTAATGCGCCCGCCTGTATTTGGGACGAAGGAACACTTGTGGGAGTCCATATAGGTGGAGTTCCTGAAAGTTGGTTTCGAGCATCGATGGGTAAGAGTAAAGAGACTCGTAAAACTTGGTGGGATGAACGTAACTTAGAAGATCCGTTCTACCTGTACATACCGAACGACAAAGGTGAACTAAAGGCGCAACGACTCGATGTCGGTCGTGATCCCACCGAGCTTGCTATTGGCTGGCTAGCCGAAGAGAAGTTTGAAGCTCTTCGAAAGAACCGCCCTCAGATGGTCTTAAGCCCAACGGCAGATCAAGATGTATTGTTTTTTCGGCACCAAATCGAGGGGACTTCTACGAGTCCGTCTATTAGGGAATCCTCAATCTTAGACGGCGACCACACCCGCTGGGCGCCGGATCCAAGCGTCTCTGATGAATTAGTTCAGTTTTCTCGGCTGGTCCACGAAGCCCACGGGGTGGTGACTGCGCCTTTCAGAGAATTCTCAAAAGCCGACAGGGCAAAGCTAAGCCGAGGTGAAACTCCGTTTGCTTTTGGTCAGCTAAAAGGTAGAAGAGCCGATGCGTCGACTGCCTACTGGAGATACGTGAGCGAGGCTTTTATTGACTCGCTAGAAGAAGTCGAGGACTCTGGATACGTCTCCAATAGGACATTGGATCGTGTTCGAGTCGCAGGATTGAGAGCATTTGACGAGACCGTGGGGGCACACTATGGGCAAATGGAACAGCTAGTGTCATTTGTTAGAGGTCATGTTGTGAGCCGCCTCTATTCCCTAGTGGAACAAGAGAAGGTTGAAGAGGTGTCAGAAGCATGATCAATAGCCATCACGAAGCGTGGAGAGGCCTTATAGCGAGGGTGCTGCGCGATCGAGATACAGACCATGCGTATCGTGCGAAGATTTCTCGTGGATTAACGCGGGAGACTGAGTATTACGCATATCCCTATGTTCTCCCCTATGCTGAGTCGGCGCAGGAGCAGGATCCTCTACTTCGTGCGGCGGCTATCGCCGCACTACACAGGACGACGCCGTTTGTAGCTGATGGTCTATCGGTTCGGTTCGGCAGATCGCTATCACAGATGTCCTCTAGGCGAGCAAGAGAGAAGTCTGCGAATTTGGAGGACCGGTTTCTTGCTCTAGACCCCGCCAAGCCTGACGTATTCGCGCAGCGAGTCATGACGATATCCCAAATGTCGTTGGATGATGTCACGCTTACGATTGACCGTCTACTGACAATCAATGAGTCTTTGACTACACCCGTTGCGGTCGACTATTACAACCTGACGAGACTGCTCATGCGCTGGGGCAATGGACTTTCGCAGGATTCCTTGGCCGTTAGGCGCTCGGTCCAGAGGGACTATTACTCCAGAATGCCAGCTCGAGCGGTTGCGGCCGACAAATCAAATTAGTTGAGCATCCATAAGAATTCTGAAAGGCCAGGATATGACCAAGAACATAACTATCCACAAGATCTCGTCTGTTCCTTACAGCAATCTGAATCGAGACGACACAGGAACTCCTAAACGCGTTAATCAAGGCGGAGTTCTTCGAGCGCTACTCTCCTCACAATCCATCAAGCGCGCTATCCGTGTTGACTACGAAGACACGTCGCTCAACACCTCTGTACGCTCCGCTAACTTAGCTGAGCTAGTAGCCAATCGTGCGCAGGAACTCAATAGCGAACTTAGTGATAAAGAGGCACTCTCAAAGACGAAGAAGCTCATTGGAGAGCTCACCAAGAAGGACGAAGCAGCGGAGGGAGACGCGGGACGCTCCGCGTGGCTTTCGGCTGAGGAACTTGAGATTGCAGCTATGAACGTTGCTGGCAAGACCGATGAAGGCTTCATTCAGTCTGGGAAGACGGGTTCATTGGCGATCGCCGCTTTCGGACGGATGTTTGCGAACAAACCCGAGTTGGGGACAGAAGCAGCCTTGAGTGTGTCCCCGGCGGTGTCCACCCACGAGGCGCGAATCGAAATGGATTACTTCTCAACCGTTGATGATCGCCCGTCAGAGAAGCAAGGTAAGGGTGCGTCGTACCTGGGAGTCTCTGCATACACGACTGCTGTTATGTACCAGACTGTAACGATTGATCGGGAAGAGCTACGAAGATCCTGGACAGGATTCGGGAGCGAAGACTCGCGAAAGATGCTGATCGACCTTGTTCACTCGATCGTGTATAAGCTTCCAAGGGGTAATCAGCACGGCACCGCGCCCTATGTGTACCCTCTTGTTCTCTTGGCTGAAGAGCAAAATTATCGAACTGCGTACGATTTTGAGACGCCCGTGATTGCCGGAAGTGATGGTGGCTATACGGAGAACACGATCAAGAACCTTGCGCATCAGCGCGGGGTTGCCAAGAGATTTGATCCAGCAAACTTTGGATCTACCCAAGCTCTGTCGGGTGCCGCTGAACCATCAGTACTTGCAGAGTTTGAACTTGAGCCCACGTCTTTGGACGAATTCGTCGACACAGTGGTCGACTGGATTCTGGACGCTTAGAATTCCGGTTCCAGACAATGACAGATTCCTTGTATCTACGCCTTGCCGGACCGATTCAGTCATGGGCCGGACCTCGCGTAACTGGAAACTTTGTGAGATCAGAGTCGCGCCCAACTCGCTCCGGTGTGGAAGGACTGCTTGCAGCGGCAATGGGATGGCCGCAGGATGGTTGGGAGGAATGGATACACTCAACCGGACTGACATTGCGAGTTGATCGCCCAGGAAGTCGGATGAGTGACTACCAGACAATTAACCCCCGGGATGAAGACCTCGACTATCAAAAGCGAGCATACCTTCTAATGTTCGGTAAGCGGTGGGCTGCACGGGCCCACTTTACTCCGGACGGGCAGAACAAGACCTCTATTGTGAGGAGAAGCTATATCTCTGACGCGGAGTTTTTAGTTGAGGTTCAGGACAATGACCACTTTGGTGCTCTTGTGAACGCTTGCAGAAATCCATACTTCACGACCTACTTAGGGAGGAAAGCGTTTCCAACGACCTTTCCCTTCTTCCTAGGTTTCGGACAGTCCGGTCTGCTTGAATCTCTTCCAACGGCTAAGCAGAAACAACCGGGACATCGGTTTCAAAATGATTACTTCGATTCAATTCCGGAGCCCGATCATGGACACCTCCGCTTGGAGAAACTCAAGTCTAGGTCTTCGAGCGACTGGAGAATGATTGACGTAGAACAGATGCCCCGTGATGAATGGATGAATTTCGTAGCAAGTACTCTTAGCCGTACGAAGTTGCAGGTCTTGTGATCACGTCACCGCGCCAAGAGGTTTCTTCCGACCTTATCGTTGTTGTTCTTGGTGTGAGTGGATGTGGGAAGTCCACCGTCGCCAGCGCGCTCGCCGAGAGCCTGTCAAGTGTTTTGTGTAGGCGGTTGATTCCGTGTTTTAGTGGTTGTGGTGGTTATGGGTAGGGTTTGATGCGTTCGGGGTAGGCGAGGGCGAGTTGTTCTAGGGCTTTCTTCCAGTTCGTTGTGACTGCTCCTTCGACTAGGCGCGGCTTTGATTTCCGGGTGCTCGCGGGCTTACCGCGTTCCTTGGCGCGTTCCCTCGCGCGTTTGTCTTCGATGTTGCAGATCGCCAGCCACAACAGCTTCACTGCCGCGGCGTCGTTGGGGAAATGGCCCCTAGATTTCGTGACTTTCCGTAGCTGGTAGTTCAGCGACTCGATCGCGTTCGTCGTGTAGATCACGCGCCGCAGCTCGGGCGGGAACGCGAGGAACGGGGTGAATCGGTCCCATGCGTCTTGGAACGATTTCACCGCTGACGGATACTTTCGTCCCCACTGACTATCGGAGAACTCGGTGAGTGCTTCGATTGCGGCGTCTTCGTTGACGGCTTGATAGATCGGTTTCAACGCGGCAGCAACAGCTTTCCGGTCGGAGTAGCTAACGAACCGCATCGACGCGCGGATCAGATGCACCACGCAGGTTTGCACGGTCGCTTCCGGCCAGGTCGCCGCGATAGTCTCAAGGAACCCGGTGAGCCCGTCACAAGCGACGATCAGCACGTCACGAATGCCGCGGTTGGCGAGCTCAGCGCACACAGACGCCCAAAACTTTGCTCCCTCGGTGACTTGAACCCAAATCCCGAGGACGTGTTTGATGCCGTCCATATCAACACCGACGCCGATATGCGCGGCCTTGTTCTTGACGTGTCCGCCGCCCGGATCTTCACGATGATCGCGTCTAGATAGATCACCGGATACAACGGCTCTAACGGCCTGGTCTGCCAGGCAATGACCTCGTCTTAGATCTGGTCGGTGATCTTCGAGATCGTCTCATGCGACAGCTCGGTCCCGAGCGTTGACGCAAGGTGATGCTGGATGTCACGGATCGTCATCCCGCCCGCGTACAGCGAGATGATCATCCCGTCGAGCCCATCGAGGCGGCGCTGCCCCTTCGGGACCAGCATCGGGGTGAACGACCCGTCACGGTCTCTGGGGATCGCAAGCTCAACATCACCGACCTCGGTCCTCACGACTTTCGTTGACGCCCCGTTCCGAGAGTTCGGATAGACGACCGCTTCCGGGTCGCCTTTCTCATAGCCGAGATGATCCGTCAGCTCGGTCTCCAAACCACGCTCGAGCGCGGCCTTCACAATCCCGCCCAGCAGGCTGTCCTCGCCCGTCAAAGGCATGCCGGCATCCATCTGCGCGAAAATGTCATCGAGCGCGCCAGACGCTTTCAACTGGTCAGCAACCTCTTTCTGCGAACGACGCCAGCCGGCGCGCTCCTCCGGGATAATAGCCATAGTCTCCATAATGACGTGTTCCTTCCCGGAACCCCGGCTTACACAAACCATTAGACACGCCCGCTCATCCCCGCCTGCGCAGGGAGCACCAAGGCGTCAACCCGTCCGTCGAAGTCCTGGTGGGATCATCCCTGCTCGCGCAGGGAGCACCACTTTGACGATCACGGTCGCTTCGTCTCCCGCGGGATCATCCCTGCTCGCGCAGGGAGCACGGCACCCTCGAATACAGTGGACGCCTCGCCAGTGGATCATCCCTGCTCGCGCAGGGAGCACGTAGCTCTCGCGATGGTTTTGTCGCTGCTGACGGGATCATCCCTGCTCGCGCAGGGAGCACGGGCGTGATGATCCCCGGCGCATCTCGTTCGAGGGATCATCCCTGCTCGCGCAGGGAGCACTCAGTTTCCCAGCTCGCGGATCTGTCCGCGCTGGGATCATCCCTGCTCGCGCAGGGAGCACAAGGACCTGGTTATAGG
>WPCI01422200.1_pt1 | contig 16105 bp, 12 predicted proteins | sample 5399871 | NCBI WGS metagenome assembly WPCI01 (sample SAMN12869469, study PRJNA574797) | sludge metagenome | isolation source: wastewater treatment of pH7 | place: China:Beijing | collected 2019-05-20
CTCACCGGCTGAAGCCGCGGGTTTGCAAGCGCAAGACAAGGTGATCGCGATTAACGGCGAAGATATGACCGGCATTCCCGGAGACCTTGTGCTAAAGCGGATTTTGGGTCCCGCGGGTGAAACACTGGTGCTCACCATTCGGCGCGGTGATGAAACGCTCGAAGTCTCAGTTACCCGGGCGGTGATCCAGATCCCGGTTGTGGAATACGAAATGCGCGAGGACGGCGTCGGCTATGTGGCGCTCTATACCTTCAACGAACTTGCCACCGATAAATTGCGCGAGGCGCTGCGGGATATCATGTCCCAAAACCCAAAAGGTATCGTTTTTGACCTGCGCGGCAATGGCGGAGGCTACCTGGTCACCGCGGTTGAGGTCACCTCGGAATTTCTGAAAGATGGCGTGGTGCTGTATGAGGAATATGGCGACGGCACGCGCGATTCTTACCCTGTTAATAAGGGCGGTCTGGCAACTGATATCCCCCTGGTGATTCTGATCGATGGCGGCACAGCCTCGGCATCGGAAATCACGGCTGGGGCGCTGCGGGATTACGGACGGGCAAAGCTGGTCGGCATGACCAGCTACGGCAAGGGTTCCGTGCAAAACTGGATCGCGCTGCGTTCAGAGGAAGGCGGCGTTCGGATCACGATCGCCCGCTGGCTGACCCCAAACGGAAACCAAATCGACAGTGTAGGTCTGACGCCGGACCTGGTGGTGGAATACACCCAGGAAGACAATGACGCAGGCAGAGACCCGCAACTGGATGCCGCGGTGGAGTTGCTGCTCAGTGAGCTGCCCTAATCTGCTGACAGAGCGGAACAAGGCAAATCCTGAATTAGGAGGAAACGATGTATTTTGATTACTTACTATATATGATCCCCGGGCTATTGCTCAGCCTTTTCGCGCAGTCCAGGGTTAAATCCGCTTACAACAAGTGGAGCCAGGTGCGAAATTACCATAACCTGACCGGCGTGGAAACCGCTGAGCAGCTAAAGCCGCGCGTTGGGCTTGAAAACGTGAAAATCGCCCGCTCGCAGGGCAGCCTGACCGATCACTACGACCCTCGCAACGAAACCCTGTCGCTTTCGCAGGGTGTGGCAGACCAGCCCTCCGTGGCAGCAATGGCAATCACGGCACACGAGCTTGGGCACGCGCTGCAGGATAAAACCAGCTACGGTCCGATGCGCCTGCGCACCGCGATTGTGCCGATTGTCAGCCTGGGCTCCAACCTCGGGGTCATTTTGGTGATGATCGGTGTTGTGCTCAACTTTGCCAACCTCGCCACCATTGGCGTAATCCTGTTCTCATCCACCGCGTTGTTCTCGCTGGTCACCCTGCCGGTCGAGCTGGACGCTTCAAAACGCGCCCGCGAAATGCTCGATCAGACCGGTTTGGTTACCAACGAAGAAGAACGAGTTGGTGTAAAAGCCGTGCTCGACGCGGCAGCCTGGACCTATGTGGCAGGTCTTGCGACCTCGATCATGCAACTGCTTTACTACATGTCGGTAGCGGGTCGCGCCAGCGGAAGAAGGCGCTCCTGATTTTTTGGATGTCAACGCAAGCCCCGGCGAAACCGGGGCTTTTTTTGCCAGGCTGTCTGAGCGCAAGGCGCGTGCGGTAAAAATGATGCAAGGCGAGGGTAAAGCCGCGGCGCTCAGTTATAATTCCTTAACTAAACGAACAGGAGCCGACCATGACCACACCCCCACGTTGGGACCTTTCCAATATCTACCTCTCCCTTGATGATCCAGCCCTTGCCGCGGAAATCGAGGCTGTAAAGCAGTCCATTAAGGAGGCTACCCATGCCTTCGAAACCGAATACCTGCCGCTGCTTGACCCTGCCTCATCCATTGAGGCACTGAACCACGCTTTGAACGATTACGTGGTGCATGCCAATGAGCTTGAATTGAAAGCTGGAAAGATTTTTGCCTTCCTTGGCGCGATTATTTCCACCGATTCGTTCAATAAAGCTGCTGAACAGCTTCAATCCAAAATGGCGATCGCCATGTTACCCCTGCATGACCTTAGCGTGCGGATTAATGCCTGGCTCGGTGCCTTGGGCGACCGCCTGGAAAAAGCGCTTGAGATCCCCGGCGCGGCACATGAGCATGCCTTTCGCTTGCTTGAAATCGCGAAGGACAGCCGCTATCAGATGTCTGAACCTGAGGAAATTCTCGCCAACGAGCTGACCCTCTCAGGTGGCGGCGCATGGGACGAATTACAAGGAGTGCTCACCTCGCAGAAAAGCGTTGAATTTGAGTTGGATGGCAAGCCGCAACTGCTGCCTCTGCCGGCGTTGATCAATCTTCGATCCCATCCAGACGCGGACGTTCGGGAACGCGCCTATAAACGCGAACAGGAAGTTTTCGAGGAAATGAAAGAACCCCTGGCTGCCTGTCTGAACGGAGTCAAAGGGGAAGTGGTAACACTCGACCGCAAACGCGGGCGAGTGGACTGCCTCCATTCCTCGCTGGACATGGCGAGGATTGACCGCGCAACGCTCGAAGCGATGCTTGAGGCTATCGACGATGCGCTGCCGATGTTCAGGCGCTACTTCCAGGCAAAAGCCCACATTCTCGGCACCGAGAAACTGCCCTGGTGGAGCCTGTTTGCCCCAATTGGTGAAGTGGAGAAAGAATACACCTTCGATGAAGCCCGCGAGCTGATTTTGGAGCATTTTGGCAGCTTCTCGCCCGAACTGGCTGAGTTTGCCAGCGGGGCTTTTGAAAACCACTGGATTGATGCCGAGCAGCGCCCCGGAAAGCGCGGCGGTGCCTTCTGCATGGGCGTGGACGCCGTGCGCGAAAGCCGCATCATGTCGAACTTCGACGGTTCATTTGATCAGGTGATGACGCTTGCGCATGAGCTTGGCCACGGCTTCCATAATTACTGTGCCTACCAGGCGCAAAAAACACCCATGCAGACCGCCACACCCATGACCCTGGCGGAAACCGCCTCGATTATGTGCGAGACCATCGTTTTCAACGCGATCCTCAAAACCGTTACCGATCCAATTGAGGAACGTTCAATTTTGGAAACGACCATATCCAGCGACGCCCAAACCGCCGTCGATATCTACTCCCGCTTCATTTTTGAGAAATCTGTCTTTGAAAAACGCAGCCAATCCAAACTTTCCGCGGATGAAATCAGCGAGCTGATGCTGGACGCGCAACGGCGAACGTATGGGGATGGGCTTGACCAAAACGTTTTGAACAAGTTTGCCTGGACCTGGAAGCCGCACTATTACAGCACCCAGCTTTCCTTCTACAACTACCCCTATGCTTTTGGCAGCTTGTTTGCCAAGGGTCTCTATAAGGTCTATCGCGAACGCGGCGAGGCATTTGTTCAGGACTACAAGAGCCTGCTTTCCACCACCGGAGAAGCCCAGGCAGCCGACCTCGCAGCCCGGTTTGGCATCGACATCCGCTCCAAAGCCTTTTGGGCTGGGTCGTTGGCACAAATCGGCGAACAGATAGAACGCTACATCGCGATCTGATCGATCGAATAAATCGAAGATGGAATAGCGCTTGTTAAAAATGCCCCGCAAACAACGCGCTATTCCTTTAATTTACCCTTGAATTCGCCAGTTCACAGGCAGTACCTTTTGAAAGATGTCATATGACAGAACAAGATACGCAAGCAAACGCTTCTCAATCCACTCAGCCAAACAGCCTGCCAAAAAATTGGCTGCGCAACTACCTGCCGATGGGAATCGGGCAGATTGTTTCGTTGGTGGGCAGCGCGTTGGTGCAGTTTTCGCTGGTTTGGTACGTCACCAAGCAAACCGGCTCAGCCACCGTGCTTGCTTCAGCCACCACGGCAGCATTGCTGCCCAATATCCTGCTTGGTCCGTTTGTGGGGGCTTTGGTGGACCGCTGGAACCGCAAGCTGGTAATGATCATCGCTGATCTTGTTGTGGCGCTGGCGACCGCCGTTTTGGCTGTGCTCTTCGCCACTGGCGCGATCCAAATCTGGCATATCATCGCGATATTGCTGACCCGTTCCGCTGCTGGTGTGTTTCAGGGTCCCGCGCGTACCGCTGCCACCACGCTGATGGTGCCGCAGGAGCATCTGAGCCGACTGGGCGGGATCAATCAGGCTGTGGACGGCATGATCAACGTTTTTTCGCCAGCCCTCGGCGCGCTGTTGTTGGAGCTGCTGCCCATGCAGGGTGTTTTGGCGGTGGATATTATCACCGCAGCCATCGCTATAAGCCTGATGATCTTTTTCGTAAGGGTTCCACAGCCCACAACCAAACCGAAAACCGACAGAATCACGCCAAAGTCGCTCATGGTGGATGTGCGCGAGAGCGTGCGTTATATTATCACCTGGCCTGGTCTGTTCCTCATGATCCTGATGGCAAGCTTGCTAAACATGGCGTTGGCTCCCGGGGGCAACCTCTTGCCGCTGCACGTCACAACCTTTTTTGGGAAAGGCGCTCAGGAACTGGCGTGGATGCAGGTGGCAATGGGGATTGGCGGCATCGTTGGCGGGCTGGTGTTGGGCGTTTGGGGTGGCTTTAAACGTAAAGTGTGGACGGTGTTGACGGGGATGATTGGGATTGGGGCAGGCATGCTGCTTTTCGGCCTGATTCCAGCTAACCGTTACGCGTATTCACTGGTCTGCCTGGTCGTTGTTGGAGGCATGGCATCCTTTGCCAATGGATCATTGGGCCCACTGCTTCAGACCAAAGTGCCATCGGAGGTGCAGGGAAGAGTATTCACGCTGCTTTCCAGCCTATCGCATGCAATGATGCCAATTGGCTTATTCCTTTCGGCACCTATCGCCGATCGGTTTGGCACTCGGGTGAGCTATATCGCAGGCGGGTCCCTTTGCCTGATCATTGGGCTGGTCGGCTTGATGGACAAACGCATCAACACCCTCGACCTGCAAAAAGAAGGTGGGCAGCTGATCGCCGACAGCTCCGCCTTCCCCGCCGCCACGGTGGAGGATTAACCAGCCTTTAGGTTGTCTCAGAGAGGGGTGGAGGTGAGGTAGGCGGCGAGTTCGCTGGTGCTCTCGAGGATTTCCTGGGTGCCTGAATTGCGCAACTCTTTTTCCAGACCAAAACCGCACAAAACCGAGAGCGACTGAGCGCCGGCAGCTTGCGCCGCGCGGATATCTGTGACGGTATCGCCAATCATCAGGCAATTCTCAATCGGAACGCCGAGCTGCCCCGCGGCAAAAATGAGCGGGTCAGCAAAAGGCTTGGTGCGTTGGGTTGTCTGCGAGGTAACCACCACGTGGAAAAAACCTTCGAGCTGATTGAGGCGCAAAAAATGGCGGGTGGTTACTTCGTTTCGGGCGGAAACGATCGCCAGGGGAAATCGCCCGCTTAGTTCCTTTAGCATGGGGAAAACGCCCGGGATGGCTGGAAAGTTTTCCAGTTCAGCTTCTCTCCGGATTGCCCGCTTGTCCAACATCGCTCCCAGAAGATGGTCCAGGTCGAGCCGGTCGGCGACATGCAGCAGCCAGTTGCCGGGGGATTCCGCAAAATGCACAAAGGCGCGTGCCAGGCGGTTTGATATCTTTGTCGTAAACAACCTGTCCAGGAACCTGATCTTCTCAGCAATTCGGCTGACCATATAGTCATCGCTGTCCGAAAGGGTACCGTCCACGTCAAACAGCAGTGCGCGAACGCGCGTTAGGTCGATCGGAGGTGCGGGCTTGTGGGAGCTCACGCTGAACGCGGTCCGATTGGGAGCCCCAAATTAGTCTTCCCGGTCGGAATCGACCAGCGGCTTGGCAACCAGCGGTTCATCATCATCCGACAGCGGTTCTAAGCCGGAAGGCTCGTCCTCATCCAGTTTGGCTCGACGCAGTGGTTTTATCCTCAGCGGCTTTTCCATCTGGCGAGGTTCGGCGTCTTCTTCGGCTTCATCCTCATCCACCTCGTCCTCTCCTTCAAAACGGACAAAATCCGACTGGCTTGCAGTGCGAATCAGGGCTTGCATAAAGCTGACCATGCGGGCGGCATTTTCGAAAGACAAGCGTTCGTTCACGCCGTGGACGGTATCCTGGTCTTCCTGGCTCAGCAGTATGGGCGAGAAGCGGAAGATAAAGTGGGAGAGTTTGGAGTAGTGGCGTGAGTCCGTTGCCCCGTTCATCATAAAGGGCGCAACCAGTGCTTCGGGATAGGCAGACTGAGCCAGGCGCGTAAGCAGCCTGAATTGGGGCGAATCGATATCCGAAATCTCCGTAGGTTCCCAGGTATGGTCCCCCTCAAGAGTCTCGCCGTGTGCTGGAAGCACTTCCAAAGTTTGATCGGCAACCAGGTCGTAGATGCGTTCGTAGGTCTCGCGGACGGTCTCGCCTGGGAAGATTCGAAGATTGATCAGCGCTTCAGCCGTAGCGGGCAGAACGTTTTCGGCACTGCCCGCACGCAGGATAGTGGGGGCAATTGTCGTGCGGGTGTTGGCATCGGTGCTCGGGTTCTGGCTCAGTTTGCGCTTGACAGCGCCGCCAAACAGCCAGGTGTTGGCGAGCATCAAGCGGTCCATAAAGGACAGCTCAGCGCCGACAAAACTCATCATGAATTCGACCATGTCCAGGTGTTGGGGGAAGGGGTTATTTTCGAGCGTGGCGATGGCAAGGCTAAGGGCGCCAATCGCGGTTGGGGTGGAAGGCGTTGAGGCATGGCCTGGCTTCGTGGTGGCTTTCAGTTTGAGCGAGAGATGCCCCTTCTCAGTTACGCCAATCATCGCGACAGGCGACTCGATCCCGGGAAGTGTGCTGGTTGTAACTGAACCGCCTTCGTCGAGTAAAAGCGCCAGTCTGACCCCGCGGGCTTCAAGGATATCGGCAAGCGCGACCGCGCCGTGGGTGCCGCTGCATTCTTCGTCGTGCCCGAAGAGCAGGTAGACCGTGCGGCGGGGAGCGAAACCGTCGCGGATCAGGTTGTTGACGGCTTCCATGATGCTAATGAGGGACCCCTTACAGTCCAACGCGCCGCGTCCCCAGACGTAACCATCGGCAATCTCACCGGCAAAAGGTGGGTGAGTCCAGCCAGAGTCGGCCGCTTCGTTTGCTGGCACAACGTCCTGGTGGGCGGCAAGGGCGATCGGGTCAAGGTCCGGTTCGGTGCCTTGCCAGGTGTAGAGCAGCCCGCCGCCGTTGATCACTTCACGGGTGAGATGGTCATCCACCTGAGGATAAAGCACTTGCAGCAGGTTGCGCAAGCCCTCAAAAGGCAGGGGGTCGACCTTCGCGGGGTCGGTGTTGCTGATGGTCTTCAGTTGAATCGCGAGACCGATGTGCCTGGCAACTTCCTCGCCGTCAATTTCCGCGAGGGGGATGGGCTCATCATCGGGAAGTTGGATCGCAAAGTGGCTGGTGCGGTAGAGCACAACGCCAATGATCACCAGTAGGAAGGCTGCCAGCGCAATCAGGATGAGTGTTATAAGATCCATAGTATTCCTCCAGAACGTTTGAAACGTACTGCTTTTTGTCAATTGTAACGGATATTGGCGCAGGTGAAAAATCTATGCCTGAAACCGCAACGAACAAGGATTGGGAATAAAGGATGGAAAGCTGCTGTTAAAGCCAGCTAAATCGAAGCAACATCCCGGCGAAACATCCATTTTTCGCCTGTGTGCAGAACCTATATTTCATTATATTGTTTTTGTAAAAAGGCATATAATAGGCATCACAACACAACAGAAATATTCTAAAGTCCGAAGAAGGTCATGGTGCCTGATTCGGACTTATGCATTGAAGGGACATGGGTCAAAATGGCTCAAAAAAGAACGCTTAAAAGACAGTTGAATCTACCCCAGGCAGTGATGCTTGGAACTGCTGGCACGCTTGGCTCCGGTGTGTTTATTCTGACTGGGCATGCCGCGGCTGTCGCAGGACCCGCGGCCATATGGGCGGTGTTGGTCGCCGGAATTCTCAGCTTCAGCATCGCACTCAACTACTGCGAACTCGCGACCACCTATCCCGAGACCGGCGGCGCCATGACTTACGTGCGCGAAGCCTGGGGCAAAGGCTTAATCGCTTTCCTGGTCGGGTCGATGGACTGCATTTCGAGCACGTTCTATACCGCTCTTTCTGCAGTTGGTTTCGCTTATTCAGTTTCGGTGTTCGTGCCCTCGCTTGCTGAAAGCCCCATTGGAATTGGCTTGGTTGCTATTGCCGCCATCCTGTTGTTTGTCATTCTCAACATCATGGGAGTGACCAAGGTCGGCAACATGCAGGTTGTGATGGGTTTTAGCTTGTTGGCTGCCTTCGCGATTTATATCATCGCTGGCTTCGCCTCACCGACTGGGTTCCACACAGCCACGCTTTTACCGATGGGCAGGTGGTTTACTTCTGATAATCCAATAGCCAACTTCGGCGTGATCCTAAAAGCCATCGCGCTGATTTACGCTATGTATGTAGGCTTTGAAGTGATCGCGGATGACGCGGAAGAAATCAAAAATCCGACAAAGACCATACCCAAGGCGATTATGATCAGCCTCTTCCTGATTGTGGCGGTCTACACCCTGGTGGTGACTGTGGCAATGGGCACATCGAGTACGATTGCCGGGTCTGAAACAGCGATTTCGGATACGATTCGAATTTTCCTCGGTACGCCTGGCGCGACATTGATCGGCATTGCCGGCATGGTCGGCGCTTTGACCTCGATCAATTCATCCATGCTTTCCGCGACTCGCGAAAGCTTCACCCTCAGCCGCGATGGCAGTTGGCCCGCCTTTCTTTCCCGTCTGAATCAGGCGCGTGTGCCCTATTATGCCATTTTGGTGATTGGCGGCTTATCGATGTTTGTAGCTCTGATTGGGGCTGTGGATTTCCTCAGCTATATCACCTCCGGCGGATATTTATTCGTTTTGTTGATGTCGAACTTGTCGATGATCACACTGCGAAAAAAATATCCGTATATCCACCGCCCGTTTAAAGTGCCAGCTTTCCCGCTGACACCAATTATCGCCTCACTGGTCTGCCTGATCGTTTTACGCTATTCTGAAGTGAAGGCATTAATATTTATGGGTGGAATTCTGGCGATTTTTACCACCTTTTACTTCGTCAGGCTCGGCGTGGAGTCATGGAAGGCAGAACACAAACGCAGCCAGGACCCTGGCAGATACCGCCTGGTGGTGCCGATCCAACAGACCAGCGGATTGGAAAACGTGGTCAGATTGGGCGCACGCATTGCAAACGCCGACACCGAAATGAACCTCTGCCTGCTGCAGGTAATTGACAAACAGTCGGCGGAAGATGAAACGTCCCGCGAGAAACTGAACCACTCAAGGCAGTACGCCCTCGAAAAGTTCATCAAGTACGCGGTGGAACGCAATGTGCCGATGTATTCCAAAACAGTCACCGGCGCGTCCATTGCCGGCGGTCTGATCGACGATATGCACGGCGACAATAACATCCGCCTGATGCTCTTCAAATGGCCCGTCAATGAGGCGGAGCAGGCAAAATTTGAGGAAGGTCTGGACGCGATTATCCGTTCCGGCTTGACGAATGTGGGCGTTTTGTTTGACCGCGGAATTGACCGCATTGAGGATATCCTTGTGCCTGTTGGCGGCGGTCTTCACAGCAAACTTGCCATCGCGTTGGCGGATGACCTGGCTAAGTCGGATAACGCCACCATCGATTTTTTGCGGGTGGTGGATAAGAACCTGGATGACGAGCTCTATGAGGACCAAATGGCTTTCTTGCAGGAAGTTGTGATGACTGAGCTGGGAAACATTCCCGGAAACGCCAACCTGCACATTGTCCGGGGGGAGGATCCAACCAGCGCGATTGTGGCGGAAGCCCAGGACCGCGACTATGACTTGATCATCATCGGTTCCTATGAGGGCCAAGCAAAACCCGGGCTGCCTTTCGGCGAAGTTGTTGACAAAGTGGTCAGGGGATCAAATACATCCGTGCTCGTCCTGCGTCAACATCAAAGCCAGGCGGCGTCCTGGCTGCGCCAGCAGCTCAAACCGGGCAGCAAGAAATCCGCGTAAGTAAACAATTCTGAAACGCCATATCAAACCCTATCCACTGTTCTGGATGGGGTTTGTTTTTTAACCGGGATTGGGTTGTTGGATGCACCGCATCCAGGTGGGTTGGGTTATTTTGGGGTGTCTGCCTGCCAGGCTTCAGAGACGCGTTTGTAGGTCTGCCCAAGGTCCTCCGGCATCAGCCGGGTTTCCCCAATAATCGACATAAAATTTGCATCTCCCGACCAGCGGGGCACAACATGCATATGCAAATGCGAGGCGATCCCAGCACCAGCAACTGAGCCAAGATTCATCCCAATGTTGAACCCCTGAGGGTGATAGACCTCTTCCAGCACACGGACAGCCTTTTGGGCAAGCTGCATCATCTCGTTTAGAGTCTCCGCGGGAAGATCCGAGATTTGATTGGTGTGGGTGAAAGGGACGATCATCAGATGCCCGCTGGTATAGGGGTACAAATTGAGGATCCCGAAGCAGGTTTCGCCGCGATGGAAGATCAGATTCCGGGGACTGTCCTGTTCTTTTAGCGCAAGGCAGAAGGCGCAGCCTTCGTTGTGCTTGTCGCGCTCGATATATTCCAACCGCCATGTAGAGTAGAGATGCTGCATGCGGTTATTTTAACAGAATTTGCTTGAGTGGGGAACACGGCTTTCCACACGACTCTCTATCATCCTGATGTATTTGGATTAACCCGCCGATTATCGCACAGGGGAGCAATCTGCCGGCTGATTTCGGGTACAATTTTGGAGATGAAATCATTCCGCAAGGTTTGGGTTTTTTGGCTGATTCTGGCGTTGTCCCTCTCTGCCTGTGCCGAAAGCGGCACGGTTTTTCCGCTTGAGTCCGCGCCGGATGCGCAGGGTCGCTTCGACTTTTCCATGCCGGAGGGCTGGCAGAGCCAAACTGAGGGTGCTATCAACAGCTACACCCCCTCTGACTACGATGGCAGCGAGGAAGACCTGCGCGTGTTGCTTTACCTTGCCCCCACCAACACCTTCGACACCCAGGAACACATCGACGTCGCCTCGCCATTGATCCAAAGCTTCCTCGCCACCTACCTCGACGATGACTACGAAGTGATCGACCAAGGCGAAATCAAGGTGGACAAGTACCCGGCGATGAAGCTCTATTTTGGCAAACCCCACTCAGACACCTATCTGGTCGGGCAGGTTGTCATCACTGCCATGCCGGGTGTGGTGGTGATTTTCCTCGGCACAGGCATCCGCGCGGACTGGGATGCTTTTGAACCATCTTTCAAAGCGATGCTGGACGACTTCCATTTGATCAGCGCGTTCACCCCAACCCCTCCGCAGAGTTAACCGTGCGAAGAGCCTCCCGCGGTTTTGCCCTCCTTTTACCGGTCTTCTTGCTGGCAGGCTGCGTTTACCACGCCACCTCGCCGGGCCGGGCAGAAGTGCCGATCTTCAAGCCGCCCCAGTCCATCACCTCGACTCCCGAACCAACCCCAACCCCGGAACCGCCCAGTCTCATCCAGTCTGGCAGCCCGGTTCAGGTGCAGGCGGGAATGTTTTCTTTTGAACCCGTTACCACCTGGGATGAAAGCGGCGTGCCGCTCTCGGTGCATATTAAGGACACCCGTGTGACGCTCAGCAACGCCGAAGAAAGCCTGTTCTTCAGCCTGGCGAGCGAGCTTGCGCCGTCCGGTTCCACCTCCCAGGTGTGCCTGGACACGATCCTACAGCGCATGGTTGGCGACCTTTCGGACCTGCAGATCAGCGAAGCAACCTCCATCTCAACCCAAAACGGCACGGCGCTTCAGGTCCATTTGCAGGCGAAAGTCTTCAGCCAGACTTCCATCGGCACGCTCCAAGTGATCCAGGCAAACCAGCGCTGTTTCAGCCTTTTAGGGCTTGCCACCTCCGACAATCCCGCGGCTCTGTGGGAGGAATCCGGAGAAGCAATTCTGAACCGGCTGCAGAAGTCTATCCGCTTCCTTGAGCCTTCGCAGTTGATGACCTGCCAAACATCAAAAGACGCCGCGTATGGGTTTGACCCCAATAACCCCATCCGAACCGGCAACACAAACCTATATGATGGACGCACCCGGCAGGAAACTTACCTGCTTACCTTACGCGGTCCAAACAATGAGGAAGTCTTCTTCACCCGCCTCTCCCCCGAATTTAACGATCTTGGCGTGATTGTGGATCCCTACCGCGTTGAGTACGCCCAAATTCCAGCGTCGGTCACGTTGTATTTCGACATGAACACGTACGAGCCTCTTTTTGCCCCGCAGGGTTTTACCTGTGAGGCTGCCTTTCCGATTTCCATCCCATAAGCGAGACTGCCCCTGATGGTCAAGAAATACCCACCCCAGTTCTGGTTGATGCTGCTCGGTCTGATCATTTCGTCCACCGGCACGACCATGGTCTGGCCTTTCCTTACCATTTTCGCGAGCGAACGGCTCAGCCTGCCCATGGCGGCAGTTACCAGCCTGATGAGCATCAACTCGCTTGCGGGATTAGCCGCGTCGATTCTGGCAGGCTCATTGGTGGACCGGTTTGGGCGCAAAAGTATCATGGCGGTGGGGTTGTTTGGCGCGGCGGTGGCGTATTTTGGCTATACCAATGCCAGCTCCTACTGGCATTTCGTGATCCTGATGGCGGCTTCGGGGTTGTTTAGTCCGCTCTACCGCCTCGGTTCGGATGCCATCCTGGCGGACATGCTCAGCCCCGCCGAACGCGTGCAGGGGTACAGCATTTTCCGCATGGCACGGAATATCGGCGTGGCGCTTGGACCGATTCTCGGTGGGATTGTGCTCTCGAGCAATTACAACATAGGTTTCCTTGGCGCGGCTGCCGCGCTGGCAGTCTACGGGCTGATCACGCTGATCTTCCTGCGCGAAACGTTGGTGCGGGATCCGAACAAAAGACACGACACCCTCAGGGATCAGATCCGGGTCTATCACCAGGCATTCACCAACAAACCTTTTGCCCATATGGTTGGCGCGTTTACCCTGATGGAGGTTTGCGCCACGCTGATGTGGGTGCTATTGGCTGTGTACCTGAAGCACAACTACGGCATCGCGGAAGCGACTTATAGCTGGATTCCAACCACCAATGCGTTAATGGTGGTCTTTTTGCAGGTTATTACCACCCGCGCCTTCAACCCGCTGCGTGCCACGCAAAAAATGCCGCTTGGCGCTTTTTTATATATGATCTCAATGCTGATTGTGGGATTCAGCAGCCAATTCTGGGGCTTTTGGCTGGCGATGGTGGTGATGACCTTCGGCGAGCTGATCGCCGCCCCAACCGCAACCACATACACAGCAAACCTCGCGCCGACCGAACAGCGCGGGCGCTACCTTGGAATCTTTGGGCTTGCCTGGTATGTTGCCATGGCGATCGGTCCATTTGCCGCTGGGGTTCTAACCGACGCTTTAGGCTTCCGCTCACCGTGGTTTGCCGGCGCGTTGGTGGGAGCTTTGGCAGTCTACGCGTTTGTGATGTTGGACCGCAGCCGGGCTGATTCTGAGCCTGGGCAGTGAGGCATTCCCCGGAAAGGGTACAACAAATCTCCACCTGCCTCGCGCCGCGGAAACTATTTTGGGGGATGGCTGCCTGGCGCCTTCATCCGCAAAGCTTTCACGGCTTGACAATCCCCAGGTAAACCGCGATAATATAGAACATACATTCTATTTATACGGGTGCGGAATTGACACAGATGTTTGTTTTCAACCAAAAAGGCGAATTGCAGGTGCGCGAGGTCTCCGAGCGGCCTGAAGTCGTTGTGCAAACCATCAACCGTGGGGACTGGGAGCGTTACCTGCCCTACGAACTCTCGCCCACCCAGTCCTGGCAGGCGGCACGGGTGAACCACCTGGTGGTGGTGACACCGCTCGCCGCGCCGGAGGATTACCCGCTCATCAAACTGACCCCCCGGGAATTTCAGACCTTACAAGGCTTGTGCTCCGGAAAGACCGCGGCTCAGATCGCCTTCCAACTGCACATCCAGGCGCGATCCGTACACCGCCATTTCAACAATTTGCGCGCCAAGTTTAAATCGGACACACTTCCGGAACTGCTGGCAAAAGCAGCCGCTCTGGACCTCGTCCGACCTGACCTGGACGATCTGTTCGATTAGGGTTTACCTTCGTGTGACAGCCTATCTGCCCGTAAATGGCGGCAGCAGCTTGGGCGGGGGCTGGGAAACCGCGGCATCCCATATCGCCCGTGCGACGGTCATGGCTGCCTCGGGATGCCCCAGCGAGGCTGACGCCCGCGCCACCTGGCTCAATCTGGAGGCATCTTCCTGCAGCCAATAGTCGATCATCGCCCGGAATTCCCCCACGTTTTGTACAAACGCGCCAGCCTGGTGGCTGAGCAAAAAGCGGACGTTGCCTTCTTCCTGCCCGGGAAGGTAATCGATCAGCAGGATTGGCAAGCCAGCCGCAAGACCTTCCGAGACAATCAGCCCGCCAGCCTTGGTCACCAAAATATCCGATGCCATCATCCACTGAGGCACATTCTTTTCAAAATTCCGCACTTCCACCGGGAAGTCAAAATGGCTGTCAACCAGCTTCTTGTAAAGCTCGTCATTCCCGCCGGCAATCACCACAGCCTGAACCGGCGTCGGAAAGCTTTCCAGCACCTGGAGATAATCCTGCAGGTTGCTAACCCGATTGCTTCCAACGAATAGCAGCGTCAGACGGTGAGGGTCCAGCCCAAGCGAACCACGTAACGCCTGCTTTTCCACCTGGTTGAGGCTGAAATCCGGGCTAACCGGGATGCCCGAGGTCACCAACTTCCCTTCCGGCACGCCGCTTTCAAGCGCTTTCACCTTTACCCATTCGTTGGCGATGAAGAAACGATCCGGCTCGGGCGAAAACCATAGCGAGTGGACGTCCGCCAGATCGGTCACGACGGTAAATGAAGGCGTTCGGGCGCCGGTTTCCTGCAGGACCCTGCCGATTGGGGTGTTGAACATCTCGTTGGTATTGAGAATCACATCCGGTTTGAATTCGCGGATGGTATCCGCCATGATTCTTTGGAGCATGAGCGCCAGTGCGCCTTCCACCACCTCGCTGACAAGCCTCGAATCGCTGACCTCATAACTGAGGCGGTACAGCCCCGGGCTAAAGCGCACGCTGCGGTCGTAGCCTTTTTCGATTGGTTTCATCACCGTCGGGGTGTTCGATTCCTGGATAGGATTGGTCACCAGGATTTCCACCTGCCCTGGATAAAGGACTTCAAGCGCTTTCGCGACCGAAAGTGCCGCGCTTCGATGCCCAAAACCGGCATCGCTGGTAATAATCAGGCAGCGTTTCTTCTGCATAGTGTTCGTGGTTCACCTGCGGTTGCAGGTGCTGCTCCTATCTGTTCGCCTTGTTGTGAGTGAAAATTATACCGCCGGGCGGATGTGGGCGGTAGATGGTTCTACAAGGCTCACCCCCCCGTAAAACACCGCCCCGAAAACGGCCGTATTCTCCCGGGTTGCCCATCCCGTGCGCCATAAAAAACACCCAACGGCAAAGCGCGGGGTTTCTGAGCCGAATCGCCCCCGAAAAAAAGCAATCATCAGAAGGACAGGAGTTACTTCTTGTCTTTCTTCTTATCCTTCTTTTTCTTGTCTTTTTTCTTTTCGTCCTTGTCTTTCTTGTCTTTATCTTTATCTTTGCCCATCACAGCCTCCATTTCATCAGGAATGATTTCTTCCGGTTCCCAAAAGCTGATCAACTCACCCATGGTTGCCCTGGTGAGACCAGCCCAGTGTTTGATATGCAGAGAAAGGTAAGCAAGTGTGCCTGTGGAGAGGGTATCCAAGCGAGTGTCGAACGTGTGCAGCAGGTCGTCCAACCCGGGGTTATGCCCCACAACCATCACGCGTTCAACCTGATCTGGCAGTTTCTTGAGTTCCTCGATATAGTCTTTCGGCATGCCCGGGTAGAATGAATCGACAAATTGCAAATCACCTTTGAATTTCGATTGCTCCGCGGCGAGCCCGGCGGTCTGCTTTGCCCGCAGCGCGGGGGAGGAGAGGATCACCTGGGGTACTAATTCCGCCTCAACAAGCACCAAGCCAATCCTCCCGGCGTCTTTTTCACCGCGCCGCTTTAATGGACGGTCAAAGTCCTTCAGTTTCTCATCTTTCCAACTGGATTTCGCGTGCCGCAGCAAAAGCAGGGTCTTGGTCATAA
>WPCI01385053.1_pt1 | contig 16062 bp, 12 predicted proteins | sample 5399871 | NCBI WGS metagenome assembly WPCI01 (sample SAMN12869469, study PRJNA574797) | sludge metagenome | isolation source: wastewater treatment of pH7 | place: China:Beijing | collected 2019-05-20
ATCAGCCACCTTCTTATCCAGAGCACTGGGCATGATATTTTCTTCATGCAGGTCGGCTTCAGGAATATAACTTGCTATGGCTCTGGCAGCTGCCAGCTTCATTTCCTCATTGATCTCCCTGGCCCGCACTCTCAGAGCTCCTTTAAATACCCCGGGAAAAACTGATACATTATTAATCTGATTGGGAAAATCAGAGCGACCTGTACCGATGATACGCACTCCGGCTTCTTTTGCCAGGTCCGGCAAAATTTCAGGCTCCGGATTGGCCAGCGCAAAAACGATCGGGTCCGTATTCATCGATCTGATCATATCTGCTGTCAGAACATTGGGGCCGGAAACACCGATAAAAACATCGGCACCCCTGATAACTTCCGCCAACGAACCCTTTTCCAGATGAGGATTCGTGATTTCAGCCAGGGAAATATATGATTCACGCATACCTTCGACGCCCTTGCAGATGGCGCCCTCCCTGCCGCAGGCGATTTGATTGGCGGAACCTGCAGTCTGCAATAGCTTAATTATGGCTGTACCTGCCGAACCGGCACCGTTGACAACAATCTTCAGATCTTGCATTTCCTTGCCGACAACTTTAAGGGCATTCAGTAATGCAGCCAGAACAACAATGGCAGTGCCATGCTGGTCATCATGGAAAACCGGAATGTCGAGTGTCTTCTTCAGCATCTCTTCGATTTCAAAACAACGCGGGGCGGAGATATCCTCCAGATTGATACCGCCAAAGCCCGGTGAGATCAACCTGACCGTTTCCACAATAGTTTCAACATCCTGGGAATCTATAGCAATTGGAAAGGCATCGACATCTCCGAATTCTTTGAAGAGAATCGCCTTTCCTTCCATAACCGGCAGAGCCGCCTTGGCTCCAATATTACCCAGCCCGAGGACAGCACTCCCATCCGTGACAACAGCCACCAGATTACCTTTGGCCGTGTATTTATAAACATCATCCGGGTTTTCCGCGATTTTGCGGCAGGGTGCTGCGACTCCGGGCGTATAGGCAGTACTCAGATCGTCATTTGTCTCAACTTTTACCTTGGAAATGACCTCAATTTTCCCCTGATGTTTCTCGTGTAATTCAAGACTCAATTCCGAAAAGTCCATACGAAACTCCTCCTCTTAACTTATCCATCTACTATATTAAGCTAAAAGTGGTTGTCTTGCTATTACGCCGGATCAGATGTGAAAACTAGAGACTCGGCAACTTAACCTGTTCGTTTTCCTTCGCTTTTTTCTCTGCAAGGGCCATCAGTTCCCGCTCCATTTCAAGTTCTTGAGGGAAAGGGTAGGTCTCGGTGACCTGATCGAAAACTTTTTTAAAATTATTGGCCAGGTTTACATTTTTCTTTTGCAGCAGCTCATAGGTAAAAATTGTCCGGATGATGGCAACTTCTGTTTTGTTGGCATCCATGAAATTTGACTGGCGTTTTTCAAGCCAGTAGTCAAGAATTCCTTTTCTGTTATCGCCCAATAGTTCACAGTAAACGCGATCTACGATAATGAATTTATTCTGTACCGGCGTTAGGCTGTCCAGTTCCTGCAGCCCGGCCATAATACGGTCTGCTTTCTCGATTTCCAGAAGATCCAGCATCCGCTTATAAGCAAAAATACCGATACCGGCAAAGATCCCATTGTTCATTGCTTTCTGCGAGGGCAACTCGAACCAGGCTGCCGGCATTTCCTTAAGTCTTTTTCCCTTAACGGTTTGACCACTTATTCTCAGCTGTGTCTCATAAGCGCGCATGCCGCCTTCCACTTTGGCTATGGTATAGATGTTATAGCCGTCGTTATGTCGTTTTCCTGAAATAACCGGAACGCCGTTCATGACAACAAAAACCATGCCGAATGCTGCCAGGAGTATAAAGAAAAGTGACAATAGTTCAATCTTTGAAGTGAGCAAGGCCAGACCGACGGCAATTAATGCAAGGGCGAAATTCAATATTATGCCACCTAGATTATAAAGAAGATAAGGGATCTTTCCGTCAGAAGCGGTCGGCGGTTCCATCAGGCACTGGCCTCCGGAAGCAGCAAACTTAACCCGCCGGAACTGTATTTCACCATCTTTTTGAATCCACATGAAACTTCCAATACGGAATACCAGAAGCTCATATCCGCTCAACTTGCCAAGGACCAGATGTCCCAGTTCATGTACCGGCATCTGAATGGAGTATGCAGCATAGAAGGCGATAACAAGGCCTGCTATCAGAAGAGCAAGTTCAGAAGCTTGCATATCTGTTCTTATATGGCCCTGTAAAAAGTCTACCAGGACTACAAGAGCAAATACCCCGATGGCTATCATTAGAAAATAATATAGTCCTGTCAGCAGTGTTGTTGATAAATCTGTATTTTTCGCCTTTGAGTCTCTCATCTGTTGTCCTACCTTCATTTAGCTGTCTTACTAATAATATTGTGAATCATGGCACGGGTCAAAGTTAAGCTTGCTCTATTTCCGGCTTAAGTATAGAGGCTTTCTCCACATAGAACGACCCCGGTTTGCACCGGGGTCGTGATCAAACAATGATTCTAATAAAGCATGCTTGATTTTTTGAAAACTTTACTCTACAGGCTGTTCATTTCCATCTTCATCATAGATCTTGAACTCATAGTCTTTACCCGGGAGTATGCCATTCAGTAAAATACCGACGATTGAAGCAATAGCCAGACCTGAGAATACCAGTTGTGTATCTCCGATCGGAATTGTCAAGCCTCCGATAGCATCAAAGCCGAGACCTGAAACCAGGATCAGAGCCGCAATTACGAGGTTGCGGGTCTTGGTCAGGTCGACCTGGTTTTCTACCAACGTACGAACGCCGATAGCTGAAATCATACCGTATAGGATAAAGGAGATACCACCGATTACAACACCCGGGATAGAGGATATAACTGCCTCAATAGCCGGGAAGAAGCTGGCGATGATTGCGAAAACTGCAGCAATTTGCATGACCAGGGGGTCAAATACACGGGTCAGTACGAGAACGCCTGTGTTTTCACCATAAGTGGTGTTGGCGGGCCCGCCGAATGCGGAGGACAGGCTGGTTGCAAGTCCGTCACCAAGCAGGGTTCTGTGGAGACCGGGCTCAAGAATATAGTTTCTGCGTGTGGTTGCACCAATAGCCATGATGTCGCCGATATGTTCCATAATCGTCGCCAATGCGATCGGCACAATCGTTATGATTGCACTTGCCTCAAATTTCATGAAGCGCTCTTTTGCTAATGGCAGATGGAAAACACCGATTCCTTTTAGGCCGCTGAAATCAACTATGCCGAAAGCCAGAGACAGGCCATAACCTATAATCAGGGCAACAAGAATGGGAACAATTTTGATCATTCCCTTACCCCAGATGTTGCAGACGATGACTGTAGCAATAACTGCAAAAGCAATCAGCCAGTTAACACCCAGAGCAAGCTCTGCACCGCCTCTTCCGATGATCGGAAACTGAATATTATTCAGTGCTGACGGGGCCAGAATCAATCCGATCAAAATAATGACCGGGCCTGTAACTACGGGCGGGAAGAAGCGCATTACACGCTTGGGTCCCATAAACTTAAACAGGATTGCTACTACTACATACAACAGACCTGCGACAAAAACGCCGCCGACAGCGTATGGGAGCCTTGCGGGATCTCCGCCGGATACCGTGGCATAGCCGGCAATAAAGGCGAACGATGATCCCAGGAAGGCGGGAACTTTTCCTTTAGTTAACAAATGGAACAATATAGTACCGACACCTGCAAAGAACAGGGCGGTCGAGACATTGAGGCCGGTCAAAAGGGGCACCAGCACTGTAGCGCCGAACATTGCAAACATGTGCTGCAAGCCCAGAACCATAGTTCTGCCGACACCGAGTTCTTTGACATCATAGATTGCCTCGAGTCCCAGTTGTTTCTTCTCTTTTGTCATTCTTCATCTCCTCTCTTAAATAAAATAAGTTCTTATCTGCCAAGCTGCACAATGCTTGTTTGCAGAGGCAACAGAAAAACTTATTATTTTACACATTTTACATCATAAACATTGCATTTACATTAGCAACAATCCACAAAGATCTGAAATATTATACTTATTTCCTTCTTATTACTTGATATTTTTAGGAAACTTATACAATTTAAGCTTAACTTTTGGATCCCAGTGGCTGTTTTTGTACTTCTCTGCCCTATAGCTGCAGAATGTTTTAATAAAAACCAATGAATATTAATACTTTATGGATCAGGAATGTCTCTTTTTCGTGATCCCCGGATCAGTTTTGATACGGGGATCACCTTTGTCAGCTATTTATACGAGTTTTTTACTGTATTATTCGACTTCTTCGAAAGCAACGCAGCGGCAGAAGGCTGACTCGCCATATTGGAATTTCCAGGGGAAGGTTCCAAGGATCATGCGTCTACCCAGAACTTCATCGATTTGGCCGCCGATGCACTCGACGTGAATTATCTCATCCGGCTGCGGGAAGAGATCAATGTGCATTGCCTGATAAACATCCGGCCAGGGATACATTTCATTCAGGCCTTTTCCATAACGCTCTTTCATGTATCTGTCGCAAGCTTCTGCTTCACGGGGTTCCCAGTCGCGAATCTTAGTATTCATCGGATGGTCGGCTGATCCACAGTCAACTGCGATGTACTTGATTTCCATTTCTTTCAGCCAGGGAATGAAATCCAGTGACGGACCGGGGTGACGGAGCATATAGCGGCGCTCATCAGCTTCCGGCTGGTCAAAACCATACCTGTGATAGCCGGTATTGATGAAGAGGATGTCGCCCTTGCGTACATCGGCGCGTTCCATAATATCTGCAGGTGTATAGATTGACCAGTCTTCTGTAATGTCAGAAAGGTCTACAACTACGCCCGGGCCTACCAGTTTGTCCATCTCCAATGATGCGATATCACGGCCGGCTGTATCGAAGTGCAGGGGACCATCCAGGTGGGTTCCGACGTGGTTCGATGTTGTAATCAGCTGTCCATTTGCACCGTTGGGTGCCAGACGTTTGAAGAATTTAACCTGTAGCGGCTCATAGGTCGGCCACGGTGGGGTCAGATGGCTTGTGGGAATTGAAAGGTCATAAACTTTTATTTTGTCCCAATTCTTAATCATTGTGTTCCTCCGTTTTTTGTTTTTTCTTTATTGTGTTTTATCTTAATGCTTTATTCAAGCATTCCTTCTTCTTCTAATAATGCCACATAAGCTTCCAAAGCGTCTTCAAAACATTTCATCGGCGGATTGACGACTCCTGCACCAACCTGACCGACACCGGCATCCTTATGCGCAATACCTGTGTTAATGACCGGACTAATTTGAGTATCAACAACTTTACGAATATCAATTCCGGTCGGAGAACCACGGAAGTTCATCGGCGGCAATTTATAGCTTCCGCTTTCTTCCGTTGTGATCTCATACATTTGTGTTGTGTAGTTAACTGCATCTTGTGGTGTACCACCGACAAACTGAACGATTGCCGGCGCTGTCGCCATGGAGAAACCGCCAAGACCCAGTGTTTCAGTGATACTTGAGTCGCCAATATCCGGGTTGGCATCTTCCATACTGTAACCCGGGAAATAGAGGCCGTCTATAATCGCTGCCGGGGCTGTAAACCAGCGATCACCCAATGCTGCGACCCGTATACCGAATTCGGTACCGTTTCTGCACATGGTGTAAACAATAGTAGAATTCTTCACCTTGCCGACCGGTTCCAGAGATGATTTGGCGGCGGGCATTGAGAGGTTCAGGGTAAAGTGATCGTTTGAATTGAGGAATTCGAGAACCTTAACCTGATCTTCCTTAGAGGAATTCGTCTTAACAATACTGGGTGCGATCTCGCGTATAAACAGTGAAGTCGTTGCCTTGTTGCGGTTATGACACTCGTCACCCATTTGTACTGACTGGGCCATCAGGTTTTTAAGGTCCATGGGTCCGTAAATTTCAAGGGCTTCCTTCATGATCGGATAAAGGGTTTTCTCCATCCAATTCAGGTGTTCGATAACCGACGGTTCGTAAGCACCGAAACGCAAGACCTTACCAAGGCCTTCATTCATTGTGCAATAAGCAAAATTGCCTTCAGTCTTGTTTTCAACAATAAAGACCGGCATTGAGGCTGTCACAACACCTGCCATCGGGCCGACAGCGTTGTAATGGTGGCAGGGAGAGTATTCGATCTCTCCGGAAGCTGCCAATTTTTCAGCTTCTTCGGGAGTCGCAGCCAGGCCTTCGTAGATCAGACCACCGATAACGGCACCGCGCAGCGGTCCTGACATTTTTTCCCAGCTAATGGGCGGTCCCGCGTGAAGCACGAGTTTGTCGTGCATACCGGGTAAAGTGTCTCTGGCGACACCCATGCCAACCAGTGTTGGCTGTGCGTTTTGGATAATCTCCAACGCCTTCTTATTGGCATCTTCAATAAATTGCATTGTTTACCTTCTTTCTTCTTCTTATACCCCCGATCGGAGGGTGGACTTTATTTTGATCCTTTTAACCTGCTCAGCAGCGAGGACATCTTCTTGTCGCCGCCGGCAGATGGCTTCCATTGGACATGTATCGTTGATACATCCTGTTTTTTCAAATCATCGTAAAACGATTCTAATCCCATATTGACAACTTTTAGCTCTTTAGTAAATAAGTCATTTAACGACATAGGGCTCTCCCTTCTATAAAGCGGCAGCTTTCATAATGCGGTCAACCAGGCGGACAGCCTGAGCGTTGGACGGCATAACGATAGCACCTGCATTTTCAAGTGTTTTTATTGATTCGTTCAAATCCTGCGGATCCTGGTCGGTACCTGTGACTGAGGCGACCACGATAAAATCATTGTCTCCGACTCTTTCACGGGCCTTCTCAAGAGATTCCGCTACCGCTCCGGCAGGATCTGAATATGAACCGTAGCCGAGCACGACATCGACCAAAATGATTGCTGTTGTTTCATCAACATGGGAATCGAAGAAGTCGGTACGTGTCTGTGGGTCAATCATCGGATGCGGGCGACCGCGGGTAAACTGGTCTTCTCCCAGGTCGAGGCAGATGTGCCCCTGCTTATTCTCCAGATGTTCGATATCTCTGTCGGGTGTAAGCGGAATGTTGGAATAGATCGCGTGGTTTTCTCCCAGATACTTAATAGCTTCATCAGTTAGTGTTCCGCCTGTATAGAGCCCTCTCAGGTATTTTTGCTCAGGCTTCAGCCTTGAGACTGCCTGCTCAACCATCTGATCTATCTCTGCTTCGTCCGCGTCAAATCCGTCAAAGGTCACTGCCTCCTCGCCTCTGGCGAGAGCGACAGCCTTTCTGGCCGCATCTTCCAGGCTGAGGCAGGGATAAGCTCCTGCTTCCTTAATGGACTCGGCATCTCCACCGATAAAATCGATAACGACAGGTTTTTCTGATTTTTTAACCAGTTCGTAAATCTTCTTCTCTACAGAAGCTGCAGGCGGTTTTGACACGAGGACTATGACTTCAGTCTCGGGATCAGCCATCAGAGCTTCAATTCCCTGAATCATCATAAGGCCGCCAATAGTCTCGCTAAGGTCGCGTCCGCCGGTTCCGATTACCTGGGAAAAGCCTTCGCCCAACTGATGGGCAACTACTGTAATTTCCTGTGTGCCGGTGCCGGAAGCTCCGACCAGACCGATTTTGCCTCTTCTGACTACGTTAGCGAAGCATAGGGGCACACCATTAATAATGGCGGTTCCACAATCCGGGCCCATCATCAGCAAACCTTTTTCGACTGCCATCTTCTTAAGGCGCAATTCATCTTCAATTTTGACGTTATCAGAGAACATCATGACATTCAGGCCTGCGCGCAGAGCATTCTCCGCTTCTGCAGCTGCATATTCACCCGGAATAGAAAGCACTACCATGTTGGCACCCTGGAGGTGGTTGAGTGCTGAGTCCAGTGTCGGCGGCTGGTAATCTCCGGAACCGCTTTCCTTTTTCTTGTTCATCTCATCATTAAAAGCCGCTAGCAGATCATCCATACTTACCTTAGATTCATCATATCGGGCAGCTATGAACAAATCGTTGGGGGTGACGCCTTCTAATTCAGGCACAAACATGTCCATCATCTTTACTAAATCAAGGTTTAATTCCGTCCCCATGCCGACCAGCACATCCTCTACCCCGTCAAGTTTCTGAACCTCACGGGAGATAAGCATCAGTGTAACTGAGTCGTTATAGGCATTTTCCTTTACAATTGCTTTTATCATTTAGCCTTCTCCTTTAGCTTATTTCTGAAATCAATTCCCTACTGTTAACTTCTTTATTGCTACATTTGTATTTTCATTTTCATACAAAATCAAAGCGGCACAATACACACCTAAGAGGAAGTCTGAACCGGAAGAGGCACCATAGCGTAAAACCCTGTCCGCCAGCGTTTCCAAAGATTCCTGACCTTGACCTGCAAGAGCTCTGATCAGAGACAGATAGCTCTCATATGCTTTTCCCGAAGCAGCGTTATTTATCATATGGTAACTGAGTACTGTTGTCCTTTGGCGTGCCAAAGTAACAATTTTTTGAAAAAATTCGCTATCCGCTTCTTTGTAATATAAAAAGAGGATAATTCCTGTTAAAAAATCGTCACCTGAGGGCGTAAGGCCGGGACCGAAGCCAAGCAGGCGCTCGGTCAGATCCGCCGCAAACACATAGTCCTTTTTTCTCAAAGCATCCAAAAATGCGAATAAATCTTCCTTGATATATTTGGAATAAATATTTAAGGGGCTGTCTATGACGTCCGCTTCAGGCAGTAAGGCGGCCAGATCAGAAATTCCGCCACCCTCACTTTCCAACAGCTTCCTTCTGATTATTTGCAGTGAAGCCTGGTCAATGCTGCTTTCGCTTTCGAATGTTTCAGACAAGCTGACCTGCCTGATTTTAGCTCCCTCCAGTGATATCTTTATACCCCGGGGCAACTGAAATATTTTTTGACCGTAAATCACAATATCTCCGGCCTGAAGCCCGTAGTGATCCAATTCAGCAGTATCAACAATAAAGCCCATCGGCATCAGTTCGCGATTGTCGGCCGCCATTGTAAGCAACTCTTCATCCGCCATAAGGTTGATCGAGGTCTCAAAGACTGAGTGAACCTGCAGTTCCAACTGCGGTCGCTCCAGCAAAAACCGGTGGAGGTCAGATGCAAGCATCAGAGTTTTGTGTTCGCATTCGGCCATCATTGGAGCAACTCCCTTATTTTCAGAGCCAGCTGGAAATTAAAGGCTGTATCCGGATCACGCAGATCAACGCCATATACATCGCGAATGCGGTTGATTCTGTACACTACCGTATTGTAGTGGGTAAACAATATCTCCGACACACGTCGCAGGTTGCCTCCGGCTTCGAAATAAGCACAGATAGTGTCGAAGAAATCATTGCGTTTTTTCGGATCCGGCTCATCAATAGTATTCAATATTTCATCTGCAAAGGCGAGTGCATCTTCTTCTATCATCGGGTGCCCAAGAATTTGCAGTACATCTAAATCTTCATAAAACAGAACTTTCGCTTCTGTATCTTTCCGGTTTTGCAGAATACGTACAGTCTGTTCTGCCTGCTTCAAACTGGTCGGAAGATCTTTGTATGATTTAACGCATGAGCCGACACCAATAAATGTGCCGGTTAACTTTTTCTTCTCCTCAAGGTACTGTAAGAGAATTCCAATGAAGTGCTCGCAACTTTCGTGGCGGAGGTTTTCCGGTACATTCTGATCAAATTGCAGGAGGAAGATTGCACTGTCATCCGTCTGTGTTGAGAGGAAGTAGGCTCTGTATTCTTTCTTCAGTCGATTTGTCAGATACAAAAGGTCTGTGTCCAGCTTCTGAACTGCAGTGGGGTTTTCTTTTCGTTTTGCCTGTGCCTGGTCCTGGCCCACCAACAAAACTATAATTTGACTTGATCGTGTCTGGTCAAAAAGATAGAGTTTTGAGCTTTCTATCGCTTTCTCCTGGTCTGCCGGATCAGAGCTGAGCAGCAGTTCGAGGAAACTTGTCTGGTGTATATTCTCTCGCTCAACCAGGGTCGCCCTGTTCAAAATATCAAGGGCAATTAAGGATGTAATCGATTCAATGACAAAAAGGCTTTGCGGACGCAATGAGTTTTTTGTATCCCATATCAAAATACTGCCGTAATGAGTATTGTCAAAATAAATCGGAATCGAATAACGTTTAAGTCCGTTCTCATTAACCGAAAGCTCTTGATAGCGATTTTTCTGAGCATGATAGTCTCGATTGGATAAAATCCGGGTCAGAAGGTTGTGATAATCTTCTTTGACCAGAATTTTACTTTCTTCGTCAGGACAATGACTGTAGGAATCGCGGAAAATATCATCGTGAATGATTACCGGAGATTCTGTTGCTAGATAAATCTGTTCGGCAATCTCCTTCATTCCGCCACGCTTGAGCATGATCTCGCGCACAGTCTTATTAAAATCATTAATGCGGAACAGAAGGTCCCTTTGCTCTCCGATGATGTGGTTGAAAATTTCCTTGATAAGGTTACCATAGGGCACTTCCTGAGGAATTCTGATGATGGGGAAACCCAGTTCATCAGCCAGCTTAAGTGCACTCTCGGGCACCGTTTCGATATAGCGCTGAGTCTTGATGCCAAGACCGCAAACGTTTTTTGCGCATAATTCCGGAATCAGACGGTCCAGTAATGAAATGTCATCTCTGAACACATAAGCGGTACTAAGAAGAAACTCTCCGGATCGTACCCATTCGAGAACATCCGGGACTTCCATTACGTTTACTGAAACGATGCTGTTGTCGAGACCATTTTCACCGGCAAGAATCTCTGCACCTTTAAGCAGGTCTATTTGAAGAACATCACGAAGGGGTATCGTTATTTTCTTCTTTTCCGTCATCATCGCCTCACTAACTTACCGGAATCTTTCATAAAGTCGCCAGGATTTATTCCGTATTTTCTAGCTACATAATCTATTATATACGATATCACTTTGTTAATGATTAATAAAATTGTATCAAATATTAAATTTCTTTTGTGAATAGTTGTGAGAGTGCAAAAAGGCTTCTATGATATAATAAGAAAGTTCATAACTGCTCTGCACTGATTGGCTGTTTATCTGTGCATTTGAGCAAGGGTGCTTATCAAAAATAATATTTTTTGCTGACAAAGGAGGTTTTCGTGTTAAGTAAATTTGATTATGCAAAACCGCTTGTATTGGAAGAAGCCTTAAATGTATTGTCTAAAAATGAAGGAGACACCTACATTCTGGCAGGTGGCACAGATCTATTGATCGCCTTGCGCCACAATCTTATCGATGCCAAGCACATCATCGACATCAAGTCCATCCCTGAGTTGGACGTTTTCGAATTCGTTGAAGGTAAAGGCCTCTTGATCGGGGCTAATGTTGTTTGCAACGCCTTGATCGAGTCCGAGATTGTCAAAGAGAAATACACTGCTTTGCATGACGCTGCTGCTGTATTAGCCACCTACCCACTCAGAAACAGAGCCACCTTAGTTGGCAATATCTGTAACGGGTCTCCGGGCGCAGACTTGCCGCCCAGCCTGCTGATTTATGATGCAGAGGTTAAGATTGCCAGCGCTGAAGGCGAGAGAACTGTACCGCTGAAAGAGTTCTTCACCGGCGTGAAAAAGACACAGCTTGCTGCTAATGAAATGGTTGTCTCGGTTTTCCTGCCTGATCCGGGCAGCGCTGAAGATAGAAGCTGTTATTATCGTCAGACCCGCCTGAAGGGTCACGACTTATCATCTGTTGGTGTGGCCTGCCGCATTAATGGTGACGGTAAGGCGGCCATCGGCATCAATGCTGTTGCCATTACACCCCTTCGCTTGACCGCTTTGGAAGATGAACTTAATGCAAAAGGTATCACGGAGGAGTCCATCGACTGGGCAGCCGAAGAAATTCAAAATCACATCAAGCCCATCTCCGACGTTCGTGCCTCAAAAGAATATCGACTGCACATGGCAGGCGTTTTATTAAAACGAGGTCTAACACATCTGATGGAGAAGGAGGCATAATAACATGACGAAAGTAGATGAAAAAGATCTGTGCGCCATGGAACAAGCGCATATAAACTCGAAAGAAAGACTGGTCACTCTTACCTGCACGGTTAATAATGAAGCAGTTTCAGAGGACATCGATCCTACAATGCTTCTTCTTCACTTCCTGCGTGACAAACTGAAGCTGTTCGGAACGAAGGAAGCCTGCGGTGAAGGTGAATGTGGAGCATGCACCATTGTAATGAACGGTGAAGCTGTCAACTCCTGCCTGGTTCTGGCTATTGAAGCACAGGGCGCTGTAATCACAACCGTAGAAGGTTTGTCCAAGGGCGGCGAACTCAGTATCCTCCAACAGGAATTTATCAACGGCGACGCACTGCAATGCGGCTTCTGCACACCCGGCTTTTTAATGTCTGCGCGTGCTTTGCTCGACAGAGTACCTGATCCGACAGATGAGGAAATCATCGAAGGCATGTCAGGTAACCTGTGCCGCTGCACCGGTTATCGCCAGATTTTCGAAGCAGTCAAAAGAGCTGCTAAGCGAGAGAGAGAGGAGTTGAGCCGTTCATGACATATAAAGAAGAATTATACAGCTGCACTTATCAGTCATGCGAAGATTACAAGTCAAAATATAAACACATAGGTAAACCTTATGAGCGTAAGGAAGCCATGGAGAAAGTTACCGGGCATGCCCGCTACGCTTTTGACATGGAAGTTCCCGGTATGCTTTATGCTAAAGTCCTGCACTCACCACATGCCAGGGCAAAGATAGTCAGTATCGACACCAGCAAGGCAAAAGCGCTTCCGGGCGTTAAAGCAGTCCTGACAGGTGATGATTCCGACTTGCTTGTGGGTCTCTACATGGAAGACAAATGGGTACTGGCTAAAGGTGAAACCCGCTATCAGGGCGAAGCTGTAGCAGCAGTCGCTGCCACAAGCGAGGCACTCGCCGAACAGGCATTGGCTCTTATTGATGTAGAGTACGAAGTTCTGGAACCTGTAGTGGGACTGGACAAGGCACTCGAAGCAAATATTCTTGTTCACGAGAATATTGCGGAAATAAATCACGTTAAAGGTGTTTTCTTCCCCCAGCCCAACAGCAATATTGCCAGCCTTAACAGAAGCAGAAAAGGAGATTTGGATAAGGGTTTTGCAGAGGCAGACCACATTCTTGAAAGTGAATTCTCCCTGCCTGCAGTAGCCCACGTGCCGATTGAGACACATGTCGCGATCGCACAATATGATCCTTTCACCGGCCGTATCAAGATAATATCTTCTGCCCAGTCTCCTTTTGCACTGAGGCAAATGCTGGCTTCAACACTTAAGATAAAAGAATCAGATATTGAAGTTCAGGTACCCTATGTTGGCGGCGCTTTCGGTGGTAAGGCCGGTATCCATCTGGAACCCCTGCTTTGCCTCCTTTCCCGCGAAGCAAACGGTGCACCGGTTAAGCTCAAGCTTACCCGTGAACAGGAATTCAACTACACAGCTACACGTGCAGCCATGAGAGGCAAGATCAGAACCGGCGTTAAAGAAGACGGCACAATGGTCGCAGCTGACATCGTTTATGACTGGGACAGCGGTGCATACGCCGACTATGGCGTCAACGTCGGCAAGACAGCCGTATATGGCGGGCTTGGACCGTATGATGTTGATAATGCTTCGATCGTCTCCAATACGATCTACACCAACAAGGTATACAGCACGGCCTATAGGGGATTCGGTCACCTCGAAACCTTATGGACAGTTGAGCGTCAGATCGATATCCTTTCACAGAAACTCGGCATTGATCCTTATGAATTCAGGATGAAAAACTTGCTCAGGGTCGGAGATCTCACCATGACCGGTGAACTGATGACAGCAAGCACCGGCAGCCCTGTTGACTGCCTCCAGGCCGCTGTTAAGGAAATCGGCTGGAAGGGCCGCAAGAGTGAAGCCGAGCGTGCAGCTGAGTGGAAGACCGGCAAGGTGCGCGGAACGGGTTTTGCAATGGTCCAAAAAGCACCGGCTATGCCTCCTAATGCTGCATCATCAATCATCATGCAGATGCAGGGTGACGGACATGTCAAGGTTATGGTCGGCGGCATTGACTATGGCCAGGGCCTGATGACTGCAGTATCTCAGATCACTGCTCAAGAGCTCGATCTACCGATGGACATGATCGAAGTTGTCAGGGGTGTAAACACTGAAACCAACCCTTATGACTGGAATACAGTTGCCTCCAAGTACGCCTTCATGGGTGGTAATGCCACTATAAAGGCTGCACGCAACATGGTTGACCAGATGAAGGATATTGCCGGACAGATACTACGCCTCACCAAAGAATCACTGGATCACGGGGATGGTTACATTTTCTACAAACATGACCCCACCGTCCGTGTAGCTTACAAAGATATGGCTTACGGCTACGCCTATCCCAATGGCAACGGCATCGGCGGACCCCTGATTTCTCACGGCTATTTCACCGCTGAGAGACTGACTAACCTGGATCCGGAAACCGGACAGGGAACACCTGCGCTGGCCTGGACTTTTGGTTGCCACGCTGTTGATATCGAAGTAGACGTACACTCAGGAGAGATCACCGTTCTGAAAGTTGCCTCAGCCTTTGACTGTGGTCAGGTTCTTAACGAAAGAATGGTCTACAGCCAAGTTATGGGTGGTGTTGTCCAGGGCATCGGCTCAGCCATTCTGGAAGGCTACAAGTTCAGTGATGATAACGTTCTTCTTAATCCATCATTTACGGATAACAAAATCCCGACAATGAAGGATATGCCGCTTGAAGTTGTACCGATCTATATCGAAAACCCGCAGCTTGATGGCCCATATGGCGCCAGAGGTGTTGCGGAGCATACGATGATCTCCATTCCTTCAGCTATCGGCAACGCGCTTTACGATGCTACAGGAATTAACTTCTACCGTCTGCCGCTTACTCCTGAGAATGTTGCTCTCGGTATTAAGAGTGGAGAAAAAGATATTTATTAATTACTTTTCAAGGATGGCCTGTCGAGGCGTATCTTCTTGATTAGACTAAAAAACCGCGGCTGACTTGTCGGCCGCGGTTTTCTTTTGTTTAAATTATGAAAAACTTTAGACGGACAGAACAGGGCGCAGTCTGCGCTCCAGGGTTAAGGCAAGAACAATTTTAAGGACATCTCCCGGTAGGAAAATCAACATTCCGGAAAACAAGATACTTTGAAGTGACATCACCTGGCCCGAAACGTAGCGAAGAATGAGAGCCATGTAAGGCAAACCGATAAGATAGGTCAAAAGCGAAACCGCTGCGACATTTATCATTTTTTGCAAACTACTGTCCCCCCTGCGTTTGGTCAGATAGGCAAGTAAGACAGCAGCGGGAATGAAGGCAAGAACAAAGCCGAATGAAGGCGACAGGACTGCAGATGCGCCGGCAAAAATGAGCTTCAACATAAGATGCAGAAGGGTCGCATATAAGGCAGCATAAGGCTTCAGCAACAATCCGCTCAGCAGGACAAACATGGTTTGCAAGGTGAATGGGACCGGCCCCAGAGGAATACGGATCAAACCGCCGACAAAAATCAAGCCACCCAGCAAGGCTGCCAGGACCAGAGCATGCGTTCTCCCATTAATTCTCAAACTAATACTCCTTAATCCTCACTTCTCCGGATGAGAGTTCTACCGCCTGGCCATCTTCGTAATAGATGAGACCGCCATCGTCCGATATATCCTCAGGAATTATCGTTTTACCTGAATCCAACGTGACTTCACGACCGAGAATAAAACAGCGGTCTCGATATTCATTGAGGTAGGAGCGAGAAGGCAAGAGTCCGATCATCTCTGCAATTTCATTGCTGATTTCAGCGACAAGTCTGTTGGGGTTAATGCTGCCTTTTCCATCAGTGACACTGCCGGCTTTATCTCTGATCTCCTCCGGGAAACCCTCTTTGGGTGGTGTGAGATTAATTCCGATGCCGACTACAAGAGAGAGTGTCTGTCCTGACTCCAGATTTGTTACAGCCTCTGTCAAAATGCCACAGATTTTCTTATCCCTGTAGAAAAGGTCATTCACCCACTTGATTCCGACTTCTATCCCGAAAGTCCTTTCCAACACCCGGGCGACAGCA
>WPCI01054267.1_pt1 | contig 16048 bp, 14 predicted proteins | sample 5399871 | NCBI WGS metagenome assembly WPCI01 (sample SAMN12869469, study PRJNA574797) | sludge metagenome | isolation source: wastewater treatment of pH7 | place: China:Beijing | collected 2019-05-20
GGAGCTCTTTTTCCTGGAGTATGAAATGAATAAGGAGAAAGAAAAGGAAACCGGATAGCAGTAAGATAAAAGAAACCCCGAAAAGAAACCTGAAAAACAGCCAGAACGATACTGGGAGAGGAAAACATTCAGGTTAGATCAGGACTTGATAAGTATTAGATTTGTTGTTGAGTATCGGCTTTGTTACTAAGTATTAGATTTGTTACCAGCCGGATTTGAGTTTACACGCAGATCCATACATATGCCTGCCGGCTGACGATAACAACTTTATCTACAAACATCAGAATTACCCAGCATGAAAGTTACAGACTTCAGCATAAAAAAATCCCTTGAAGAAGCAAAAGCAGATGCTTACCTGATGACAGGGGATATCCATAACGCCGACATTTACTATGTAACCCGTTTCCTGGCATCGGATGAGTTTATGTATCTGCAAACAGGAGCCGGGAAAGAGATCCTTTTTATTTCGGAAATGGAGCGCGGGAGAGCTGAAATTGAATCAAGGATTTCAAATATAAAAACAACCCAGGAATTTGGCTACCGCGAGAAAATCAAAGAGAAAAAGGATGCATCTATTGCTTATGCAGCCTGCATCTCAGAGCTGCTTCTAGGAGAAGAAGTAAAAAGAATTGCAGTCCCCTATGATTTTCCGGTCTTTTATTCAAGCTATCTTACAGAAGCGGGTTTTACCATTATGCCCATAAAAAGCCCTTTCAGAAAAATGAGGAGCGTGAAGAGGCAGGAAGAGCTTGAAGCCATAAGATACTCCCAGATGGCAGGAGAAAAGGCTATGGAGGCAGCCATTGCCCTGATAGAGGGAGCAGAAGAAAAAGAAGGCATACTTTATGTTGAAGGGGAAATACTTACCGGGGCTAAAGTGAATTCAGTCATTGACCATACACTGCTTGATTTCGGGTGTGAAGCAGAAGAAACTATAGTCTCCTGCGGGGAGGACACCGCAAATCCCCACGGTACTACAGATGGACCTCTCAGGGCAAATGCACCGATTATTCTTGATATTTTTCCGAGAAGCAAGAAGAAGCGCTATTTTGCAGACATGACGCGCACGGTGCTACGGGGCGAAGCTTCTGAAAAGCTGAAAGAAATGTATGAGACTGTGTTTGAAGCCCAGAAAAAAGCATTATCCATGGTTAAAGCTGGAGTTCAGGCAGCCGAAATACACACTGCAGTCTGTGACCTGTTTGAAGCAAGAGGCTATCACACTTACAGAAGCGGATCAAAAGCAGGCTTCACACACTCCACAGGGCATGGAGTAGGGCTTGATATCCATGAATTGCCCGGTGTTGGAGAAAGCAGCTTTATCCTTGAGGCAGGCAACGTAATAACTATCGAACCGGGCCTCTATTACCCGGAGATCGGAGGAATCCGGCTCGAAGATATGGTACTGGTTACTGAAGAAGGGTGCAAGAACCTTACGCGGCTGGAAAAGAAATTTGTATTAAAATCTTATTTATAAATAAAAGAATAAATTGTAACCGGAAATTAACCTGAAATTCTCCTGGCTACGTAAAATAAGCACTAAAAAAGCAAAAAAGAAAGTAAACCCAGAATTTACAGATATAAACTCATTAACGGACTTGCTGGCCTAATAAAGCAATAAAAACAACTATAATATTGTTTATAAACAGAAAATACCCAGGATTTGTATAAACGCATCCTGAAGCGGGGTTAATATGACAGATAATGTTTACAACAGAGAAGATGTTCTTGAAAAGTATAGAGAAGCAGGCAGAATCCTGAAAATTGTCAGGGCTGAGGCTGCAGATATGATAAAAGTAGGAAACAGCCTGCTTGAAGTTGCCGAATTTGTAGAAAATAAAACCATAGAACTGGGAGGCAAACCTGCATTTCCCTGCAATATCTCAAGAAACCAGGAGGCTGCCCATGCAACCCCGAAAGCAGGAGATAAGGACGTTTTTGGAAAAGATATGGTGAAGCTGGACCTTGGAGTTCATGTTGATGGGTACATAGCAGATTCGGCAATAACTGTGGACCTTTCAGGCAATCCTGATATTGTAAAAGCCTCTGAGGATGCCCTGGCAGCAGCTATAGACCTTATTAAGCCCGGAGTCAGTACAGGAGAGATAGGAACTGCAATAGAAGAAAGTATCCGCAGCTATAGTTTAAGTCCTATTATGAACCTCACAGGCCACGGGCTTTCTCAATATGAAGCTCACGACAACCCCTCAGTGCCCAATAAACACGTGGAAGGCGGGGTCATCCTTAAGGAAGGAGATGTTCTTGCAATCGAACCTTTTGCAACTAACGGGACAGGGCTTGTACACGACGGGAGCTGGGCTGAGATATACAGCATCATAAGGAAAAAGCCTGTCCGCATGCCAGCAGTCAGAAACGTTCTTAAACAGGCGGAAGAGTACAGGGAACTCCCCTTCGCTAAACGCTGGCTCAAATCAGATAAACTCGAATTTTCACTTATCCAGCTTGAAAGGGCAGGAATCCTTCACTCCTATCCTGTACTTATTGAAAGTGCCGGGGGGCTTGTTTCCCAGGCAGAGCATACTGTCATAATAACCCATGACGGATGTGAGGTAACAACTAAATAAATTTACGAGGAGATAAGTTACAGAAAAAATGAGAAGTTACCGGGACGGCAGACAAATAAAATGAAAAAAGAGTTGACATTCTTGAAACTGTATCATCTTTTCTTAGCCAGTCTTTTACTGGCGACCCTTCTCTCCCCAGTTCTTTTTGCAAAACCCTGTGCTGCAGCTTTTATTCCCGGCAATAATATAACGCTGGAAAGAAACGGGATAACATGGGATTATGACGAAAAAACCACAGATAACGAAGCTGTTTTATTCCGGAGAATTATAGACGCAGAAACAGGCAATAATGACGGCTTTGTTAATGCCTGGGAAATTCGGAAAATGGAAGTCCTTTTAGGGGAAAAGATGAAGAAAGCCGTAGAAGAAGAACCTGATATAAAACTAAATTCAACCTCAGAAATTGTTGAATTAAAAGACATTGAGTTCTGGATTCCCGAAGAAGCCCTCGGAAGAACTTATAAAAATTCATCAATCATAAACCGTGCCAGTGTTATATACGGTTTCAAAGAAGAGGCCGGCACCGGAACAGAGATCTGGCTTATGGGAACTCCAGATTCATATGTCACGATCACTCTTCCATCAGGTTTTGACGCAGAGAGAATTGAGGGGCTTAACAACAAAAGCCTCGGGTTTGAAAATAAACGTACAGTATTGAAGGGAAATTTCAACTCTGAGAAAAACATTACCTTATGGCTTTCGGAAAATGAAAGTTTTAAAGCCGAACTGCAGGATATTGAAGCTAATGAGAATAAAAGTGCAGAGAACGAGAGCGGAACAGTAGAAAACAGCACATTGAACACCGGAGATAAGTCAGAGTCCGGGAGCCTCAAAGGTTTTTTTAAAAAAATCCTTAAAAAAGCTGGCTGATTTTTCCCTGGCCCTGCCTGAGTCCAAAAAGTTAATCTTGTTTGAGGCTAATTCAGAAAAACATGCTCATAGAACAGATTCCACTTAAAAACGGGTGCGCTCTTGGCCTCCGATTTGAGATGCAGAAGTATCCTCTTCTGGTTATAAGAGCAGAAAAAGGATTTTTAATGTGCGGTTATCTCAACGTCAGCGCTGCAGAAGCCCTTGGGGATGCGGCTGCAAAGGTAAAAGGCGTTCAGAGTTTTGAAGACATGCTTGAAGCCACTGTTGTCGAAGCCACAAAGTTTGCCAGAGATCTTGGTGTTGAAGCCGGGATGGCTGGCAGGGAAGCCCTGGAAAAAATGTTCTGAAGGGCAGGAGCCGCTTTACAGAAGCTTATGAGGACTCTGACAGGCTGGTCATCAGCTGACCTGTGATAATGATCTTTTAGAGTTTCTTATTGGTCTTTAAGGCCATTCTGTCCAGAAAATTTTTACTTATACGTATACGTAGCCCGCTTTTGCACATATACAGCTCGTTTTTGATTTCGACTCAAAATTATATCAAGTTATACAGAATAATGTCAAACCGGATCAAAATCATATCAAATTATATCAAAATTATATAAAGTTATATCAAAATTATATAAAATTACATCAAAATCATATTAAAACAGTATTCGTTAGCAAAAAATAAAACTATGAATAAGAGTGGCTTAACGCCTTTTATATAAAATCCAGTTTCCTGTTCCTCAATTCCACAAAATTATTTTGAATTACCATTACTGTGAACTGACATCGTCTGTTTAGAACTGACTGAAGATTATTTCAAACTATATTAATCAACATTAATCAACACGTTTCGGATTATCATGTTATACGCTTTTGAATTATCTGGAGAGCATGAAGAACTGCCAGCCGCCGAAGTCCTTGCCTGCCTCAAAATAGAGGAGCTTGATTTCAAGCCCTTCATCAGGGTTGACCAGTGCCTTGTAGTGGACATAGCAGGCAGAGAAGAGGAAATTGAAAGAACTCTGACATGCACTATAACCGAAAGGCTGGCAATGACCCATCATATACTGAAAGTTGTAGGAATTGCCGAAAACAGCCCTGAAGCCATTCTTGAGCTTGCGGAAGCTTTTGAGCCCGAAGGATACATAAAAGAAGGAGAAAGCTTTGTTGTCAGGGCAAAGAGAATTAAACACCACGTTGATTTTCCGTGCGAGTACCTGGAACAGAAGATTGGAGGCTGCATCTACAGGAAAGGTTTCAGGGCAAACCTGAAAAACGCTGATGTGGAATTCCGGCTGATCCTGAGCGAAAAAGCAGTACTTGGAACCCTGATTTCCTCTGTAGACAGGAGCGCATATGAAGCCAGGACTCCCCAGAACAAGCCTTTTTTCCACCCCGGTGTGCTTATGCCAAGGGTTGCACGTGCACTTACGAATTTATCCGGGATAAAGCCCGGAGAGCTCTTTCTTGACCCCTTCTGCGGCACTGCTGGAATACTTGTAGAAGCCGGGCTTGTGGGCGCAAAGGTTGTGGGAATTGATGCCCAGGAAAAGCTTGTCCTCGGGGCTTATATGAACCTGGAAGCCTATGAACTGGACTATTTTTTGATGGAAGGGGATGCCTGTAGAATTCCCCTGAAGGACTGCACAATAGATGCAGTTGTTACTGATCCTCCTTACGGCAGGTCGGCAGCAATTCTTGCCAGTTCCCTGGAAGAGTTATATTCGGGTGCTCTTTCGGAAATCCAGCGTGTCCTGAAACCCGGAGGAATTGCAGTTGTCGTCTCTGATAAGGCATCAGTTGAATACGGGGAAAAAGCCGGGCTTAAGGTCCTTGAAATATATGTCCAGAGGGTGCACAGGAGCCTTACACGGATAATAACAATTTTTCAGAAGGATGAGGATTGAAGTTGTCTGGAGGAATGAAAGAATGGAAAGAAAAAAAGATAATTAAAAAGTGAGAAACTGAGCCAGAGACTGAGCCAGAACCTGAATAAAGATAAAAAATTGATAGGAAAAGCAAAAAAAGTAGTGAAGACGGAAATGAAGTTATTTACTCATGGTAAATCAATTCCTCGAGCACTTCAGCCATAACCCTGTACCTGAGGATGCGCTTGGAGTTCTGGTCACTTGCCCTTCGGATTGAGTAGTTATCTTCAATCCAGTTTATTTCCTCTCCGTAGTTTACTCCCATAAGGGTCAACCCATAGGCAGGAGCCGGTTCAATACCTTCTTCATAAATATCAGGATTTAACATCTGGATCAGCCAGTCATTGTCACGTACACCTTTTCCGATCATTGAAAGGGCGGTTACTATTTTCCTCACCATATTCCAGAGAAAACTGTTGCCTACAACGTCAATCTTTGTAATATCTCCATCCACGCGGACGTTGATCCTTTCCAGGGTACGAACCGTACTTTTCTCTCCGTTTGATCTGGAAAAGTTTTCGAAATCATGGGTTCCGAGAAGCAGTTTTGAAGCTTCCCTCATTTTTGAGATATCGTACCCTTCACCGCTAATTACGTATCTATAATGCCTGGAAACTGCATGCCTCCTGGCATCAAAATCGTAGGGGACTTCTGCATGAGCCCATACCCATATGGTTGGAGGAAGTCCGGAGTTTATGATTCTGGGAATTGCCAGGTTTGGCCTGTCCGTATCAAAAGCTATAACCTGTCCAAGAGCATGAACACCCGCATCTGTCCTGCCCGCGCAGATATAGTTAGCAGATTTGGGGCTTTCTATAATCCTGAGGTTCCGAAGAGCTTTGAAGAGTTCTTTCTCCACTGTTTCAACACTAGGCTGAATCTGAGATCCATGAAACTCGGTGCCTATGTATGCAAGTTTTAAAGCGACTCTCATACAATCCCTGATTACTTGGTTTTTTTCTTATAATAGATTTCTCTTACAACTACCAGAAATATCACGAAGATGCACCCGAAAAGGAACCAGATCCCCGGATGAAGGGAAAGTGAATCATAAATCCCGTGTATCCCTCCGAGATGTGTAAGCCCTTCGGGAGGAACAGGGGGAAGTCCCTGGCCCGACTCCAGTTCTTCGGGAACAGGAATTTCAGCGCTATCAGCGTCCAGTGTTGTAGACTCCGTTTCCGAAGGCAGATATTCCTCCTCTGCTACTTCAAACTCCTGTTCTTCGACAACTGTTTCAGGGCTTTCATCTACGATTTCATCTTTTGCAATAGAATGCTCGTCCAGAGCAGACCCCTGGCTTCCGGCTTCAGGTTTAAAGCTCTCCTCTTCAGCACTCTCCGTTTCAGGCTTAAAGCTCTCTTCTTCAGAGCTCTCCATAATTGTTGCTTCCGGATAGGTCCTGTTTGCCGGACCCGTAACCCCCATCCGCAGGGGGGCAGTGGCATCGATGATACTTTTTGCCCGCAGATAGGCTGAGAGGTATTCTATTCCTGCAGCTGCAAAGACTGCAGCACCTATTACTCCCATGTATTTTTGCAGCAGGCTTATTATGGAGAGTTTATCTATCGGATTTTTTGAAGGGACAAGGACAATCAGTTTTTCCACGGATTCATAGATCTTAACCTGGCGGCCTTTCTGGCTCCACTTAATCTGTTTGACTTTAATAAGGTCGGATTCAACCAGGGAATCAAGGTTGTATTTGACCGTTGTCAGAGGAAGCTTCAGCTCTTCTGCAATATTCGTTGCAGACATGCTTTTCTTCCCCAGGAGTTCAAGTATCTTCAATGAGGTTTCGTTGGAGAGGATCTGAGTAATTTTTCTTGAATCTCCATTTACAGGGAGAACAAGAACCCTGTTATCCTGCTCTTCGAGTCCAGGACCCCTGGGAGATTCACCGGTTTCAGACAGACCGTCTCGATCTTCAAGCCCGTTCATGCTTATTTCCTGATTTAAAAACCTTTTTATCAGTATTTTTTAATTGTACTCTATACTGTACTTTACAACGATCTCAATATAAAGTTTTATTTTCTGAGCGTTATTATAGATCCACTACTATATTTATATATAGAATCCTGCCCTTAAGCTTAAATATAGCATTGTATATTCTAATCTAAATTTTTCGCTGGTAGCAATCATGATCACAAAACAGCAGGTTCTTGAATTTCTGAAAAATTACGATTTAGATAACATCACTATTGCAACAGTCTGTTCTCACTCAAGCCTCCAGATCTTTGATGGGGCGAGAAAAGAAGGCTTCAGAACTATGGGGATCTGCGTTGGTAAACCTCCCAAGTTCTATGAGGCATTCCCCAGAGCAAAACCTGATGAGTACCTTATTGTCGAAAGCTATGAAGACATAATGAACAAAGTTGAAGAGCTCAGGAAAAAGAATGTAATAATTATTCCTCACGGTTCATTTGTTGCGTATCTGGGTACGGAAAATTTCGCAGAGATGGCTGTACCTACCTTCGGGAACCGGGCTGTACTGGAGTGGGAATCAGACAGGAGCAAGGAACGGGAATGGCTGCTTGGAGCAGGGATCCATATGCCCGGAAAAATAGATGACCCTCGAGACATCAACGGACCTGTAATGGTCAAATACGACGGGGCAAAAGGAGGAAAAGGATTCTTCGTTGCGAAAACCTATGAAGAGTTCGATGAGCTCGTAGACCGCACCCAGAAATATACGATTCAGGAATTCATTACCGGAACCCGCTACTATCTTCACTACTTCTACTCCCCTATCAGGAACGAAGGGTATACATTAAGCGAAGGCAGCCTTGAGCTCCTCAGCATGGACCGCAGGGTAGAGTCCAATGCTGATGAAATCTTCAGGCTCGGTTCCCCCAGAGAACTCATAGAAGCAGGAATTCGCCCGACATACGTGGTTACAGGAAACGTGCCCCTTGTTGCGAGGGAATCCCTCCTGCCCCTGATCTTCTCTCTTGGAGAAAGAGTGGTCGAAGAGTCCCTTGGCCTTTTCGGCGGGATGATAGGGGCTTTCTGCCTTGAAACTGTTTTTACTGACGAGCTTGAAATTAAGGTATTTGAGATTTCCGCCAGAATTGTTGCAGGAACGAACCTTTACATTTCAGGTTCCCCCTATGCAGATCTTATTCAGGAAGACCTCTCAACCGGAAGGAGAATAGCGCAGGAAATCAAAGAGGCAGTCCGGAAAAACCAGCTGGATAAAATAATATCCTGAGCTTCCGGGTGTCCTGAATCTGCTGAAAAATCCTCAGCAGCTTTCAGGGAATTGATTTTTTGTAAATTCGGATCTGACGGACTCAGATTTGATTTTTAGGGAAACTAGCGTATCAAAACTGATTTCCTCTGTTTTATTGTCCTTCTTTTTTTACTCTGCTTTTTAACTATTTTTGCTTCTTCTACTTCATTTACTATTGTTACGTCGTTTATTATTGTTACATTAGTTATTATTGTTACATTATGTATTATTGTTACAGTATTTATTATTGTTACGTTATTTACTATTGTTACATTATGCATTATTGTTACGTTATTTATTATTACTTCATTTACATTTTATACTTCGTTTTTCTTAAACAGGAGATTTGTAACAGATCAGAACCCGTTCCATATCCTGATTTTTTTCCAGGGGGAATAATTTTTTCAGAGAGGAGGCGATCAGCTTTGTCTCCATAAATCTTTTTAGAAATCTCTCTGTAGTACATAAAAAGTTCTTTACCCCACTCGATTGCCTCACTTTCGGAACTTATTAGAAGGTTCTGATCGAGCTTTCCTTTTTTATTGAGAAGCATTAACGCCATAAACCTCTCGGTCACGGTAAGCGAAACCAGAGAAGATATGCCGTCATATACATAGAGATTCGCCCTCTCAGGGAGCAACAGTTCATCATATTCTTCAGAATGGGGGCTGGAGATCCGTTCAAAAAAGTTTTTTGTAAAAATAAAAGTAGAATCTGTCCTTTTCTTTAAAAAATCCTGATCAAAACCTGAGAAACAGGGCTGAAAAAAAGAAGAAAAATACATTATTTCCGTGGATTTTTTGAGGGAATTTATAAATTCTTCTGGGGGCTCAAACATCCTGTTAAGCTGGGGTTCGATTACCTCATATTGGGAGAGCATCTCGAGTTTCAAACGCAAAAAAGCAGGGATTCCTGTGAGGTCTTTCTGTGCCCAGTATTCAAGGTTATTTTCAAAGACCTCAATAGTTCCCAGAAGCGGAACCAGCTTCTCAGTGACGATCATCCCGACTGTTGAAAGCCTGTAAATTTTATTTTCCTGCCTGACCAGTCCCTTTTCGATTAGCTTTTTCATCTGAGGAAGAACCGCAGTACAGGAAGAGCCAAGAAGCGCTGTAATTTCCTCAATATTTTTTGGTCCTTCCTTAAGAAAAAGCAAAATTTTTCTTCTTTTATCCGACCTTAAAAGCAAATCTATCATTGTAGTTTTCTGAAGAGAATCCACAACTACCCACCACCATACTCCAGTGAATTATAAGCTGTTACAGATATACAGCTATCAGACACAGCTATCAGACTTGTCTCAGATTATCCATAAAAACAGTAGACCCTTACTGATATTTTGCCCTTGTCGAGCATAGCTGCTTCTATCATGAAACATGACTCCCCTTAAACAACAGTCTGCCAGGTGTAAAACTTCTCCCGTATTTTTGCCTGACAGAGAGACCCGATATAATTTGTAATCATATTAACAACTGCGCAGACTCAGGTATCAATTCTGCATAACTTACTTTTATCCCGCAGATAAATAAATATTTCTATCCAGATGGAGCATGCCATGAAATTATCTTAAATTGAAACGTTTTTCTAAAAAAATATGATTTTAAAAAGTTAAATAATTAAAAAATAACAAGTTAATAGTAAAAAATATAAATAAAAACATAAAATGAAGCTACAGGTCCGTTACTCAAAAAATACTGGAGGGCAGATTAAAAGAGTTGAAAAGGAACACTGTGAAGGGAAACTTAAAAATTAAGAATTTTATTTTACATGTTCAGAATAAATTATTTTAAGTAGTTTTCTATCAGATACAAACGTGATGCATGAAAGAGAGAGTAAAGATTTAAGACCTGCGTCTGGGGGAAAGTTCGGCGGGACACTGCGTGTCCTCGGTAATGAAGAAAACAACGGGGAAGGGCTTCTGTTTCTTGGGAACTATATGGCGCTCGACCATTCAAGGGGAGCTGACGTTTATCTCGATGCCCTGAAACCTCATGCCGTTTTGATCTGTGGAAAAAGAGGGTATGGAAAATCTTATACAATGGGTTGCATGCTGGAGGAACTTGCATTTCTTCCTGAGCCTGTTAAAGGAAACCTTGCAGCCCTTATTATCGACACTATGGGGATTTTCTGGACGATGAGGACTCCGAACTCATCCGAAGCAGGAAGGCTGAAAAGCTGGGGACTCCCTCCTGCAGGGCTTGAAATAGAGGTTTTCGTGCCAGCTGGGAATATTGAAGCTTATAAGAAACGAAACATACAGGTAAAGCCTTTTTCGATTTCAATTCGAGAACTCTCAGGTAGCCAGTGGTGCAGGATTCTCAGGGTCGAAGAGGTTTCTCCGCTTGGAATTCTGCTTGTAAGAGTTGTCGAATCCCTGAGGGAGAAGGAAGACCCGTATTCTTTTGAAGATATTATTAACGAGATATTTCTGGACGAGAGATCGGATTCAGCATCAAAAGGGGCTGCTGAAAACTATTTCAGGGCTGTGAAATCATGGGGTCTGTTCTCCAAAGAAGGAACGCCCCTGTCAGTATTGATAGCAGGAGGCAGGACAACAATCCTGGATGTAAGCACCCTTGAAAACGAAAACGTCTGCGCTGCGGCAGTGTCGATTCTTGCAGGCAGGCTTTATGCAGAACGGCTTGAGGCAAGAAGGCTCTACGAAAAGAAACAGATGGGGGAAAAATTAGAAGAAAAAGAATTCCCCATGGTCTGGCTGTTTATAGACGAAGCCCATATTTTCGTACCTGCGAAAGCTGAAAGCCTTGCTTCCGAAGTTCTTATAAACCGATGCCTCCGGCAGGGAAGGCAGCCCGGTCTCTCCCTTGTACTTGCAACCCAGAGACCTGCAAGCCTCCACCCTGATGTTGTCTCGCAGAGCGACCTTCTTATCTGCCACCGCCTCACCTCAAGTGACGACATCCTCGCCCTTGAGAGTTCCAGGCCCCTTTATATGCAGGAAAGCCTCAGGGCATACCTGAAGAAAATGGGGAGCGAAAGGGGTGCTGCATTGATAGTTGACGACCATTCCGAATCTGTCCATATGGTCCGAATCCGCCCAAGAAGGAGCTGGCACGGAGGAGGAGAGCCAAGTGCACTCGACCCCTGCAAAAGGGAAAAAGAAGAAATAAAAATTCAAATCCCGGAGAAATTCAGATAAATTGAATCAGGACTTTAAAATAAGCATCTGTTTACCGAATTTCCAGGCAAAATAGAGTAAAACGTAAATAATTATTAAGCATTCGTTAACCTTTTTTTGATCATGTCAGAAAATAATTTTAAATATTACCTGTGATCTTCAAACCTGTGAGTTTAGCTGAGTTACAGGCTGTGAACATTATATCAATCAACAGCATTTAATTACAGCAGATTACTGGTGATTTCATGAAAGGAAGAGCCTGGAAATTCGGAGATGACGTGGATACGGACGCAGTAATTCCCGGAAGGTACCTTATATTCAATACCCCGGGGGAGCTTGCGAAGTATACATTTGAAGGCGTACGCCCTGATTTTGCAAAAAATGTCCATGAGAATGATATCGTAGTCGCAGGAAGCAATTTCGGCTGCGGGTCCTCACGCGAACACGCACCTCTTGCCCTAAAAGGGTCAAAGGTTTCCTGTGTGATCGCAAAATCTTTCGCAAGGATTTTTTTCAGAAACGCAATCAATATCGGAGTTCCTGTCCTTGAATGCCCGGATACGGACAAAATAGATGACGGAGATGAACTCGAAGTAGATATTTCAACAGGGGTCATTCAGAACAGGACAAAAGGAGAAACCTACCAGGCAACCCCTCTGCCGGATTTCGTCCGCGAAATCGTGGATGAGGGAGGACTTATAGAATATGCCCGGAAGCTGGTCTCTGAGCACTGAAAAACAGTAAGCCTGTCCCGAAAAAAGCCTGATCCACGTTTGACATCTCGTACTGAAAAGGCAGTTTTGCCTCTAAACTAGAAAGGAGTATAAACATGACGCAGTATAAGGTTCCCGTCCTCCCAGGAGATGGGATTGGACCAGAAATCATCGCCGAAGGCAGAAAAGTCATAGATGCTGCAGGCGAAAGATTCGGTTTTGATGTAGAATGGATAGAATATCCTCATGGAGCAGACCACTACCTGGAAACGGGTGAGCTGATCTCGGAAGAGACCTTAAAGGAATTATCCGGCTACCCTGCAATTTATCTTGGCTCCATAGGAGACCCGAGGATTGCCCCAGGTGTCCTTGAAAAGGGGATCTTATTAACTGCACGCTTTTACTTTGACCAGTACATTAACCTGCGCCCGATAAAACTCCTCGAGGGTGTCTGGACCCCGATAAAGGACAAGACATCAAAAGACATTGACTTTGTCGTGGTAAGGGAAAACACCGAGGACTTCTACATAGGCATCGGTGGCAGGGCAAAAAAAGGAGCGAGTAAAGACCTCCTTGAAGTCAAGAGGACACTCTACTCCGCAAAGTTCGGCCTCGACATCGAGACCGACAGCGAAGAAATAGGATACCAGATAGGCCTTATCTCCAAAGAGGGCACAAAGCGTGTTATTGAGTACGCTTTTGACCTTGCAGAAAACCGGAAGAAACACGTCTCATCTGTTGACAAGGCAAACGTCCTTTCCGACATCTACGGGTTCTGGAGAGAAGAGTTCAACGCAGTTGCCGAAAAGCATCCTGGTTTTACTACGGACTTCAACTTCGTTGACGCTATCACAATGTGGTTTGTTAAAAACCCTGAATGGTTCGATGTGGTAGTAACCCCTAACATGTTCGGAGACATCATCACCGACCTCGGAGCCATGATCCAGGGCGGCCTCGGACTCGCCCCGGGCGGGAACATTAACCCGAACGGCACAAGCATGTTTGAGCCCATCCACGGTTCAGCCCCTAAGTACAAGGGCCAGAACAAGGTTAACCCGATCGCAACAATCTGGGCAGGTGCAATGCTCATAGAACAGCTCGGAGAAAAGGAAGCCGCAGACAACATAGTCAGTGCAATCCAGAAAAACATTCTGGACGGCAAAGTAAAAACCTACGATATGGGCGGCAAAAATACTACCTCAGATGTCGGAGACGACATTGCAAGGATAATAAAGGGAGAGTAATTTAAACCTCCCTCCACTACATTTTCTTTTCTGAATAAAGTCAAGTTTCAAGGACAATTTTGAAGTAAACTCCAAAAATCTCCGGGCTATTATTGCAATTACTGTTTTGCAGGGGTTACTGAGAAGCTAACATCTTCCGTTTATCTTCCCCTTTCGGGTTTTATAAATTGGGTCCCATACCTTAAATATGCAAATTTTTTCTTTCGTTAAAAGTTAAAATGCAAAATTTGCATATATAAATGAAAGAATAATAAACTTGAGTAATATAAACTTGAGTAATCATGGAGTATGAAGGGCGAATAATAAAGGGAAGCGATAGGTATGGTTTCGATCAGACCTTTTAATAAGGGCGATAATCAAAGGATGCTTGAAATAGAAAAGCTCTGTCCGCAGGGGGACGAAAAATGTGCAATGGGTGTGGATAAGAAGGATATCATTACCCGTTATAAAATGTACGATAACTGGGATGTATTTGTGGCAGAAGAGGGTGGGAAAGTTGCTGGCTGGATTGGTTTAACGTTAAAAACAACACCTGAACAAAAAGAAAAGTATGTGTACATTATTGAAGTGATGGTTGATCCGGCTTTTCAAAGGACAGGAATTGCCACAAGACTTATTAAAGAGGCGGAAAAGAAGGCGCAGGAAATGGAGGCGGCTTATGCTTACTGTTATATATACGAGCCAAACAAAGCCTCCAGGTTTTTATTTGAGAAGATGGGATATTCTGAAATGAGGAGTATCAAATTTCCAGGGATATCGACTTATAAGAAGCTGGATGTTCCTCCAGAATATTCAATAAAGCCTGTTGATACAAAGAAAATTAACGATGCAGTTAATCTCATTAACGAATACAACTCGGGATTCAGGCACTTCATGCCTTTTACCGCTCAAACTTTTGGATCACGTCTGAGATTCATTCCTGGATATGGACCGGAAAACTTCTGGACAGTCAGAGACAAAGAGAATAAAATCGCAGCCTGTGCAGGATTATGGGACAGTTCAGGACTGGCTCATTTATATTATGCCAGAGAGCCAGCAGCAATGAAAATGATGGCATCAGTTTTTGGAGCTTTAAGCCATATTACGAAAGTGCCAGAGTTTCCAGCTGAAGGAGAACATTTCAGGGTATTTTATATCGTGGATTACGCATTTGACAAGAGACAAAACGATGCTATGCTGGCGCTTCTTAAGCATTTGAATAATATCTCATTTGACAGGAGACAGGATTTTCTAATGGCTATGACAGATCCTGAGGATGATCTTCTTGCAATAACGAAAAAGCTAAAACCACAGACCGAAACCTGGAATGTGTTTGCCAGATCTTTCGAAAGGGAGCTCCCGGTTTTCAGCCCATTTTACGTTGATATCAGAGATATGATCCCCTGAGAGACTATTTCAGAATTATCCGTTTCAACCCTGTTCAGGGCAGGCAAGTTCGGATTGTTGAGTTTATGGAGTATTACTACAGAGATCAGATATGGACTGGAGCAATTCTGCGATTTTCTTTTTCAGTTGCCTTTAAATCTCATAAAACTCCTACTAATCCTCTGATCGATGTGGCACGGAAAAAGCAATTTGAAAAGCCCCTGCACGGGGATAAGGAAAGCGTGCGCTTTGCGACCCCTGAGCCTATCGCCCGCTACAGGGCGCAGCGCCTGAGATGCGGAACTCTTGCTGATATCAGCTGCGGGATAGGAGGGCAAACCGTCTTTTTTGCGCAGCAGTGCGAGTTTGTATATGCAGTGGAAATCGACCCTGAAAAAATAGAATATGCGAAAAAGAACTGTGAGATGTACGGGCTTGACAATGTGAAATTCATCTGTGGGGATGCGCTTGATCCGAAAGTTATCGAGCAAATACCGGCAGTAGATGTTGTTTTTTCAGATCCATTCCGCCCTGCAGAAGAAGATAAAAGGCAGGTCTCAAGCCTTGAACCCGGGATCCCGAATGTGCTTTCAGCCTATGGGGAAAAGACAAAGAATTTTGCCTTTGAAGCCCCTCCCCAGATGCCCCCGGAAAGGATTCCTTTTGACTGCGAAAAAGAGTATATTTCCCTGGATGGTCAGCTCAACCGTTTGACTCTTTATTTCGGTGATTTAAAACAAAATGAACGGCTGGCTGTAGCCCTGCCTGCGGGAGAAGGGCTGGTTTCACAATACGGACCGCTTCCAGAGATAAGGGAAACGGAAAAAATGAAACTCTTTGTCTATGAACCCGAACCTTCTGTTATTGCAGCAGAGCTTCTTCCTGAACTTATTGAATCCATGATGCAGATGGCAGGGCCTCTAATGGGAGCCTTCGAACTATTCAGGGTTGACAAAAAGAGGCTGTTAATAACCTCGGAAGCCCT
>WPCI01122982.1_pt1 | contig 16042 bp, 13 predicted proteins | sample 5399871 | NCBI WGS metagenome assembly WPCI01 (sample SAMN12869469, study PRJNA574797) | sludge metagenome | isolation source: wastewater treatment of pH7 | place: China:Beijing | collected 2019-05-20
ATTTTGAAAACAGCTTCAAATGGGACGGAAAGGCCAAAAAGGCGGCACTATTCTAAGCGAAATTGGCTATCAAGTTAAGTGGCAGGTGCAAAATCTTGGTTGTCAGCGGCTTAGACGAAAGAAGTGCTCCGGCAGGCGGCCGGTATTTTTCGTGCGGGGGTGGCACCCGGGCCGGGCGGGCAATGGCCATGCCTGGAGGGGCATGGCCAGGACAGGAATCAGCGTTGCAGCTGGTTTTCCAGATAGTCCATCACATTCTTCGGTTTGACCACCAGTACGTCGGTTTCCAGCGCGTCCAGCACCACCTCGGCTGTGTTGCCTATCAGGGCACCGGACAGACCGGTACGGGCGACGGTGCCGACAACAGTCAGCATGGCATGCAGCTCTCTGGCCATGCGTGGAATCAGCACGTCCGCCGGGCCTTCCTTCAGGTGCATGCTGGCCGGGTCCAGGTTGAACTCTGCAACGAACTTCTGGCATTCCTCGCGATAGCGGGCCTCAATGGTTTCACGCAGCTGGAAGGTCGGGTCGGCAGCCGACAGCATGGGAGCCGGATGAGCGGTGAATACATGCAGGCTGGCGCCGGTAACCTCTGCTGCTGCCAGCGCATTGTTGATCAGGCTGGCATGCAGGGCCCGGTGTTCGGAACCGCTGTTGCCCACATCCACCGCGGCGAGGATGGTGCCGCTCTTGTCCCAGATCCGGCTGCTTTTGACAATCAGTACCGGAACCGGGCAGTAGCGCAGCAGTTTCCAGTCGTCGGGGGTGAGCAGGGCACGCTTGAGCGGGTTTTCCGGGAAGTGCTGCTTGACCACCAGGCGGCAGTTTTCCGCACGCTGGGCCTGGATGATGGTTTCGTGGAAGTTGTCACGCCAGGACTGCTGGGTGCTGACGCTGATATTCTCGGCCTGCAGCTTGTCCGCTGCCTGTTTCAGATAGTCGCCGTGAATGTTGCGGCGGTCGCACACCAGCAGGTGCAAATGGGCACCAGTGATCTTGGCAATCTGTCTGGCGCGGTCAAGGGCGTAATCTTCCGGCTGGTTGGGGGTCATGACCACCAGGATTCTGCGGATGCTATGCATGTTGATCTCCTGCGAAGTTCATCAATCCGCATCTGTCATGACAACTGCAGATGCCGGACTGGAGGGTTGTCGTTATTATTGGTATGCGTTCAGTTTAACTGATATCAGGGCAGAAATTCTGACCCGCGTCAGTATGCTGCAAGTGACCGGGGGATGTATATTGTCGCCCCTGTTTTATATCGGTTGTTTGGTTGTTCTTGACATGATTCCTGAAATTGAAGCGTTTTTGTTGTGCGAAACTCCCCCTGCCTGGATTGAGCAGGCCCTGCAGCATCCGGAAGAGTTGCTGATCGATCATGCCAACTGCGAGAAGAAAGCGGCGGGAACGGCGCTGACCCTGATGTTCCGCTATGCGGAGAAAGAAGATCTGCAGCAGAAGATGTCGCGGCTGGCCCGCGAAGAATTGCGACATTTCGAGCAGGTCACTGCCATCATGAAAAAACGCGGCATCAAATACCGCCAGCTCAGCGCATCCGAATATGCCAAACGCCTGCACCAGCATGCCCGCATCCAGGAGCCGGGCCGGCTGATTGATACCCTGATCATCGGTGCCTTCATCGAGGCGCGCTCCTGCGAGCGCTTTTATCGGCTGTTGCCGCACCTGGATGAAGAGCTGGGCAAGTTCTATCAGTCGCTGCTGAAGTCCGAAGCGCGGCATTTCGAGGACTACCTCAAGCTGGCGCAGCAATACAGCAAGGAGCCGATCGAGGAACGGGTGGCGTTCTTTGCCGAACAGGAGCGTCAGGCCATTTTCACCGCTGACGCAACATTCCGTTTTCACAGCGGCGTGCCGGCCCTGTAGGTCCGAATTCATTCGGACAAACCTGGCAGAGCCGGGCTATAGAGGCATGTGCGAATAAATTCGCACCTACGGCTACGGTTTGCTTCCGGCTCTTTGTAGGTCCGAATTTATTCGGACAAACCACAGTGCGAATAAAACGACCGACCCTGTAGGTCCGAATTCATTCGGACAAACCCGGCAGAGCGGGGCTGTAGAGGCATGTGCGAATAAATTCGCACCTACAGAGGAATACCCTCCAGGGCACAGCACGGCGGCCATGTGTGCGGCTTTTGCTGTTACTGCTCTAATGCATCAACCCATCTGCCATAACCGCGGGCCTCCATGTCGGCCAGCGGGATGAACTCCAGGCTGGCACCGTTGATGCAGTAGCGTTTGCCGCCACGCTCACGCGGTCCGTCAGGAAATACATGCCCGAGGTGCGAGTCGGCATGGCGGCTGCGCACCTCGATGCGGTGCATGTTGTAGCTGGTGTCAATGTGTTCGGTGACGGTGCCGGCGGCAATCGGCCGGACAAAGCTGGGCCAGCCGCAACCGGCGTCATACTTGTCGGCAGAGCTGAACAACGGCTCGCCACTAACGATATCAACGTAGATGCCGGGCGCATACAGACTGTCATATTCGTGGGTGTAAGCGCGCTCGGTACCGTTTTGCTGGGTAACCTGATACTGCAGCGGCGTTAGCGTCTGGCGCAGGGTGGCATCATCGGGCTTGCTGTACCGTGGTTGTTCTTCCTGCAGTGGTACTGCGGCCAGGCCCAGGTCAATGTGGCAGTAGCCGTTCGGGTTCTTCAACAGGTAGTCCTGATGGTATTCCTCGGCCCGAAAGAAGTGCTCCAGTGGCAGGTTCTCCACCACCAGCGGTTGCTGGTAGCGCTGCTGCAATTGTTCCAGGGCACGGGCGACCTGCTGGCGCTCGGCCGGATCGTTACTATAGATACCGGTGCGGTACTGGGTACCACGGTCATTGCCCTGGCGGTTGAGGGTGGTCGGATCAATGATGCGAAAATAATGCTGCAGCAACTGCTCAAGACTGATCTGTGCAGGGTTGTAAGTGACCCTGACCGTTTCGGCATGGCCGGTCTTGCGGTAAATCACGTCTTCGTAGCTGGGGTTCTCCGTGGTGCCATTGGCATAGCCGGATACCGCATCCAGCACACCGTTGATGCGCTTGAAATAGGCATCCACGCCCCAGAAGCAGCCGCCGGCCAGATAGATTTCACGCGCATTGATGGCGCTGGCCTGCTGTTTGCCTGCCGGCTGGTAAAAGCTGCCGGAAGGCTGTTCCAGTGCCACCTGCGTATTGTTGAGCAGGGCCAGAATTTGTTGCTTGTCGAGGCTGCCACGAACCTGGCGCAACAGCTTGCCGTCGGTGCCGAGCAAAACCCAGGTCGGGTAGACCTGTACGCCGAAGTGGCGCACCCATTCGCCTTTGGGATCCAGCTGCAGCGGCAATCCGGGGTAATCCAGCCCGCTGTACCAGGTCTGGAATTCTGCCATGGGCATTTCTCCCAGCACACCGGGTGAGGCCAGTGTCCAGATGTTCAGGCGAGCCTGCAGCTCGGCATCGCTGGCCAGGGCTTCGGTGTCCTCCAGCTCGGCCAGGCAGCGCGGACACCAGCTGGCCCAGAATTTGATGAGTGTGGGTTTGTCATTGTGCTCAAGCATGGCGAGGTTCCCGGGGTTGTCTTGCAGGACGGGCAGCTGTGATGCAGGGGTCTGGCTGGCCGCCTGCAGTGTCGGGCTGACCAGAAAAAAGCTGGCAATACACAGTGTAATGAACAGGCATGAACGGTGCATTATTGGATTCCAAAGCTGCGTTTGCCCGATTATTGCACAGTTTTCTGCTGGCCGTTGGCCGGAGAAGCGAGCCGGCGGTAGTGTGACAAACTGTTATCAGCATCACAGAATGACCGGAAAGTTTTACCTGTTCGTCGATATGGCTTCACTTCGATTAGGATATGCACGGGGACAGCCGGAGAGGGAACGTCCCCTAGCACCTGTTGTCAGGTGTGTGATCCAGTCCATTCAGAAAAGGTACTTCACAATGAAAAAAACATTACTGGCATCCTTGCTCTGTTCCGCCAGCCTGCTGTTGACCGCTTGTGGTGACGAGGCTCCCGGACAGTCCACAGCACCGGAAAAACCTGCCGCATCCGAACAGGTCCGCGAGGCTGCCAAAGCAGTCGTGAACGAAGCTGAAGAAAAGGTGGAAGAGACGCTTGAAAAGGCGGAAGAGGGCGCGGATACGTTGGCCGATAAAGCCAGGGAAGCCTATGCCGAAGGCAAGGATGCTGTTGTTGAAAAAGCTGGGGAGGTCAAGGATGCCGTAGCCGAAAAAAGCGAGGCGCTTAAAGAGTCTGCTGCTGAAAAAGCCGCAAAGGCCAAAGAAACCCTGACTGAAAAAGCCGAAGACGCCCGGGAGGCGCTGAAATCCGGCCTGCACAAAGGTGCCGAAAAAGCTGATGAAGCAGCCGGCGCGGTAGAGGATGCGATTGAGGAAGCGAGCGGAGAAGCGGACGAATAAGCTGCTCTGGATGCATAAAAAAACCGCAGACAATCAGCCTGCGGTTTTTTTATGCGGCCGTGTCAGGCCTGCAACACGATGAATTCCATCAGGGCCTTTTGTGCATGCAGACGGTTTTCGGCCTGTTGCCAGACCACGGCACGGGGGTCGTCCAGCAGGCTGTGGCTGATTTCTTCGCCACGGTGGGCCGGCAGGCAGTGCATGAAGAGGACGTCCGGCGCAGCCTTGTTGAGCAGAGCTTCGCTGACCTGGTAGCCCTTGAAGGCCTCCATGCGCTCACGGGCTTCCTCTTCCTGGCCCATGGAGGCCCAGACATCGGTACTGACCAGGTGGGCTCCCTTGATGGCTTTGGCCGGGTCATAGATGATCTGTACCCGGTCGCCGGCTTTTTCCAGCAGCTGGGCGCTGGGCTCGTAGCCCATCGGGCAGCCTACGCGCAGCTGGAAGTCAAACTGCATGGCGGCTTCGATATAGGAGTTGCACATGTTGTTGCCGTCACCAATCCAGGCCACGGTCTTGCCGGCAATGCTGCCGCGCTGCTCGACGAAGGTCTGCATGTCGGCCAGCAGCTGGCAGGGGTGGGAGTCATCCGACAGGGCGTTGATGACGGGTACGGACGAATGGCGGGCAAACTCTTCCAGGCCGGAGTGGGCAAAGGTGCGGATCATGATCAGGTCCAGCATGCTGGACATCACCCGGGCCGAGTCGGCCAACGGCTCGCCACGGCCGAGCTGGGTATCGCGCGGCGACAGGAAAATCGCGTTGCCGCCGAGCTGAAAAATGCCGGTTTCAAATGAAATACGGGTACGGGTCGAGGCTTTTTCAAAGATCATGCCCAGCATGCGGCCTTTAAGTGTTTCGTGGGCCACGCCTTGCTGGCGCAGCTGCTTGAGCTCGATGGCACGCTGGATGATCTGGTTCAGTTCGGCTGGCGAGCAATCGAACAATGATAAAAAATGCCTGATGTTCATGTTGGAAAGTTCCGTGCTGGTAGGCTGCTACAATAAACAGGGCGCAACCGTAAAACGGGTGATTTTATCGGGTAGAATGCTGCAGGTGCAAATATTACAGGGTGATCCGGATCAAGAAGGCTGGGTTTTGCCTGTGTTCAGAGCCTTTTGCAGACGGGATATAGTTGACCGGGTAGCTAGGTTATAGGTTAAAATGCCTGCATTCACGCCGTCCTGGTGTAGATGTTTAAACTTGTTGAGGTGAACTGTGGATATTATTGAAACCATCAAGGAACAAATTGCCAGCAACCCCGTCCTGATTTACATGAAAGGCTCGCCCAATGCGCCCCAGTGCGGTTTTTCCCAGCGTGCCTCCCAGGCGCTGATGAGCTGCGGCGAGAAGTTTGCATTTGTTGATATTCTGCAAAACCCGGATATCCGCGCCAATCTGCCGGGCTACGCCAACTGGCCTACCTTCCCGCAGCTGTGGGTCGGTGGCGAGCTGGTCGGCGGCTGCGACATCATCACCGAACTGCACGAAAGCGGCGAGCTGTGCAAGCTGGTCAAGGAAGCGGTAGAGAAAGCTGCCGAAGAAGCCTGATCCGCGCTGCCTGACGAGAAAGCCCCGGTTTTTTACCGGGGCTTTTTTGTGTCCGTCTGTTGTTTCCGCAGGCTTACACCAGGCTGCGGTTCAGTGCGCTGAACAGCGCCTTGATGCTGGCAGTGGTGATGTTGTGGTCGATGCCGACGCCAAACACCGGCCGCTGGCCGTCCCGGCGCAGCTCGATGTAGGCAGCGGCACGGGCATTGCTGCCGCTGCCGATGGCATGTTCGTTGTAGTCCATGATCTCGATGTCTTCAGGCAGGCTGGCCGCCAACGCGGCAATGGGGCCGCTGCCCGCGCCCTGAAGTTGCACCGGCTGCCCGTTCTTGTGCACTTCCACCTGCAGCTGGCTCTCGCCACCGCTTTCCTGCAGGCTGTGGGTCTGATAGGCATAAGGTGTGTGTGCCTGCAGATAATGGGTGTCAAGCAGGTTGTAGATCTGCATGGCCGACACTTCCGTACCGGAGCGGTCGGTTTCTTCCTTAATCACCTGGCTGAACTCGATCTGCATGCGGCGCGGCATCTGGATGCCGTATTCCTGTTCCAGCAGGTAGGTCACACCGCCCTTGCCGGACTGGCTGTTGACACGAATCACCGCCTCGTAGCTGCGGCCGATATCGGCCGGATCGATCGGCAGGTAGGGCACCTCCCAGATACCGTCCGGGTCCTGCTGGGCAAAGCCCTTGCGGATGGCATCCTGGTGCGAGCCGGAAAATGCGGTATGCACCAGGTCGCCCACGTAGGGGTGGCGCGGGTGTACCGGCAGCTGGTTGCACTCTTCAACGACCTGGCGAATGTGGTCGATGTCGGAGAAATCCAGCTTCGGGTCGATGCCGTGGGTGTAAAGGTTGAGCGCCAGGTTAACCAGATCCACGTTGCCGGTGCGCTCGCCGTTGCCGAACAGGCAGCCTTCGACACGGTCGGCACCGGCCAGCAGGCCGAGTTCACTGGCGGCCACGCCGGTACCCCGGTCGTTGTGGGTGTGCAGGCTGACCACGATCTTGTCACGGTTGTTGATGTGTCGGCAGAAATATTCGATCTGGTCGGCATAGACGTTGGGCATCGCCACTTCGACGGTAGCCGGCAGGTTGAAGATCAGCTTGTGGGTGTCGGTCGGCTGGATCACCTCGCTGACCGCGTTGCACACCTCGACGGCGAATTCCGGCTCGGTGGCGCTGAAGGTCTCGGGCGAGTACTCGAAGCGCCAGTCGGTGTCCGGCTGCTGGGCGGCGTATTTCTTCAGCAACTGCGCGGCATGTACGGCCAGCGCCCTGGTGCCGTCCTTGTCCTGCTTGAATACGATCTTGCGGAACGCGGGGGAGGTAGCGTTATACACGTGCACGATGGCCTTTTTCGCACCCTGCAGGGACTCGAAAGTGCGTGCGATCAGGTCTTCACGGGCCTGGGTCAGTACCTGGATGGTGGTGTCATCCGGTACCAGGTTGTCTTCGATCAGCAGGCGCACAAAGTCGAAATCGGTCTGGGAGGCGGACGGGAAACCGACTTCGATTTCCTTGATGCCGACCTGCACCAGTGTCTTGAAGAACTTCAGCTTCTTGTCCGGGCTCATGGGCTCGATCAGCGACTGGTTGCCGTCACGCAGGTCCGAGCTGCACCAGATGGGCGCTTCGGTCAGGATGCGGTTGGGCCAGGTGCGGTCGGGTAAATTGAGGACAGGGTAGGCGCGATATTTCTTTGCCGGATTCTTCAACATGCTCATGAGGTCTGCCTTTTTGAGGTTTTATTGCACAAAAGTGGCCCGGTAGAGGCCGGAATGGTGATAAAGCTACTCGTATGTGTGTTTTCATGCAATAAGTGTTAAAAAATTGGCAGATAATCCTGTTGTGGCTGTTTGTTTGTCGATCTTTTTGCGTCAAATCAAAAAAATTGTAATAAACCTGCCTTGCGCTGTTCTATCGCACCTGCTGTGCCGTGCCCTGTGGTAGATTGGACACTCTGTCGAACCTGCCCGTGAGTGATACTGTGCCTGAACGGCTGTTTTTCCATCCTGCATTCTGGCTCGGCTGCTTTGCCGTGCTGATGATGCACCTTGGTCCCCTGATTTCAGGGGTGCAGGGAGTATCGGCCATGCAGGATGTGCCGTTTCTGGAACTGCCGCTGCATGCGGAGCATGGTGCCGTGACTGCCGCTTCCGGCCATGATGCCGACCATCATGCGTTGATGGGGCACCGGCCCAATCCGTTCCTGCCCGACTGGGTCAACAACCTGAAGATGTGCGGCTATTGCGAGCTGTTGACGCTTAGTCCTGCGCTGATTTTGGCGCTGGTCTTTGCACTGGCCTTGCTGGCTGCGCGCCCGCTGTCCATTGCCTGGGCAGTTGCCGAAGTCTATGCCTCCCGCTTCTGGCATCACGCCGCCCCGCGCGCCCCGCCTGTCTTTGTCTGAATGGCATTGCCGTTTTTTTGATTTGTTGCCCTGCACGAAGTCGCAGGGTCCCGTGTCGTGTGTGGATTCTGCGACTGCGCTTCGCTGCACGCAGAATGACGACAGGGCGTGTGCTTGCCGGTGTAGGTGCGAATTCATTCGCACAAAATTACCTGAAGGCATACGCCGGGGCTCGCCCGGACAGGTTTGTACGAGACTGCCGGGGCTCATTCGCATGGGTTGCGCGAATGAATTCGAATGGGTTGTGCGAATGAATTCGCACCTACAAAAGACGCGGTAATGCCTTTGCCTTTTTCAAATCCTTATTGAATTGTTGAAAGGAGGGGCCTGTTTGTGCAGGCTCCCACAGGTAAAAGCATGCAAAAATTCATCTGCAACAAGCAGCCGCTTGCCGTGGCTGTCGTACTGGCGCTGGCCGCCCAGGCACAGGCTCACGAACATGATCATGACCAGCAAACCACCCGCCTGCCGACTTCGGTGGTGACGGGTGTGGCGCAAAGCTCGCCGGGCACCGTGGTCACCGATCCCAAGCTGCCGCGCCAGCCGGTACCGGCCAGCGATGCCGCCGACTATCTGAAAACCATTCCGGGCTTTAGCGGTATGCGCAGCGGCGGGGTTAACAGTGATCCTTCCTTTCGTGGCATGTTTGGTTCGCGCCTCAAGATTTTGAGCAATGGTGGCGAGATGCTTGGTGCCTGTCCCAACCGTATGGACTCGCCCAGCTCCTATATCGCACCGGAAACCTACGACAAGCTGACCGTTATTAAAGGACCGCAGAGTGTGCAGCATGGTCCGGGCAGCTATGCCGCAGTCGTGCTGTTTGAGCGTGGCCCGGAGCAGTTTGACGAGCCCGGCATGCGCATTGATGCCAACGTGGTTGCCGGTTCCAACAACCGCTGGGATCGCAATCTGGATGCCGCTATCGGCAACAGCCAGGGCTATGTCCGCCTGATGGGACAGGCGACCCGGGCCAGTGACTACAAAGACGGTGGTCGTAATAAAGTGCCATCACGCTGGGACAAGTGGAATGCCGAGACTGCGCTGGGCTGGACACCGGATGATGACACCCTGCTGGAGCTGACCCTGGGGCGGGGTGATGGCGAGACCCGTTATGGTGGGCGCGGCATGGACGGAACCCGCTTCCTGCGCGAAAACACCGCCTTGCGCTTCAAGAAAACCAACATGAGCGAAACCTGGACTGCCTTTGAAGCACAGCTGTACTACAACTACGCTGACCACATCATGGCCAACGACAAGTTGCGTCCGGCGCCGCTAATGCCAAATGGCATGCCGATGGCAATGGCGACTCAGGTGGATCGCCGCACACTGGGTGCCCGGGTGAAAAGCACCTGGGAATGGGATGACTTTGAGCTGGTAGCCGGTATGGACGCGCAAACCAACTGGCACCGTCTGCGGGCCAGATATGGCAGTTATCCGATGAACCAGCCTTCTGTGGTGCGTAGCCATATGGAAAAAGACGCCGAGATGAATCAGCTTGGAGTCTTTGGCGAGCTGACCTGGGCGCTGACCGAACGGGATCGCCTGATCGGCGGTTTGCGGGTTGACAGGCATGAAGCAACGGATGAGAGGGAGTACCTTGAGGGGCGCCGTAATATTCCCGCCTGTCCAGATGTGGGCACGAACCTCAATTGCCAGCCTAACCCGACCGCCAACAAGAAGAGAACAGACACCTTGCCTAGTGGCTTTATCCGCCATGAGCACGATATGGCCAGCCTGCCGGCTACAGTCTATATGGGATTGGGTCATAGCCAGCGTTTCCCGGACTATTGGGAGCTCTTCTCGGCCGCCAACTTGTCTGACGGCGCAGGTGGCTATCTGCCAACCGCTTTTAAAACGGTCAATCCGGAAAAAACTACCCAGCTGGATTTTGGCTTCCAGTATGCTCAGGGCCCGGTAGAGCTTTGGGCTTCAGGCTATGCCGGCTTTATCCGTGACTACATTTTATTCTCTTACAAGGGCGCCAATACAACTGCGCACAACGTCAATGCCCGCATCATGGGTGCGGAAATTGGCGGTTCACACCGCTTCGCACCGGGCTGGAAAGCCGATGCCAGTCTGGCTTATGCCTGGGGTAAAAACAGCAGTGATGGCCGCCCCTTGCCGCAAGTGGCGCCAATGGAAGCACGCTTTGGCCTAGGTTATGAAAGGAATGACTGGAGCGCGGGTGGTCTGTGGCGCGTAGTGGGCAAGCAGAGCCGTGTCCATGAAGGCTACGGTAACTCGATTGGCAAGGATTTCGAGAAGAGTTCCGGATTCGGCGTGTTCTCGCTTAACGGGGCTTACCGCATCAATAGCAACTGGAAGTTTAGTGCCGGTATCGACAACCTGTTCAACAAGGAGTACAGGGAGCACCTGAACCTGGATGGTGTGGATATCGCAGGATATTCAGCCGACTCCAGAATGAACGAGCCGGGCCGCATTTGGTGGACACGTATCGACATGAGTTTTTAACGGCTCAAATGGCCGGCTGCAGGCATAGAAGGCGGGCAAACCTTGTGCATGCCGGGCCGGTCTGATTGAGGAACGCCAATTGGGGCGCGACCGCGGGGCAGGGATGCCAGACAGCCGCACTGGTCAGACCCCGGTTGGCGTTTTTTTATATGTGCAGACAGCTGGCGGATGCCGTCATGCCGACGTCCGCTGCCCGAATACTGAGCTGAAATCCCCGCCACTGGGTGCCTGATACAGGCGCAGGCCAAACTCTGGCGCAATGGCCAGCAAGTGGTCAAAGATATCCGACTGGATGCCCTCGTAAGCAACCCAGGCCGTGGTGTTGGTGAAGCAGTAGATCTCCAGCGGCAGGCCTTCGGCAGTGGGCTGCAGCTGGCGCACAATCATGGTCATGTTCTGGTGTACACCCGGGTGGTTGCGCAGATAACGCTCGACGTAGACACGAAAGGTGCCGACGTTGGTCAGACGCCGGGTATCGACCGCTTCGCCAGCCCTGGCATGGATGTGGCGCTCGTTCCACTGGTTGAGCTCGTCGATCTTGCTGTCGAAGTAGCCGTACATCAGCCTGAATTTTTTCAGGTTGTCTATTTCGTCTTGCGTCAGGAAACGGATGCTCTGCTGGTCGATCAGCAGGCTGCGCTTGATGCGCCGGCCACCACTTTCCTGCATGCCGCGCCAGTTCTTGAACGAGGAGTTGATAAAGCTCTTTATCGGCACCGAGGAAATGGTCTTGTCCCAGTTCTGGATCTTGATGGTGTGCAGCGCAATGTCGATCACGTCGCCGTCGGCATTCTGCTGCGGCATCTCGATCCAGTCGCCGACACGAATCATGTCGCCGGAGGAGATCTGCACGCTGGCCACCAGCGACAACAGGGTGTCCTGGAAAATCAGCATCAGCACCGCAGCCATGGCACCGAGCCCGGAGAACAGGATCAACGGTGAACGGTCGATCAATGTGGCAATGATCAGCAGCGTGGCCAGGGCATAGATGACGATCTTGACCACCTGCAGATAGCCCTTGATGGGCTTGCGGTGGGCGTCGGGGCGACGGTTGTAGAGGTGATTGACCACATCCAGGGCGGCGCTGATGGCCATGGTGATGGTGAGAATGATGAAGCCGCTGACCACGTTGAGAATGACGGTGACCAGCATCGGTGGCAAGTGCGGCACCGCATGCAGGCCGGAACTGATGACCAGCGCCGGCGCAATGTTGGCCAGTCGCTTGACGGTGCCAAAATCGTCCGAGTGGCCCTGGGTCAGATGCTTGAGCAGGCTGTAGAAACCGCGTACCAGGATTTTCTTGATGACCTGGTTGACGACCAGGGCAAAAAGGAGCAGCCCGGCGGCGTAGACAAAGGTTTCCAGCAGGGGGAACTCGGTGATCCACAGCTCCCAGAATTTGGTTGTCGCTTCCATTGAAAACTCCTGTTGTGGTCATGGCAGGTGTCGGACATGTCTGTGTCGGACAGCAGCTTTGCCCGATTGTTGCCTGGCTTATGATATCAGGCCCCGGGCTGGTTGCCTGTTCCGGGCTGTATCGACGATACCTCGACCTGCAGGCTGCCATCGGCCAGACGTATACCCAGTGACTGGCCGGGCGCGGCCTGGTGTACGCTGTGAATCACCTTGTGCTGCGCATCGGTGGCGATGGCGTAGCCGCGATCCAGCGTGGCCAGCGGGCTGACCAGTTGCAGGCTGCGCACCAGCTGCTGAAAGCGGGCAGCCTGTTGTTGCCACTGGCGCTGCACTCCCTGTTGCAGGCGTTTGTCCAGTTGCTCCAGCTGCTGGCGCTCGGTACGCAGGCGCTGGAGCATGGCCTGGCCGTCCAGTGTCCGCCGGGCCTGCTGCAGTTGCCAGTCGATCTGTTGCAGCTGCAGGTTGATGCCGCGGGTCAGGCGCAACTGCAGTTCGTCGAGCCTGAGGGTGTTCTGCTCGATACGCTCGCGCGGGTGGCGCATGCGCTTGCTGTGGGCATCCAGCCGCAGCTGGTGGTTTTGCAGGATACCGCGTATGCGCAGGGTCAGCCGTTGCTGCATGGCTTCCAGGCCGTGCAGCAGTTGCCCGCGATCCGGTGACAACAGCTCGGCTGCGGCGGTGGGTGTCGGGGCGCGAACGTCGGCAACGAAATCGCTGATGGATGTATCCGTCTCGTGTCCGATGGCACTGACCACAGGAGTGGTGCAACTGGCCAGGCAGCGGGCCACGGCTTCTTCATTGAAGCACCAGAGGTCTTCCAGCGAGCCGCCGCCACGGGCCAGGATAATGGCGTCAAAACCGGCGCTGTCGGCCAGCTGCAGGGCGCGGATGATCTGTCCGGTGGCTTCCTTGCCCTGCACGGCGGTGGGCACCAGCACCAGCTCGACGTGCGGAGCACGGCGGGCAAAGACACTGATGATGTCGCGGATCACGGCACCGGTCGGCGATGTCACCAGCCCGATACGGCGCGGGAAACGGGGCAGGGCCTGCTTGCGCTCCGCTGCAAACAGACCTTCCTGCAGCAGCTGCTGTTTAAGGGCCTCGAAAGCCGCCCGCAAAGCACCTTCGCCGGCGGCTTCCATCTGGCTGACGATCAGCTGGTAGTCACCGCGCCCTTCATAGATCGACAGGCGGCCGGTGACCCGTACCTGCACGCCATCGGCGGCCTGCTGGCGCGAGCGCTGAGCGTTTTGCCGGAAGAAGGCACAGCGGATCTGCGCATTGCTGTCTTTCAGGGTGAAATACAGGTGACCGGAAGCCGGGCGGGCCAGGTTGGAGATCTCGCCCTCGACCACCACTGCCGGAAAGACATCCTCCAGCAGATGACGGGCACGCTGATTGAGCTGGCTAACCGAGAGGACGTCTTGCTGGATCATCAAACTTGCCTTGTTCAGGGGGAATGCACGGGGCAGACATTGTAGCCGGTTTTACGGCAGGTTTTCAGTGGCGGGTACTGTTCTGCCTGTTGCCGTTTTCATGCGGGGCCAGACTAGACAAAAAATGCAAAACAATTGGCGTTTTGCTCCCCGGTATGCTATAAAACGCGCCGCTCTGCAGGAAAGTCCTGCGAGCCACTTAATCCACACACATACCGACACGTTTTTCTGGGTGCCCTGCGGGGTTGAAAGGCGGGGTATGTGGAGGCTTAACCCGAATCATTACAGGAATCATCATGACTCAAACCGTATCCATGCGCGACATGCTGCAGGCTGGTGTTCACTTCGGTCACCAGACCCGCTACTGGAACCCGAAAATGGGCAAGTACATTTTTGGTGCGCGCAACAAGATTCACATCATCAACCTTGAAAAAACCCTGCCAATGTTTAACGAAGCCATGAGCTTCATCGAGCAGAAAGCCGCAGGCAAGAACAAGGTTCTGTTTGTCGGCACCAAGCGTTCCGCCAGCAAGATCGTCCGTGAGCAAGCCCAGCGTTGCGGCATGCCTTACGTTGACCACCGCTGGTTGGGCGGCATGCTGACCAACTACAAGACCATCCGTACTTCCATCAAGCGCCTGCGTGACCTGGAAGTCCAGGCCCAGGACGGCACTTTCGACAAGCTGACCAAGAAAGAAGCCCTGATGCGTACCCGCGATCTGGAAAAGCTGGAGCGCAGCCTGGGTGGTATAAAGGACATGGGCGGCCTGCCTGACGCCATCTTCGTGGTAGACGTTGACCACGAAAGCATTGCCATCAGCGAAGCCAACAAGCTGGGCATCCCCGTGATTGGCGTAGTGGACACCAACAGCAGCCCTGCCGGTGTTGACTACATCATTCCTGGCAACGATGACGCCATTCGCGCCGTTCAGCTGTACCTGACTGCTGCCGCCGACGCGGTCGTGCGTGCACGTCAAAGCGGTGCCACTTCTGCCGAAGAGTTTGTAGAAGTCGCCAACGAGGCAACCGAAGCCTGATAACGGCTTTCGCGCCTTAAAAAAGGGGGCGTGGCCCCCTTTTTTGTCCGAATTGGAGCGCAGCGGCCACGAGCGGCTGCGCATGCAAACTGATTTTACGAGGAACTACGATGTCACAGATTACTGCTGCAATGGTTAAAGAGCTGCGCGAGCGCACCGGTCAGGGCATGATGGATTGCAAAAAAGCCCTGGAAGCTGCTGGCGGCGATATCGAAAAAGCCATTGACGACATGCGTGCCGCAGGTGCCATCAAGGCCGCCAAAAAAGCCGGCAACATTGCTGCCGAAGGCTCCGTCGCCATCAAGCTGGCCGACGACGGCAAAAGCGCAACCATCATTGAAGTCAACTCCCAGACCGACTTCCTGGCTCTGCAGGACGACTTCAAGGGCTTTGTTGCCGACAGCCTGGACATTGCTGCCGCCAAAGGCTACACCGATGCCGCACCACTGATCGAAGAGCGTGAAACCGCCCGCGAAGAGCTGGTTGCCAAGACCGGTGAAAACGTCAACATCCGTCGCATTGCCCGCGTTGAAGGCGACGTACTGGGTGCCTACCAGCACGGCAACCGCATTGGTGTTGTGGTTTCCCTGCAGGGCGGCGACGCCGAACTGGCCCGCGACATTGCCATGCACGTAGCTGCCAGCAACCCGCAAGTGGTCAACCCTGAAGAAGTTTCCGAAGAGCTGGTTGCCAAGGAAAAAGAAATCTTCATGCAGCTGAACGAAGACAAGATCAAGGGCAAGCCAGAGAACATCGTTGAGAACATGGTCAAGGGCCGTATCAACAAGTTCCTGTCCGAGATCAGCCTGGTTGGTCAGGCCTTCGTCAAGGACCCTGAAGTCACCGTTGGCAAGCTGGCCGAAAAAGCCGGTGCCAAAATCATTGGCTTCACCCGCTTTGAAGTGGGCGAGGGCATCGAGCGCAAAGAAGAAGACTTTGCCGCCGAAGTTGCCGCCCAGGTTGCCGCTTCCAAGAAGTAAGCAATCCGCTGCATAAAAAACCGCCCCTGCCGAAAGGTTGGGGCGGTTTTTTTGTGTTTGCTGTTTTGTTTTACAGTGGTTGTCTGTGCCGGCAGTTATGTGGCGTCGAATCGGGAACGCTGGCCCATCAAAACATATGGCAATGTTGCTACAAATGTAACGAGGATTTATCCATGATTACGACTATCTCAAGCCACGAGCTCAACCCGGGGCCTGGCCAAGGCCAAGCGTGATGCGCTTGATGGCCCGGTGTTTATTACCGATCGCGGAGAGCATCCAGCATTCTGCAAAAGCAGGGCAAGGACAAAAGCAGTGAGGGTGGCCCGACTTACGG
>WPCI01172105.1_pt1 | contig 16021 bp, 12 predicted proteins | sample 5399871 | NCBI WGS metagenome assembly WPCI01 (sample SAMN12869469, study PRJNA574797) | sludge metagenome | isolation source: wastewater treatment of pH7 | place: China:Beijing | collected 2019-05-20
TCATGGATTTCAGAGCCGTCATACACGCCACAGCCGGACAAAATCATTGCTACTTTCTTGCTCATTGTTCGCTCCTTTCTTTCTGTACTACCGGTGTTGCTCATGCACAGTGCCCGCTCCTGTAGGTGCGAATTTATTCGCACATTTGTCCGGATAAATCCGGACCTACAATTGAGCCTGCACTCTGATGGTGCAAACACAAAACCAAAATCTTCTTTCAAGCTAAGATAACACCATTGCCTGAAGGAATGCCCCGTGCCCGATCTCTACTTACGTCTTGCCCTGCCCACTCCGCTGCGTCGTTTGTTCGACTATCGCGCACCACGCGGGGTTCCTGCCGAGCACTGGCAGCCCGGGGTGCGGGTACGGGTTCCGTTCGGCAGCCGCAAGGTGGTGGGCATTCTGGTGGAGACCACAACCACCACTGATATCCCTGCCGGCAAGGTGCGCGACGCCCTTGAGCTGCTGGACGAGCGCCCGCTGTTCGAGCCGCCGTTGCTGGAACTGATCCGCTGGACGGCCAGCTATTACCAGCACAGCCTGGGTGACACCTTCAGCTGGGCGATGCCCGCCCTGTTGCGCCAGGGCGAACCGGCCACTGCCCAGAAAAAACTGTTCTATCAAGCCGCCGCCGATGCCGATATCGCCGACGAGCGCATCAAGAACGCTCCACGTCAGCGGCAGGCGCTGGCCGCCGTGTTGCAGCACCGCCAGGGCATGGCTCACGAACAGCTGCACAACTTGGGTATCCAGAAAACCAGCATTGATGCGCTGGTGGAAAAAGGGCTGCTGTTCCAGGAACTGCGCAGCCAGAAACCTGTCCGTCCCGGCGGCCCCCTGCTGGCCCAGCCGTCGCTGGTGCTGAATGCCGAGCAGCAGCTGGCGGTCGATGCCGTGGGCAAGGCGCTGCATCGGCATCAGGTGTTTCTGCTCGCGGGTGTCACCGGCAGCGGCAAGACCGAGGTATACCTGCACCTGATCGAGCAGGTGCTCAAGCAGGGCCGGCAGGTGCTGGTGCTGATTCCCGAGATCAACCTGGGGCCGCAAACCATCAACCGCTTCCGCCAGCGCTTCAATGTGCAGGTGGCGCTGTTGCACTCCGAAGTGAACGATCGCGAGCGCCTGAATGCCTGGCTGGCGGCACGCGACGGCATGGCCGAGATCGTCATCGGTACCCGCTCAGCACTGTTCACCCCCTTCAGGGATCTGGGCCTGATCGTCATCGATGAGGAACATGACAGCTCCTACAAGCAGCAGGACGGCTTGCGCTACCACGCCCGCGACCTGGCACTGGTCCGGGCCAGGCGGTTGGGCATTGCGGTGGTCATGGGCTCGGCGACGCCCTCGCTGGAAAGCCTGCACAATGCGCAAAGTGGCCGCTATGCCCTGCTGCGCCTGAACCGGCGGGCCGGGGCCGCACAGGCGCCAACCTTCATGCGACTGGATGTGCGCAGCCTGCCGCTCGACTCGGGCATCAGCCTGCCGCTGCAAAAAGCCATCGAGCAGACGCTGGCGGCCGGCCAGCAGGTGCTGGTGTTTCTCAACCGACGCGGTTTTGCGCCGGTGCTGATGTGCCAGGACTGTGGCTGGATGGGCGATTGTCATGCCTGCGATGCCCGCCTGACCCTGCACCAGCGTTACAACGAACTGCGTTGTCACCACTGCGGCCATATCGAGCAGCGCCCGCATGCCTGCCCCAAGTGCCAGAGCCTGCAATTGCATCCGGTCGGGGCCGGAACCGAACGGGCCGAAGAGCGGCTGCAAATCCTGTTTCCGAAGATTCCGGTGGTGCGCATCGACCGTGACAGCACCGCACGCAAGGGCTCGCTGGATGCCATGCTCAATCTGGTGCAGCGTGGCGAGCCCTGTATTTTGCTGGGTACCCAGATGCTGGCCAAGGGGCACCACTTTCCGGCGGTGACGCTGGTAGCGATTCTCAATGCTGATGGTGGCCTGTTCTCTGCCGACTTCCGCGCCAGCGAGCGCATGGCCCAGCTGGTCATCCAGGTGGCCGGCCGCGCCGGACGGGCGGAGCAGCCGGGCCGGGTGATCATCCAGAGTCATGTCGCGGACCACCCCCTGCTGATCCAGCTGACCGAAGAAGGCTATTTCGCCTTTGCCCGGCAGGCGCTGGACGAGCGACGGGTAGCGCAGTTGCCGCCCTACACGCACATGGCCCTGCTACGGGCGGAAGCGCTGAACCCGCAGCATGCGGATGATTTCCTGCGCGATGCCGTCAGCCTGGCGCAGCAGTTGCAACAGCATTACGAGGATAGCGAGGTAGAGCTGCTCGGGCCAGTAGCCGCTCCGATGGAACGCCGGAGCGGGCGTTACCGGGCGCAGCTGCTGTTCATCAGCGCCCAGCGCCAGCCGCTGCACCGTTTACTGCACGGCTTGTGTTTCAATCTGGAACAGCTGACCAGCGCCCGGCAGGCACGCTGGTCGCTGGATGTGGACCCGATTGATCTGTATTAGTGGCTACTGGTCCTGCCCGTCGCGGTCACGATAACCGAGCAGATAGAGGATGCCGTCCAGCCCCAGCGTGGAGATGGCCTGGCGGGCGCTTTTCTTGACCAGCGGCTTGGCGCGGAAGGCCACACCCAGCCCGGCCAGCCCCAGCATGGGCAGGTCGTTGGCACCATCGCCGACGGCAATGGTTTGTTCCAGGCGCAGGCCTTCCCGGGTTGCCAGTTCTTGCAGCAGATCGGCCTTGCGCTGGGCATCGACGATGGGGTCAATGGCACGGCCGGTCAGCTTGCCATCAACGATTTCCAGCTCGTTGGCATAGACATAGTCAATGCCCAGCTTGTCTTGCAGGTGGCGGGCAAAGTAGGTGAAGCCCCCGGACAGGATGGCGGTCTTGTAGCCCAGCCGCTTGAGTTCGGCAAACAGCACTTCCGCGCCTTCGGTCAGGCGCAGGGATTGTGCGATCTCTTCCAGCACGTCCTCGCTCAGCCCTTCCAGCAGAGCCAGACGCTCACGGAAGCTGGCCTTGAAGTCCAGCTCGCCCTGCATGGCCCGCTCGGTGATGGCCGCGACCTGCTCGCCGACACCGGCAGCGATGGCCAGCTCGTCAATCACTTCGTGTTCGATCAGGGTCGAGTCCATGTCGAATACCGCCAGCCGGCGGTTGCGGCGATAAACGCTGTCGCGCTGGAAGGCGATGTCCACGTTCAGCTCCTGCGCCACGCTGAGAAACTCGGCGCGCAGCGCATCCACGTCACCGGGTTCACCCCGTACGGAAAACTCGATGCAGCCCTTGCCCTGGTCCGCCGGCATGTCAAGCGGCATGCGTCCGGACAGGCGGTCGATATGGTCGATATTCAGGTTGTACTTGGCGGTGATGGCGCTAACCCGCTGCAACTGCTCGGCGCTAACCTTGCGGGTGAGGAGAGTAACGATGTAGCGGGATTTGCCCTGCCCGGCGACCCAGCTGTGGTAATCCTGCTCGGCCACCGGAGTGAAACGCACCTGCTGGTCCAGCTTGTAGCCGGTGAAGAGAACGTTTTTCAGAACGTCAGCTGACTGGCTGCCGGCCGGGATCTCGACCAGAATGCCGAAGGACAGGGTATCGTGAATCACCGCCTGGCCAATATCGAGGATGTTGACTTCGCTTTGTGACAACGCCCCCATGATGGCGGCGGTCAAACCGGGGCGGTCCTCACCGGTGATATTTATCAGGACAATTTCACGCAAGACACCAGCCTCCAGGACAGCGACGACCGATGGCTGTTACCAGACCGGCCGGGAAATATTTTCGCCGGTATTCTAGCCTGAATCCTCCAGTTGTGCAGCCTGCACTGCTGCACAGTGCACGACTTTGCTATACTTCGCCCCCGTTTCGCCACCCGCTCAGGAACGCTTCATGGCTCAGCACGCTCCACAGTCCGCTTCCGGCATCAGCCTCACTCAACGCATTCTGGGTCTGGGCCTGCTGGTGATTGCCCTGGTGATTGCCGCCATGGTGGCCATGACCGCACGACAGTTCAATGCTTCCATCCAGCAACAGGCCGACGCCCTGGGCGAGGCACTGGTGACACACACTGCACAGGCCGTTGCGGCTCCGCTGGCCCTGTCTGACTCGCTGGCCCTCGCTGCGGTGCTGCGCGAACTGGTAGACAACCCCTATGTTGCCCATGCCGCGCTGTACAGCGTCGACAACCGTACCCTGGCCGAGGCTGGCCAACGGCCGAGAGCCGGCAAGATCAACAGCCTGTACACCCGCTCGATTGCCTTCGAGCAGGTGATTGCCGGCCAGCTGCACGTCAACATTGATGTCAAGCGCCTGCAGCAACCCCTGTCTGCCAGCCTGCAAGGGCTGATGCTGCTGGGTGTGGTGCTGCTGCTGGGAGCGGTCATGCTGCTGTCTCGCCTGGCGCGTTCAATCAGCCAGCCGCTGGAGGACCTGAGACGCTGGCTGGCCCAGCCGATAGGTCAGGTTCCGCACCAGCAACGCAACGACGAAATCGGTCTGCTGGCACGCACACTCGGCCAGCATTTCAGCTTGCCCATCCATGTACAGCCGGTAACCACGCCTTTCTCCGCCAACGCCGGGGATGCCGAAGCAGAAGCTGAGCCAGAAGACGACACCCTGCCGGATGATGTCCCGGAGGCCAGCCCCGAACCGGAAGCTTCACTGCCGGAGCATTGCGCGGTGCTTGCCGTCGAACTCAGACTGGAGCGTGGCATCTACGAGCTGGATGAGCAGCGCTACGCGCAGCTGCTGGATCATTACGGCCAAGCCCTGGAGGAAGTTGCCGCGGCCTATCAGGGCCAGCTGCTGGAGCTGGCTGACGGGCAGGTCCTGATGCTGTTCCATGACGATGATGAAGCCCATGTCTGCCACGCACTGTGTGCGGCCGAACTGTTGCGGGCCTTTGCCCACACGCTGCAAATGGAGATTGCCGACAGCGGAACGACACTTGGCATGCAACTGGGCATTGCCTGCGGGTCAACCGTCAGCGATCTGAGTGAAGAAGGATTGTTGCAGCACCCGGCCATTGCCGAAGCCCTGGAGCTGGGCCGTCATAGCCGCAATCTGGTGCTGGTGGGGCAATCAGCAGCCGGCCATCCGCAAACGTCCTGTGCCAGCATTCGCAGCATTGCCCGGCCCGCCGGGGCCAGCTGTGTCGAGCGCCTGCTGTCACCCTGGCCCGAACAGCTGGATGACCAGCTGCAGGACCTGATGCTGCTGATGCGGGACTCGCAGGCTCCGGATATCTCCCGGTAAGGGCTGCAATCGCTAGAAGCGATAGACCTCGAGTTCCGGCAGCGGCTCGGCCATCGGAATGCCCCGCTCCTGGGGCAAGCTGTCCTGACGATTTTCCTGCCCGCGTGCCGGCTGGGCCTTGGCCACCTTGCGCGAGTTGTCCTGCAGCTGCCTGACTGCGCCAGCCAGCTGCTCCGACAGCTGTACCAGCAGCTCGCTCTGCGCCCGTACCTGGCTGGCCAGCTGGTCTTCATGGGCAGCTTGCAGGGTCACTACCCGGCTGTCACGCACTTCGCCATCGGTATCCAGCAAGCGCCATTGCGCTTCCAGAACGGCCGGCTCGCCTTCGCCCGAGTCCAGCCGGCTGATGCTCAGCACAATTTGTGCGCCGGCCTTGACGCCGACCCGGTCCGGATACAGCGCGACGTGGCTGCTGCCAAGGCGCATGGCCATTTGCCTGAGCAGCAGCTGGCCAACCTCGTCTTCCAGATTGCCGGCCCAGCGGCCATTACGGCTGGCGGTCAGGCGGCCGTCCGGCTGGCGCTGCAAGATCTGTTCACGCTGCAGGTAGTCGGCCAGTTTGACCGGCCCCAGTAGCACCGCCAGGTCGGCATGCACACTGGTCGAGGCTTCGGCAGGAGCCTGCAGCTGATAGAATTCGCCGGGCGCAACCAGGCTGCAACCCGCGCCCAGAGCGATGGCGCTTGCCAATATGAGATGAAAGGGTCGATACAGGGTTGTTAACTTGTTCATTCTTTCCTGCCGAAAATCAAGGACTGTGGCTGCTGTTCAATCGCCTGTGCGGTGCGTTCCAGCGATTTGCTGGCCCGGGATATGTTGCGCAAGGTTTGCAGTAATTCATATTGCAGCTCTGATTGCGGGCTCAGGCTGCGCTGCCCTTCTTCGACCAGCCGACCAGCACTGTCCAGCACCTCACGGGCATTGTCCGCAATCTGGTGCACTCCGGTCAGGGCCTGCTTGAATTCCTCGCTGCCCTGGTTGAGATTGCCGAGCAACACCGGCAGCTGCTGGTCCAGCTGTCGGGCCACGGCATCCAGATTGCCCAGCAAGGCGCTGAATTGGCCAATGCTGCCCTCCAGCTCGGACGAACTCAACAACCGGTCCAGGCTTTCCATGGTGCGGTTGGCCGCTTCCAGGGTTTCCTTCAGGGGAACCGCACGCAAGCCGTCAGCCAGGTCGCGCAGCAAGTCGGCAGCCTGGTCAATGCGCGAAGGTACAGTGGGTATGGCGACCAGCCCGGTGACTTCTTCGTCACGCACATAGCCGGGCTGGCCGGGAAAGAAGTCCAGCGCGACAATCGCTTTGCCGGTCAACAGGCTGGGCACCTGCAACTGGGCACGCAAACCGCGCTCAAGCAGCCGAGCAATGGAGCGGTCCAGCTGTGGGCTGGTGCTGGGCCGGGTGGCCGATCCGCTGTTGATGCGGATCACCACCGGCATGATCACATCGTTGATCTTGCGGTCGTATGACAACCGGATATCCCGCACGCTGCCGACCTTGACGCCACGGTAGGTGACATCGGCACCCACGTCCAGGCCATCCAGCGCACCGGTGAAGTACACCACGTATTCAACCGGTTTGCTCCAGACGCTATCACGGGCCAACACCAGCACGCCGCCAACCAGCAGAACAATGCCGCTCAGCAAGAAAACGCCAATCCAGAAGGGTTTGCGGGTTTCGTTCATGCATGCCCTCCGGCCGCAAAGGAATTACCACGACGCAGGAACCGCTGTACCTGTTCGGGGCCATGATCAAGCAACTCTTGCAAACTGCCCAGAGCAATCTGGGTGCGGGTTTTATTATCCAGAAACAGGCAGGTGTCCGCTACCCGGTAAATGCTCGGCAACTCGTGGGTGACCAGCACGATGCTGGCACCGAGGCTGTCGCGCAGCTGCAAAATCAGCTCGTCCAGCGCCATGGAGCTGAGCGGGTCCAGCCCGGCGGACGGCTCGTCAAAAAACAGTACCTGCGGGTCCAGCGCCAGCGCCCGTGCCAGCCCGGCCCGTTTGCGCATGCCGCCGGACAGTTCGGCCGGGTACAGATGATCGGTTCCGGCCAGCCCGACCAGTGCCAGCTTCAGCGAAGCCAGTTCATGGCGCTCCAGCCGGCTCAGTTCTGGCCGCCAGGTCTCCAGCGGCAGGCAGATGTTTTCACGCAGGGTCATGGCCCCCCACAGGGCCACGTTCTGGTACAGGATACCAAAATGCTGTTGCAGCAAGGCCCGCTCTTCGCTGCTGTGCGCCCAGAAATCATCACCCCGGAACAGCATGCGCCCGGCCAGCGGTGCCTGCAGGCCGATCAGGTGGCGCAGCAATGTGCTCTTGCCACAGCCACTGCCGCCCATGACGACAAACACCTCGCCCTGGCGGATGCTGAAATTCAGCTCGCGCTGGATCACCAGCTGGCCATAACCGGCACTGAGGTTTTCCGCAACCAGCACGGCTTCTTTCATGGCTAGATCCCCAACTGCGTGCAAAGCACGGTGATCATCGCGTCACTCACCACCAGCGCAACGATGATGCTGACCACCGCGTTGGTGGTGGCCTGCCCCACTGCCTGCGCGTTGCGGCCGCTGTTCAGGCCGTAATAGCAGCCGATCATGCCGATCAGCAGGGCAAACACCAGGCTTTTGAACAACCCGATAAAGAAATCGATGCTGCTGACCATCACCAGGCTCTGGTTGATGTACTGGGTGGCAGAAATATCGTACATGCCCCAGCCGATGACAAAGCCGCCCAGTATGCCCAACGCATCGGCAAAGCAGGTCAGGATCGGCATGCTGACCAGCAACGCCAGAATACGCGGGGTGACCAGAAACTCCAGCGGCGGAAAACCAAAGGTCTGCAGGGCGTCAATTTCTTCGTTGGCCTGCATGCTGCCCAGCTCGGCGGCATAGGCCGCGCCAGTGCGCCCGGCCATGATCACGGCGGTCATCAAGGCGCCCATCTCGCGGGTCATGCCGATGGCCACCATGTTGGCAATGTAGATTTGTGCGCCAAAGGCTTCCAGCTGCACCGCGCCGACAAAGGCCAAGATCAGGCCGACCAGTACCGCAATGAGGGCCACGATCGGCAATGCGCCCGGGCCGTTCTGTTGCAGTGCCAGCCAGAAATCACTGGCCCGCATGCGCCCTTTTCCCCGTGCTGTCGCCAGCAGGGCCAGGGTGACCTGACCGATGAATGTACAGCTGCGGCCCATGCTGCCCATCACCCGCAATGCGCCCGCGCCAAACTGCGCCACCCGGTTCAGGGGAGTCTTCGGCTCGGCCTGTGCCTGGGTCGATGGCGTCTGCGCCATCTCCAGCAACTGTCCGACACCTGCGGGCAGGCCTTGCAGGTTGACCTCGATGCCGGCCTCGTAGGCCAGATAGCGGATACGGCGCAACAATGCCAGCAAACTGCTGTCCCAGGCCGTGACATTGACCCTGACACACAGCTGTTCAGGCAGGCGCCCGCCCTTGCGCCACACCTCGAGCAAGTCGGGTTTGCGCTGGTGCAATGTCCAGTGTCCGGTCACATGCAGGCAGGAAAGCTGCCCTTCCTGCTGCCAGTCCAGCCCTGCGGTTTGTTGCTGCATGCCTGTTTCCCGTTCTGCTCTGATCAACCCGGAATGACATCCAGGGCATCAACCCGCTGAAAGCCCCGTGGCAGTTTGTTGCCACGGCGGCCCCGTTCACCACGATAATGTTCGAGATCGCTGCTTTTCAGGGTCAAGGTACGGCGACCCGATTCGATCTGCAAGCTCGCTCCGGGCGGAACCACGGCAAAATCCACCACCCATTCTTCCCGCTTGCTGGCACGGTCGGCGGGAATGCCCAGCATCTTGTTGCCCTTGCCCTTGCTCAACTGGGGCAGGTCGGCCGCCGGAAACAGCAGCAGGCGGCCATCATTGCTGGTCACCGCCAGCAGCACGTCGTCCAGGCTGTGCAGCGGCTTGGGTGCCATTACTTTGGCATTTGCCGGCACGTTCAGCAGCGCTTTGCCGGCCTTGTTCTTCGCCTGCATGTCCTCACCCTTGACGATAAAGCCGTAACCGGCATCCGATGCCAGAATATAAAGCTGCTCATCGGCCGGCAGCAACACATGCTCGAACGTGGCACCTGCCGGCGGGGTCAGCCGCCCGCTGAGCGGCTCGCCCTGGCCACGGGCCGACGGCAGGGTATGCGCCGGCAACGAATAACTGCGCCCGGTGCTGTCAATGAAGACCGCCTGCTGGTTGCTGCGCCCGGGTGCCGACGCCTTGAAAGCGTCGCCGGTTTTATATGACAGCGCGGCACCATCCACCTCATGGCCACGCGCACTGCGTACCCAGCCCTGCTCCGATACCACCACTGTGACCGGCTCGGACGGTACCAGCTCGGTCTCGGACAGGGCTTTGGCTTCGCCACGCTCGACCAGCGGCGAACGGCGCTCGTCACCGTAGGTCTTGGCGTCTTCGATAATTTCCCGGCGCACCAGGCGCTTGAGCTTGCTCTCGCTGCCAAGCAGCTCCAGCAGGCTGTCACGTTCCTTGCTCAGCTCGTCCTGCTCGCCACGGATCTTCATCTCCTCCAGACGCGCCAGCTGACGCAGGCGGGTATCCAGAATGTAATCGGCCTGTATCTCGGTGATGCCGAAACGCTCCATCAAGACCGGCTTGGGCTGGTCTTCGGTGCGGATGATCTCGATCACTTCGTCCAGATTGAGGAAGGCAATCAACAGGCCTTCCAGCAGGTGCAGACGCTTTTCCACACGATCAAGACGGAACTGCAAACGGCGGCGTACGGTTTCCACCCGAAACTGCAGCCACTCCAGCAGCATGCTGCGCAGGTCTTTCACCTGCGGCTTGTTGTCCAGCCCGATCACGTTCATGTTGACGCGAAAACTGGCTTCCAGGTCGGTAGTGGCAAACAGGTGCTGCATCAGCTCGTCGGCATCGACCCGGTTCGAACGCGGCACAATGACAATGCGACAGGGGTTTTCATGGTCGGACTCGTCACGCAGGTCGGCGACCATCGGCAGCTTCTTGGCCTGCATCTGTGCGGCAATCTGTTCCAGCACCTTGGCACCGGACACCTGGTGCGGCAGCGCGGTAACCACCACATCACCATCGTCCACCTCATACACGGCACGGGCACGAATGGAGCCGCGGCCGGTCTGGTAGATTTTCAGCAGGTCTTCCCGTGGTGTGATGATTTCCGCCTCGGTCGGATAATCCGGGCCCGGCACCAGCTCGCACAACTCTTCTGTAGTCGTCGAAGCCTTGTCCAGCAGCTGCACACAGGCAGCGGCCACTTCACGCAGGTTATGCGGCGGCACATCGGTGGCCATGCCCACGGCAATACCGGTGGTGCCGTTGAGCAGCAGGTTGGGCAGGCGCGCCGGCAATACTTCCGGCTCGTTCATGGTGCCGTCGAAGTTGGGAATCCAGTTGACCGTGCCCTGACCCAGCTCGGACAGCAGCACCTCGGAATAACGCGCCAGCCGCGCCTCGGTATAGCGCATGGCGGCAAAGGATTTGGGATCGTCCGGCGCACCCCAGTTACCCTGGCCATCGACCAGCGGATAGCGGTAACTGAACGGCTGCGCCATCAGCACCATGGCCTCGTAACAGGCGCTGTCACCGTGCGGATGGTATTTACCCAGCACATCACCCACAGTACGGGCCGACTTCTTGTGCTTGGAGTCGGCATCCAGCCCCAGCTCGCTCATCGCATAGACAATGCGCCGCTGCACCGGCTTGAGGCCGTCACCGACATGCGGCAGGGCGCGGTCCATGATCACGTACATGGAGTAGTTCAGATACGCCTGCTCGGTAAACTCCGCAAGCGACTGGCGCTCAACGCCTTCAAAACTCATTTCGGTTAAATCATTCATATACTTTCAACATGTTCTGTACGTTGCGAACCACGCTGTAGGTGCGAATTCATTCGCATACCTGCGTTGCATCCAAAAATCATGTTCGAATAAATTCGAACCTACAGGGAATATTCGCGCAACCTTGCGGGAGCCATCCCCGGCACCAGCCAAAAACTCAAACCTCGATTTCCGCCAGATCCCCTTTGGTCTCCAGCCAGGCCCGGCGATCGCCTGCCCGCTTGCGCGCCAGCAGCATGTCGAGAATTTCGCCGGTGCCATCGCCTTCTTCCAGCGTCAGCTGTACCAGCCGGCGGGTATTAGGATCCATGGTGGTTTCACGCAGCTGCGGCGGATTCATCTCACCCAGCCCCTTGAAGCGCGTTACCTGGATCTTGGCCCTTTTATTGGCGGACTCGATCCGCTGCATGATCGCCTCACGCTCTTCATCGTCCAGAGCGTAATGCACTTCTTTGCCGGCATCGATACGGAACAGCGGCGGCATCGCCACATAAACATGCCCGGCCTCGACCAACGCACGGAAATGCCGGACAAAAAGAGCACACAGCAAGGTGGCAATGTGCAGGCCGTCGGAGTCGGCATCGGCCAGGATGCAGATCTTGCCATAACGCAGCTGTTCCAGATCCTTTGCCCCAGGATCGACACCAATGGCCACGGCAATGTTGTGTACTTCCTGCGAAGCCAGCACCTGGCTTTCATCCACTTCCCAAGTATTCAGGATCTTGCCGCGCAGCGGCAGGATGGCCTGGTACTCCTTGTCGCGCGCCTGCTTGGCACTGCCACCGGCCGAGTCACCTTCCACCAGAAACAGCTCGCCGCGCATCGGGTCCTGACCGACGCAATCAGCCAGCTTGCCAGGCAACGCCGGCCCCTGGGTAACACGCTTGCGCTCGACCCGGCGCGCCGACTTGAGACGACGGCCAGCCTGTTCGATGACCATTTCCGCCAGCTGCATGCCCTGCTCGGCATGAGCGTTGAGCCACAAGCTAAAGGCATCCTTGACCACGCTGCTGACGAAGTTTGACGCCTGACGTGAAGACAGGCGTTCCTTGGTCTGGCCGGAAAACTGCGGCTCCTGCATCTTCAGCGACAGCACAAAGCTGATGCGCTCCCAGATATCTTCCGGCGCCAGCTTGACGCCACGCGGCAACAGATTGCGGAACTCGCAGAAATCACGCATGGCATCCAGCAGGCCCTGGCGCAGGCCGTTGACGTGGGTACCGCCCTGCGCGGTGGGAATCAGGTTGACGTAGCTCTCCTGAATGCTGGTACCGCCCTCCGGCAACCACAACAGCGCCCACTCAACCCGCTCGCCTTGGCCGACATGGCTGCCACAAAACGGCTCGTCCGGCAGACGCTCCCACTCGCTGACCGCATCCGCCAGATAGGAACGCAGACCGTCCTCATAGAACCACTCCAGCTTCTCGCCGCTGTTCTTGTCGGTGAAACTGATAGTCAGCCCCGGACAGAGCACCGCCTTTGCCTTGAGCACATGCTTGAGGCGGCTGATGGAAAAACGGGCCGAGTCAAAATACTTGCCATCCGGCCAGAAGCGCACACTGGTGCCCGTATTGCGTCGCCCTACCGTGCCGACCACCTCCAGCTCGCTGGCCTTGAAACCATCGGCAAAGTGCATTAGATATTCTTGGGCATCGCGGCGCACCCGCACTTCCAGCCGGGTCGACAGGGCGTTGACCACCGAAATGCCCACCCCATGCAGACCGCCGGAGAACTCGTAGTTTTTGTTAGAAAACTTGCCGCCGGCGTGCAGGCGGGTAAAGATCAGCTCGACCCCAGGTACGCCTTCTTCGGGATGGATATCCACCGGCATGCCGCGGCCATCATCCACCACCTCCAGCGACTGGTCTTCGTGCAGAACCACCTGAATGTTGCGGGCATGGCCGGCCAGTGCCTCATCCACACTGTTGTCGATGACCTCCTGAGCCAGGTGATTGGGACGGGTAGTGTCGGTATACATGCCGGGGCGCTTGCGCACCGGGTCCAGGCCGGATAAAACCTCAATGGCATCAGCGGTATAGGTGGAGTTGGTCATGCGGGCCCTGTAGAGCAATGGGAACGTAAATAGGAGGGAAAGAATAGCACAAGCACTGCCACTGTATAAATGACCAGCGATAAATCTGTTTCAGGCATGACCAGCAAAAGCCAGCAACTCCGGAATCCGCTCGACAAAGGCCTGATAGCCATGGTCCCCGCCGTTGCGGATATCCAGCCGGCAGCCTTGATAGAACTCTGCTGCATCGCGGTAATCCAGCGTTTCGTCACCGCTCTCCAGCCACACCCAATAACGGGCCGCATCCTGTGGCGGCGGGGTTTCCAGCACAGCCAGCGCCTGTACATGTTCAGGCGTCAAAACCCAGCGCTCGCCGGTAGAGAAGTTCTGCTGCGGCCCGAGGTACTGCTGAAAGCGCAGATGTGGCCGCACCGCCGGATTGATCAGCAATGCCTTGCATGAATATTTTTCCGCCAGCCAGGTCGCATAGTAACCGCCAAGCGAGCTGCCAACCAGCACCACCGACTCCTGCTCCGTCAGCCAACCCTCCAGCAAGGCAATGGCGGCGCGCGGTTCATTGGGCAAGGCAGGCACGAATAGCAGGTCCGGCGGCAAACCGGCCTGTTGCCAGTGACTGATCAGTTGCTGCGCCTTGAAGGACAGGGGCGAGCTGTTGAAACCGTGCAGATACAGCACACTGGCCGGGCCGTCAGCCATCGGTTGACACCGGCTCAATAGCCACTCCCGGAATAATCGATTGTGTAATCGAGTTGCTGCAGCCTGGATACGGCAGTCTCGATGCGCCCGTCCGGATACAACCGCAACCAGCGGTAGCCCGGCAGCTGCGTATCCAGGGCAAAGTCACTGCTGGCCGGTGCAAACTGGATACAGGTGGACGGGCTTGCCAGCAGCCGGACACCCTTGCGCACCCTATCCACCTCCTGGTGAATATGCCCCCAGAGTACTGCCCTGACACCGGCGAAGCGGTCAAGCACGGCAAAGAACTCATCCGCATTGCGCAAGCCGATGGCATCCAGCCAGGTACTTCCGGTGGGTACCGGGTGATGATGCAGGCATACCAGCACATGACGCTCGCCGGCAGAACCCAGCGCCTGCTCCAGCAGGTCAAGCTGTTCTGGCGCCAAATACCCATGGACCCTGCCGGGCACCGCCGAATCCAGAAACAGGACCCGCCAGCCGGGCAGGTCAGTCACCGCCTGCATCCAGTCCTGCCCGGCACTACAGGCCAGCTGTGTTCTTGCATCATCATGATTGCCCGGCAACCAGCGCATGGGAGCGCCAATCGGGCCGGTCAGCTCGACAAAACGGCGGTAAGCCGCGACCGAAGCATCCTGCGAGACATCACCGGTCGCCAGTATCAGGTCCACATTCTGCTGCTCGGCACGTACCAGCTCGACCACGGCCTTGAGACTCTCGCCGGTTGGCAGCCCGAGCAGGCTTTCATCCGGGCTGGCAAACAGGTGGCTGTCCGTGATCTGCACCAGCGTATGGCAGTCTGATTTATATTCGCAAGCGGGCACGCCCAGTGTCCTCCTATCAATCTGGCACGATTATGCTCAGCGACCCGTAAATTCGCAAACCAAAACACCGTTTCAGGGCGCCAGGCCGCCATCTTCACCACAAAACTGTGAACCCGCCGTCAACTTGTGCGGCAATTCGCGCCGGATATGGCCAAGTGCTTTATACTGCAGCCAGTAAAGTGATTGCACAGGACATAAATCATGTACTTGCTTGGTGATGTGCCCCTCTATGCCCAGCCCCTGCTCACGCGCTTGCAGGAAATCCCGGTACAGTTGCTTGATGGACTGGAGCCCTGCGGCCCGGCCCTGGAGTTCGACAGCAACACCGATCTGAATGCAATCCTGCCGGAAAACCAGCTGTTTTTGCTGGAGCAAGGTGTCATTGACACCTCGACTGACGGCCGGCAGCTGTTCTATTTGCAGCAAGACAGCCTGATCGGACTGCGTCATGGCCTGAACCTGCCTCATTGGCAGTATAGCCACAATGAACCCGTCAAACTGATCCCCTACGAGCGACGCAGCTTCTTCCAGCATATTTACAGCTCAGAGCAACGTCAGGAGCTGTTCACATTCTACCTGTTGGGACAAACCACCCTGCTGACCGAGGCGTTCGCCCGCATCAAACAAATGGAAGTCAGCCCCACAACCGGGTTCGAGCACTTTGCTCCCGGAGAAAAACTGATCCGGCAGGGCGACAACGCCGAGCATGTCTTCGTCATCATCGAAGGCCATGCCGAAGCCTGGGTGGATGGACAAAAAGTCGGCGACGTACAGAAAGATGAAATCTTCGGTGCCATGGCTGTATTCATCAACGAACCACGCACGGCCACCGTGATCGCCACCGAGCCCTGCACGGTCATGACCATTCCCAAAGACCAGTTCCTGACCCTGATGCAAAGCAACCCGCGCATTGCCCACAGCCTGATCGAAAGCATGGCGCGCCGCATCGACCTGATGAACAAGGAAATCAGTCATCTGCGTAATCAGCTGCAGGAAGAAGGCTGAGGCCGGCTGAGACTCCCTCCCAGATAACCGGGCCCGTTGCAGGCCCGGTCCGCTAAGCCGGTCATCTGCCGGTGATGAGCCGGTCGATTTTTTGCACCTACTCTGCCGAGTCTTCGGTTTGCAGTTTATTGGCCCAAAACTCTTCCCGGCTTTTCTCCCCCACCGCCCGATATACGCTGTTATCGCTACCGGATATCCTGCTCACTGCTGAACCCGTCAGGTCAGAGCTATAGGCTTTACCCTGATTGGCCTCGGCCATTGCTGCCTTGTTGTCTTTGCCTATACCAAAATCATAGCTGGCCACCAAACCGGCGGAGCTGGCCTTATAGTCGCTGTGATTGTGCAGGTCACTCACCACCAATGTGCCGGTTTCCAGACG
>WPCI01132063.1_pt1 | contig 16019 bp, 13 predicted proteins | sample 5399871 | NCBI WGS metagenome assembly WPCI01 (sample SAMN12869469, study PRJNA574797) | sludge metagenome | isolation source: wastewater treatment of pH7 | place: China:Beijing | collected 2019-05-20
GACATTGGGCGCAAGCCCCGCGGCAAGTGCCGCCGGGATCGCCAGCGCTGTCCCGGCGATCAGCATCATCTTGCGTCCGTAGCGGTCTCCGAGGGCACCGAGGTAGAGAACCGAACCGGCCAGCCCCAGCGAGAAGCCGACCGCGACCAGATCGAGTCCGGTCTGACTCGCGTCGAGGTCCTTGCCGATGTCTGGCAGGGCAACGTTGGCAACTGCGAGGTTCAGGTTTGCGACGCCGGCGATAAGTATCAACGTGAGCAGGACAAGGCCCTGCTTCGCCGGCAAATCTCCCGTCTTGCTGGATTCCATGCGGGCATCCTACGGCCGGTACCGGAGGCGCGTTGGTCCCGGTCGGATGAAGATCCGCAAACTCGCAAGTGGCGTCCCGTTCGATATGGATCGCGACCGGCCCCGCACTTTTGCGTCAAATGCGAAATGCTGGGCGTTCTTGGCCGCTCGATCGACAAAGCTTCAATCGGCTCTGGCCGATCCGGAATGCCCCCGGGATTCCGGTCCGCTGCGCGCACTTGATCTTGGCATCCGGACGTTCATGGATCTCGAGCGGATAGACATGTCGGCGCTTGCCCGTGACCTCGGGGTAAACCGGGCGACCCTTTACCGGTGGGTCGGGTCGAGGGATCAGTTCATGGTCGAGCTGGTCTGGTGGATGACGATCAGGACCCTTGAAGATCTGGAGAAGGGTACCCACTCAACCGGCCCCGACCGGATCGTCGGGCTGACCATCGAATTCTCCGAGCGGGTGATTTCGAATCCCGGGATGAAGCACTGGCTGGCAACAGAAGGGGATTCGGCGATGTCACTGCTGACCAGGTCCGGGGCCGGCTATCAGCAACGCCTGATCGGATGGGTTGAAGGTTCGATCGAACGCCAGGTGGACGCCGGAAACCTGACACTTCCGGATGGGGTCGGGGCCTATGACCTCGCATATGTGATCGAGCGGGTCATGGCGGGTTACATCTACCTCGATCTGATCACGGGAGAACAGCCAGATGCGAAGCGGGCCGAACCATTGCTCAACATGCTTTTGCGTGGTACCAGGCCGTCCTGAGCTCAGTCCTTGCTGACCGGGTTGTGATTGAGCCAGTCAGCGATTATCCGGCCGATTTCCTCGCCGCGGTCCTCCTGAAGAAAATGGCCGGCATCCGCAATCACGGTCAGAGGTTCTGCCTCCGGGAGGAGCATCTGGACCAGGCCACCGACCGGGTCCAGTGGAAGTGCCGGATCACTGTCGGCCCAGAGCAGGAGCGCGGGACGGTCATCCTGAAGCAGGTAGCGGGCTGCTGCCTGGCCTTCGGCTGCGCCGGGGTCATCGGGTGTGACCGGAATCATCGGCGGGAAGGTCCGGACTCCCGCCTTGTAGTTGGCATCGGGGAAGGGCGCTTCGTAGGCGGCGACGACTTCCTCGGAGAGTTCGGAATGGCAGCCGCCACGGATCGGCATGTCTATCCGCACGTCACGGTGCGAAGCGATGAAGTCCCGGAAATGGTTCCAGTCATCGCTCATTTTCTGGTAGCCGGTAAACAGTCCGGTGTCCATCGCGACCAGCCGGCTGAACCGCTCCGGAGCTTCGATTGAGGCGGCCCGCAAGCCGATCGGTCCACCCCAGTCATGGCAAACCAGGGTCACGCCGGAAAGGTCGAGTTCTTCAAGCAGACTGACGATCGAATCGGTATGCCGGTCGTAGGTGTACCAACTGTCGTCGGCTGGCTTGTCGGAGCGGCCGAAGCCGGCCAGATCCGGAACGATGCAGCGGTACCCGGCTTCGAGCAGGGCGGGCATCACCTTGCGCCAGAGGAAACCCCAGGTGGGCTCGCCGTGTAGCAGCAGCAGAGGTTCGCCCTCGCCCTCGTCAAGGTAGGCCAGTCGCATGTCCTCCCAATCGCGATAAATCGGATCCCACGGGAAATCGGGGATGTCAGAGAATCGGTCTTCGGGGGTACGCAGAATCTCCATGCGGGCAGCCTATCCGTTGAAAGATGACGAGTGTCATCTTTCCGTGGTGAAGGTCCATTTATGTAGGTTTCCCACAATGCCACAGAAGAAGAGCGGTTCCCTCGTCCTCGTAGCCATGATCTTCGCAGTGTCGATGACTTTCATCGACCAGACGATCGTTTCGATATCGATTCCGGACATCCAGAAACACCTCGGACTCTCGGAAACCGGTGTTCAGTGGATCGTTTCCGGATACCTGCTGGCGATGGCGGCCGTGTTCGCGCTCGGAGGCAAACTGGCCGATGTGGTTGGCCGGCGCACCATGCTGGTCGTCGGCATCCTGATCTTCACCGTCTGTTCGGCCCTCTGTGGCGCCACTCCGGAAGGTGATCTTGCTGAACCCTGGCTGATCGTCTTCCGCCTGATCCAGGGAGCCGGCGCAGCGATCATGTTCCCGGCCGCCCTGGCGATCACGATTTCCGCCTTCCCCATTGAAAAGCGTGGCCGGGCACTGGCAATCTTTTTCGGCATCACCGGTGCGCTTACCTCCGTAGGGCCGATCGCCGGCGGCTACCTGACCGAATGGACCTGGCGCTCGATCTTCTGGATCAACATCCCGATCGCGATCATTTCGCTTGTCCTGATCTACCTTTCGAAACCGGACAACAAGAAGACCCCGCAGCCGATTGACATGAAGGGCGCAGTCCTCATCGCTCTCGGCATGGGCCTTTCCGTGCTCGGCTTCCAGCAATCGGCGATCTGGGGCTGGAGCAATCCCCTCACCTGGATCTGCATCGTTCTCGGCATCGTAATCCTGGTTGCTTTCGTTGCCTTCGAGAACCGCCAGAAGTTCCCGCTGATGCGGGTCGCGATCTTCAAGGAACGGGCTTTCCTGGCCGACAACATCGTGCTCTTCTTCCTTTCAATCGCGTTTGTGCCGCTCTTCTTTTTCGCCAGCATGTATTCGCAGATCGCGCTCGGGTGGGACGCCTCCGATGCCGGCGTCTTCCTGCTCGTCTTCTTCGGTGGCTTCGTGGTCGGGGCGCAATGGGGCGGCAAGATCCTTGACAGCAAGGGTGCCAAGCCGGCCACCGCGATCGGTGCGGCGCTTGCCGCGATCGGATTCTTTCTCTGGGCCGGTCAGGTCACTGACATCGGTGCCGGGCTCGGCGGCCAATGGATCTACATGATCATGGCCGGAGGAGGCGTCGGGATGATGCTTGGTCCGGTCAGCACAGACGCGATCAACCGGGCTCCCAACACCAGCTACGGAGAGGCAACGGGAATCACCCAGACGGTCCGCAACTATGCTGCCGCCTTCGGCCTGGCCGTACTGGGCACGATTCTCACGACGAAAAACCAGAGCAATGTCGAGGACAAACTCGGTGCTCTCGGACTGCCGACCGCAGACTCAGACAAGATCGCCCACGCGATGACCTCGGCCGGTGGTGGTGACCAGACGGCACTGGCAGGCCATGCCTCCGGTCCCCAGATCGACAAGGTTTTTCATGCCGTTCAGGAAGCTTTCGCCAGTTCGACCTCGACCGTCTTCTACATCATGGGCGGGCTGATGGTGGTCTGCTACATCGTCGCCCACTTCGGCATGGTCGGCGGCAAGATGAAGGAAATTATCGCCGATGACGGCGCGACGCCCGAGCCCGTGGCCGACGACACCGCGGAACCTCAGGCAGCAGGGTCTGCCGGCTCTTCCTGAGGCCGGGACAAGGCGTTGTAAAGCACCGCGGATCCGATTGCCACAACCGGTGCCGTGACCAGGTTGCTGAGGAACGAATTGAGGATAGTCCTCAGTATTCCGTCCCCGAAAGGGATGGTGATCAAAAGGGCAAGTATTGAAAGCACGGCCGCGAGCAGACCCAGCAACAGCAGGTATCCGAAAACCCGGAAGCCGTTGCCACGGACCAGTTCGAAGCTGCGGCCGAGTGCAGTCTGCACGCCGGGCCTTTCGACCACGATCACCTGACCGCCGACCGACCAGATCGTGACGATGATCAGGCCGGGCACGATCAGGGCGAAGAAGCCGAGGATCGCAACTGCGGCCGTTATCAGGGTGACCCAGATCAATCGGGCGAGAACCGGTTTCACGTTCCCCCAGAGTTCCGCAATGCCATCCGGCTGACCGGGGACGCAGACCACTGTGGTTATCAGCCCGCCATAGGTCGCGCCCAGCAGGACAAGCATCCCTGCCGAAACGGCAAAGCCGATGGGCCCGGTCAGGTCAAGCAGGGTCAAAGCGGCGGCCAGCACCGAGAAAAGCAGGGTAATCCGCAACACCAGGGCACGGTTCTCCTCGAATTCGGTACGCATGGCCTGGAGCGTGTCGCTGATCGAGAACCTGTCCGGGGCTTGCATCGGCGACCACCCTATCCGGCGAAGGCTCTTATATGGTTTCCGTTCGCGTTCAGCTAGCCGCAGACGGCAAGGCCGGGCCGGTGGCCGGAGACTCCGAACCACTGCCATCGCGCCGAAAGGGACCGGATGACCGACCCGGGCATGAAACCAGCCGAGAAATCCCGCCAGAAAGAAAAGAGTCTCACGCCCACCGCCATCTTCGCGGCGGTCCTGGCGCTGGTCTGCGGTATCGGCTTCGGCACCATCGCCTACCGCCAGCACTTGATCAACAAGAAGGATGACTCCGCTCCGAAGTCCTCCGGCAAGAAGGCCAAGGATGGCAACCTGAACGCGTTCGCACCGATTGTCGGAAGCGATGGGGACAATGACGGCCCGGGAAGCAAGTACCCGGCCCAGTTCAACACTTCCTCCATGTGGCCCCAGTTCAACCCGGACCGGCACTACTACGTGACCCGCTGCGTGCCCGGACGGGTGACGGTCCGGGTCAGTTCGGACCCCGGCGTGAAGGTCAAGGTCTGGGCCAATCCTGCTCAGTCAGGTATCTACAAGGCCGAAGCCCGTCCCTTGCCCGGTCAGGATTTTGAAGTCAAGGTCATCCCTGAAGACGGCGAGACCGAGACCTACCAGGTCCGCTGCCTGCCGTCGGACTTCCCCGAGTGGCGGTACAAGCGATTCGCCAAACCCCCCAAGGGCATGTTCATGGTCACCGCCTATCTCAAACCCGGGCAGAAGGCACGTGCCTGGATGATGGTCTTCGACCAGGATGGAACCCCGCGCTGGTGGTACAGCACCCCGACCAACACGCTCGGCGGCCAGATCCTTGCCGACGGGACTGTCCAGATTCCCCGTGGCTTCGCGGACGGATTCGGCCAGGACGCCCGCACGGCGACCGAAATCCGTGAACTGGACGGGACCCTGGACCGGCTGGTTCGCTTCGAGGGAGCGCCGATTGACGGTCATGAGTACGTCCTGCTGCCGAACGGCAATGCCCTGGTCATGAGCTACAAGCCCCGCTACGGCGTTGATCTCCGCCCGGTGGGTGGCCGGGCCAACCGTGGCCTGCTCGACGGAGCGATCCAGGAGCAGACCCCGGAAGGCGAAGTGGTCTGGGAATGGAACTCCAAAGACCATGTGGCGATTGAGGAAACTCCTTACCGCTGGTGGCAGAGAGCCTGGCGCAACCCCCACTACGATGCCCAGGGCCGGATCAGGTACGACCAGTTCCACCTCAACGCGATCGAACCCTGGCGTGACGAGTACGTGCTCTCGACCCGCCACACCGACACGGTCTGGGGCATCTCGAAAAAGACCGGAGAGGTCGTGTGGAAGTTCGGCGGAGTTCAGACTCCGAAGTCACTGAAGGTCGTCGGGGATGACCCGTACGGCGGCTACCCGATTTCCGGCAACCATGACGTCCGCATGATTGGCGATGTGCTGACGATTCACGACAACGGGGTCAAGATCAAGGGTCGCCAGCCGCGGGCACTTCGTTACCGGATCGACCTGGAAAGCCGTACTGCCACTTACCTTGGTGATTTCCGCGATGACGAAATATCCGGCAACGGGCATTGCTGCGGTTCGTTCCGCCAGCTCGGTGATGGCTGGGTCGTCGCGTGGGGCGCAGCCCCGTGGATTACGGGCTTCACCCATGACGGCAAGCGAGCCTTTCGGCTTGGCGTACCGGTTGCTCCCTATCGTGCTGTGCCGGTCCCCGCGTCAGTTTCGGTGTCGGACCTGGATGCGGCGCTGGAAGCGATGGAAGCCGAACCCGGAATCTCGAATACTCCAATGACTCCTCTTGAGTTCGAAGACAGACACAACCTCGAAGACAAGTCCATTCCCGGTGAGAAGCTCGGTCCCCTCTCGGACGAGAGCCTGGATGACCTGAGCAAGGGAATCGGCGTCCAGAACGACCCGTAGCCGCGGCTCCCGCGGAGCCTGTTGCGGCAAGCGCTGCCTGCCCTGTAGACCTGGCTCAGGGACAGGGACGATCGGCGCGGGGATCCGGAATGAACTCGGTGACCGAGTTCAATGCCCGCTCCATTGCGACCGGCTGGACCGCATTCGGGCCCCGGAAGGGCTGCTCGAACACACCGACCAGATACACCGAACAGGTCAGTAGCAGCGCGACAGGCAGGATGAACATCACCTGACCCTTTATCGGTTCCCGACCCTTGAGGGCGGTGGCGAAGAGGATCAGCATCAGGCCGCCCCCGATCATGAAGACCCAGAACATGGCCGGCAGGTAAGTGTTTGATTTCAAAAGCCGGGTTGCCCTGGACTTCTGCAGTTCGCTGACCCGGTCGAGGGAGGCCGACAGGGCAGAGTTGTCCGGATTGCTTCGCCCCAGCTTGCCGAAGGACTGGAAAAGCCGGTCGGTCGCGGCAGATGCAAGTTCCGAACGCTCGCCCTTCGAAAGTCCGGGCCATTCGTCGTCGACTACCGCCCTTGAATAGCAGATGAGTTCGTGGCCGATCCGGTCGCGACTCTCGGCGTCGAACAGGGTCGCAGCCCGGGAGAGTGAACTGACGGAATCAGCCTCGGTTCCGGCAGCAGTCTCGGCGGTCTGGTAGCCCTGTAGCGCGTAGGCGAGTACGAAACCGATCACCAGCGCGTAGATGACGCCGGCGAACGCAAAGACCGGTTCCCGGCGTTCCTCGTTGCCCCGCAATCCTTCCGGCACGAATCGTCTGACCAGAAAGATGGACACGGCAGTGATCACACATGCAACGAGCAGGATCACAAGGCTGGTCAGGAGAGTGCTCACTCGTCCTCCAGGAGCAGCGATGGCGGGATGTCGATCGTTCGACCAAGCACGAGCTGGCCATCCTCGACCCGGTAGGCACCGTAGAAGCTGAGCGTGGTGTCCCCGTTTGCGTCGATCGAATAGCTGCCGAGAGGTGAAGCGCGTTCCGAGGTGTCGAAGAATGCCTCGCGGGTCCCGGACCTGATCGAGGTGATCGGTTCGGTCGCGATGTCACCCCGAACACCGCGCCTGATCGAGTCGAATACAACCCGCCCGGCTTCGTATGCGAAGACCGACATCGGTTCGGCTGGCCGTCCGAACCGGTCCTGGAACTTGCTCAGAAAGGACTCGCCGCTCCGGGCATAGTTTCCGGCCGGAAGCATCGGTGCCGTGACGTAGGTGTCCAATGCGGTGTCGCCGATTGATTCGAGAAAGCTGGCGAAGGAGATTCCGTCTCCGCCGAAGAGCTTGATCAGGCCATTGCTGCGGTGGACTGACTCGAGGAGGTCACGGCCAAGGTCGAGGTTTGATCCGGCGTAGAGCATCGCGTCGGCTCCAGAGTCGAGCACTCTCTCGGTGATGTCCCCGATCTGGCCTGTCCTGGTCAGGCTCGCACCGCCTTCGATTCGGATCCCTGTGATCTTCGCGATCTTTTCGAAGCGGTAGCGAAGCCCGCGTCCGTAGGTGCTTCCGTCATCGACCACGAAGATTTCGTCTACGTCTTCCTCTTCCATGAAGAGTGCGAGCGCAGCTGCCTGGACGTTGTCGTTGGGGACTACGCGGCCGAAGGTCCGGATCCCGGTCGGTCTCAACCGCTCCCCTGTTTCGGGGGTCGGGATGGTCAGCTTGACCGCAGTCGAGCCGGAGCTCACCTGAAGGATGCCGGCCTTGTTGAGGATCGGCATCGCCACCTCGGTTGCTCCGGAATCGAACTCACCGATGTACGCGACCGAGGATTCGTCGCGGGCGGCCTCGCGGGCGTTCCGGCGTACCAGTCCCTCAAGCCAGTTGCCGTCATCATCGGCGTCGTTCAGGCCGACCACCTCGATTCTGGCCGGCCCGATCCGTCCGCCCATGTCCTCCACTGCGATTTCCACCGCGCGAAGGAAGTCCTGGCCACCCCGTTCGCCCTTCAGCGGCTGGCTGACGTAGATCCTGAGCTCGCGCGTCGTTTCGTTGTCGTTGTCATTCCCGCAGCCAGCCAGGACCGACGCCATCAGGGCGAGGCAAAGAGCGGCTACTGATACGGCCCGGGACGAAACGGAGGACTTCAAGGGTCATGACTATTCCAGTTCAGCGCCGGAAATGCCGGCCATCCGGCTGAAGCATGGAACTTCCCGGCTGGACGCAAGGTACGGGGGCCGGGCCGGATGGTTCGGCCCCCGTCCATCCTCATTCCCCTCGTTTGACAGGAAAGCCGATGACTCAAAAAAGCCTTCACCCCGGATTCACACCGAATGTCGTCGCGAATGTCGGAAACCCGAGGCGGGACAGCCGCACCCTGAGGCTGGCGTCCGGCATTGCCGATGGCCTCGCCATCCAGCTCGGCGAAGCACCGGCAGTAGCAATCGACCTCGTCGATCTGCCACTTCAAGACGGTCGTTTCGAGCCCTGGTTGAGCGAACTGGTCCAGTCCGCCACAGTGGTCATAGCTGCGGGCCCGACAGTGATGGGGAGCTACGCGGGACTACTCAAGATCTTCCTCGACGGGCTGCCGGAAGCCGCCCTGCTGGACAAGACCGGAATCCCTCTGATGATCGCCCGGCAGGCCCGTCACGCGATGGCGGCCGACATACATCTGCGGCCTGCGTTGCTGGAGATGGGCGCAAGCTGCCCCACGCCTTCCCTGGTCGCGCTGGAATCGGAACTGGCTTCGCTCGGCAGTGACGGTCTGGTCACTGCATGGCTCGAGCGAAGCGGAAGCTGGCTGGCAGGGATAACAGCCTGACAGTCAGGCAAACGACAGTTCAACAGCTTGGCAGCCGGGGGCAAACGCCCGACCCCGGTGCCTTGAGGTTTTCGGCCGCTCCTTCTAACGCTTGCGAATCAGCAGCCAGGAGGTCGCGTTTCGCGTTTGGGCATTGCCCGACCTGAGCTTGAACCGGAACTTCGCCTTGCGCCCCGGCGCCTTTCCATAGACCCGGGTCTTGAACTTGCGGGTCTTTGACTTCCCGGCCGGGATCGCGCCGAAGGAACCGCAGCGCCAGCGGACGAGCAGGCCGACACCCGGGCCACTCATGCAGACGCGGGTAGCGGTTGCCTCAGACTCGCCGGTATTCCGTACCTTGACCGTGAATCTGATCCGCTTGCCCGGCTTCACACGCCGATGCTTGGGTGAAACAGTGAGCTTCAGGTCAGGATTTCCGACCGGCCCTGGAGTTATCGCTATCGGCACGCTCTCGTCGACGGTTCTGGTCAGGGTGATCGAACTCGGGCCGAGATTCACATTGTCAAGGTTCGCCAACAGCGCGGCGATGTCCAGTCCGCCGAGGTCAAGGCCTCCCGGCAGCAGTCCTCCGAGCGCGCCCTGAAGCAGGGTGGGTGCGTAGTCACGCACCATCTGGCAGGCATCGAGGAAGCCGAGGATCTTGGTCCGGCCGGCAAAAGGTCCAAGTCTCGCCCACTCGGCGGTTATCGCTCCGGGTCCCGCGGTGCCCTTGAGGAACGGAGCACCGGCACCAAGAGAATTGCTGCCGGTCGTGAAGGTCACGTCCATCGGGGCGAACCCGCAAGTCAAATCGCCGATGCCCCCGATCAGCCCGGAAAGCGGTCCGAGCTGGCTGCCGAGATCGATTCCCAACCCCTCCAGGGATCCCATGAGGTCGGCCATGTTCACGGAGATCCAGATCCCTGCCTTGGCCGGAATGACCAGTTCACCGGTCGTTTCGTTGAAGGTACCGGTCGCGTCGTCCTCGATTGCCATGTAGGCGCTAAGCGCGACAGGTTCCTTGATCCCGACAGCCGGGAACTTGAAATTGTCCTTGGGGATGGTGACTGTGCCCCGGTCGTCGATCGTGCCTTCAATCGAGGCGGTCGATGCGAGCTGATCGAGCGGAAGCTCCTGAAGCATGCCGATCTGCATCCGGCTCTGGTTGAAGTCGATCTTGAATGGCTTCGTCGCGGCATCCGACCTTGACGGTGCAACGGCCAGCCCGAGTACCGCCAGTACGGCGAGCAAGAGTCCGGCGGCGAACACTCTCAATTGAATGGGCAAACGCACAAGTTCCACTGTCTTCTCCCTTTTCTCCCGCCCTGAGCCGGGCATTTCCCTGCTGCCGGACCGATACGGCAACTCCCACACTATAGAGGCGGGTACTACCTTGAGGGAACCGAAGGTATCCGCCCGAGGCTCGGGTCGGCAGAAGCGGCTGTCTACGATTGGAAGGGTCCGCAGCGGATGCCAGGCCCCCGACCCGAAGCGAGGAATTCAAATGAGTACGGCCCAGTTCGAAAAGGAAACCGATGAGAACGGCGCATTCGTCCGACAGACCAGTGCGTTCCGGGGTGAGGTCACGGCGGACGGCTCCTCGGGTTTCAAGGCAGAGACCGGGCGCTACCACCTCTATGTCTCATATGCCTGCCCCTGGGCTTCCCGGGCCATCATCTATCGCAAGCTGAAGGGCCTCGAAGACGTGATCACCATGACGGTGGTCGACCCGGTCAGGGATGAGAAGGGGTGGAGATTTCTCCCCGGGGATCCCGACCCGGTCAATGGCTTCGAATATCTGAGCGAGGCCTATCTGATGACCGATCCGGACTTCAGTGACCGAGTCACGGTGCCGCTCCTCTGGGACAAGAAGACCAGCCAGGCAGTCAATAACGAGAGCAGCGAAGTAATCCGGATGTTGAACACGGAGTTCAACGAGTGGGCGGAGAATCCCGAACTGGATCTGTACCCCCTTGCTCTCAGGCCCGAGATCGACCGGCTCAATGATCTGATCTACAGGTCGATCAACAACGGGGTGTACCGGGCCGGATTCGCTTCTACCCAGAGTGCGTACGAATCGGCCTTCGTGGAGCTGTTCGAGGCTCTCGACCAGATCGACGATCTGCTTGCCGAAAAGCGCTACCTGACCGGAAGCGAGATCACTGAGGCGGACTGGCGCCTGTTCGTCACGCTGATCCGTTTTGACGCTGTTTACGTCGGTCACTTCAAGTGCAACCAGCGGCGGATCGCGGATTACGACAACCTTGCCGGCTATCTGCGTGACCTCTACCAGCAGCCGGGGATCGCCGACACGGTCAACATTGATCACATAAAGCGGCACTACTACGTCACCCATCCGAAGATCAATCCGACCAGGGTGGTCCCGATGGGCCCTGTTCTCGATTTTGAGAGCGACCCGGAGCGCAGTCACCTCTGAGCCAGCCCGGAAAGGCCCAACCCTTGAGAAAACCGGATAACAAACCGCCTCGCTGGCACTGGTTCCTGCCGACATCGGGCGATGGTCGCAACGTGACGAATGTGATCGATCGTCTCGGCCAGACCTCAATGCCGCGCCCGGCCGATGTCGGGTATCTGGCCGAGGTAGCCAGGGCAGCCGAACGCGCAGGCTTTGAGGCGGTGCTGACACCAACCGGTTCCGGCTGCGAGGACGCCTGGGTCACCTGTGCCTCGGTCGCCCAGCACACCGAAAAGCTCAAGTTCATCGTGGCCTTCCGGCCGGATGCGGTCGCTCCCGCCTGGGCGGCCCATCAAGCCGCCTCGTTTCAGCGACTGACCGATGGCCGCCTGTTGATCAACGTCGTCACTGGCGGCGACCCGGTCGAGCAGAAGTCCTTTGGAGACCATCTCGACAAGGAAACCCGCTATCGCCGGACTTCTGAGTTCCTTGATGTTGTCAAACGATCCTGGTCCGGCGAGTTGTTCGACCATGAGGGCGAGTTCTTTCACCTCGATCAGGCCGGTCTGAGAATCGGTCTTGAGGAAATCGGGATACCCCGGGTCTATTTCGGGGGTGCTTCTCCACCGGCGCTGGAGGTTGCGGCGCACCATGCCGATACCTGGCTGACCTGGGGCGAACCGGTCGGGACGGTTGGCGAAAGAGTGGAGGTTGTCAGGGAGAGAGCCGAATCAGCGGGTCGCTCAATAAGTTGCGGCCTGCGGATCCACGTCATCAGTCGCGACACCGAGGACGAGGCCTGGCTGGAGGCTGAGCGGATTCTGGAATCAATTGATCCGGAACAGGTCAAGGCGGCTCGGGAAAAATTCTCCCGGATGGAATCAACCGCCCAGGCCCGGATGACCGAACTCAGCCACAACACGAACGGGGACGGGATCGACCGTGACTCACTTGTGATCGCTCCCAACCTGTGGGCCGGGGTCGGACTGGTCAGGGAAGGCGCCGGAACCGCAATCGTAGGAAGCCACGAACAGGTCGCCATGCGCCTGCTCGAATACCGCGATGTCGGTATCGACGAGTTCATCCTTTCCGGCTATCCGCACCTGGAGGAAGCACTCAACTTTGGTGAGAACGTGCGCCCGTTGCTTGATGCGGCTGCGTCAGAAGTTGCCGCCTGAGCGGCAGGGCTTCCGAACGGGTCGTTTCACTCTCAGAAACCCTCACGTTTACGAAATCCGTTGTTTTTCGTATACTGCCCGGACAGGGAGCGGAAGATGACCTCTTCCGGGGAGCCGATGAAAGTGCTCTCATCGCTCAGAAATCAGGATGGAGGAACGCAGCATGCACAGCATTCGGGTGTATCTGGCCGCATTGGCCGTGGTAGTCGCAGGACTGGTCTTGATGGGAGGAACGGCCGCCACCGCGGTTGCGAAGCCGAATGGTGCCAGCAAGGGCAAGAAGACAAAGAAGCCCTCCAAGCCGAAGCTCAAGAAAGCCCCGAAGATCACCTCGGTCGCTCCTTACACCGCTCAGGGAAGCGTCGGTGACGCATACGTCAGAAACGCAACGCCGGGCGTCAAGCTGCTCCTGGTCAACACTGAGAACAGGATCGTCAGGACCGGGGTAGCCGATTCCTTCGGATCAAAGATCTTCTACGACGTCAAGCCGGGCGCGACCTACACGGTGCGTACCCCGGGGGGCAGTGGTGCGCAGGGCACCAGCTCGTTCAAGGTCCTCAAGCCGGGTGTCAATCCGCCGCAGTCGTTCTATGACGGAAAGAAACTTGAACCGGGTCTGAACTACGTGACCATGCGTGATGGCACCGAACTGGCAATGACGGTCCGGCTGCCGATGGGCAAGACCCTCGCCGAGGGCCCGTTCCCGACCTTCATCGAGTACTCCGGGTACCAGACCGCGGCACCGCATGACCTCCTCAATGCGATCATCGCGGACCTGACCGGCAGCGGCGGAACCAGCGATCCGCTGGCTCCGGCAACTTCAACCGCGGTCGGGTCAGTGGTCGGACCGCTGCTCGACTTCGCGGTTGTCAGTGTTCAGATGCGCGGCTCCGGCTGCTCGGGTGGTGCCTTCGACCTGTTCGGCTGGCCGACCACCTATGACGGCTACGACGCGATTGAGACGGTCGCCGCCCAGAACTGGGTCGAGGGTGACGTCAGCATGGGCGGTATCTCTTTCTCGGGGATCTCCCAGCTCTTCACGGCCGGTACCCAGCCGCCGCACCTTGCGGCTGTTTCACCACTTTCCGTCACCGATGACATTTACTACGGCACCGGCTTCCCGGGTGGCATCTTCAACAACGGGTTCGCCTACAGCTGGATCGGTGAACGCGCCCAGGATGCCGAGGCCGCTCCCACCGGGGGGCAGCCGTGGGCCAGGATCATGGCCAGCACCGGCGACCCCGATATCGGGGACCCGGGACTGCGTGAATCGCAGAAGCAGCACTGCATCGACAACCAGACGATGCGCCTCCAGACTCGCGATTTCAACAAGGAAATCGTGAACAACCCTTACCGGACAGAATCGCTGTTCACCAAGCGCTCACCGGGCGCATGGGTGAAGAACATCGATGTCCCGGTGTACTGGGTAGGCGCATTTCAGGATGAGCAGACCGGCGGCCACTGGGTCGAGGCTGTGAAGAACCTGTCGAAGAAGAACAAGGACGTCTGGATCACGATGCAGAACGGCGTTCACGTGGACGCGCTCGGCCCGAGCACGATCACCCGCTGGGCCGAGTTCATGAACCTGTTCACCGGCAATGGCCGAATCCCGCAGGTTCCGGACCTGGTCCTCGCGGTCGGTTCGAGCCTCTACGACTTCCTGGCTGATGCCGGGGCGCTGCCGATCACGCAGTCGCGCTGGGCGAGCCTGCCGAATACTCCGGCCAACGTCGAACTCGCCAAGTCCGAGTTCCGAAAAGATCCGAGGATCCGGATCTTGATGGACAACGGTGCCGCGATCCCCGGTGATCCGGGTGCGATCGGCGCTGCCTGGGAGACCGGGTTCTCCAACTGGCCGATCGCATCGACCAAGCCGACTGCCTTCTACATGGGCAAGGGCGGGTCCCTGACCTCGAAGAAGGCCAGGAAGGGCAGCTCGGTCAGCTACACGTCTGACCCGAGTGCCCGCCCGGCCAAGACTCTGGGTGCGAATGCACAGGGCGACTCCTGGCTGGCGCAGCCTCCTTATGACTGGCAGCCGATTGCGGCTGGCAAGGGGCTTGGCTTCATTTCCCAGCCGATGACCAGCGACCTGTTCATGGCTGGTGCTTCTTCTGTCGACCTGTATCTGAAGTCGAACAAGCGGAACACCGACATTCAGGTCACTTTGACCGAGGTCCGCCCGGACGGCAATGAGACATACATCCAGAACGGATGGCTGCGCGCGACGCACCGGAAGATCGACAAGAAGCAGTCAACCGCGAACGATCCGATTCAGACCTGGCTCAAGAAGGACGGAGCCCCGTTGAAGAAGGGCAAGTACAACTACACCCGGATTCAGATCTACCCGGCCGCGCATGTGTTCCGGGCGGGTTCGAGGATTCGCCTGAATATCCAGGCACCGGGAGGTGACCGGACGATCTGGAACTTCGACACGATCGAGAAGGGTCAGACCCGAAACACGATTGGTCTCGGCGGCGCGATTCCGTCGAAGCTTGTGTTGCCGGTGATCCCGGGCCAGACGGCTCAGGGTACGCCGCTGCCGGCTCCGACCGCGCTCCGCGGCGAGCCCAGCCGGGTATTTACCCCCGCCACCAACGGCGGCTGAGGTGACAGTCCGTTCATAAAGAACATGATGTTCTGAACGGACGGCAGGGAGGTATCGGAAGGGCCGCCATCGGGCGGCCCTTCCCTATTGCATCGCGTTCGCTTGTGACCCTGGCGTCCGCCAGTCCACTGCCAGTCACCTGTCCGGCCAGGCTTGGCATGCTTTGTCCATGGCGAAGAAACGCAAGCCGAAACGTCGGGAGCGGGAAAGAGTTCCTGAATCCAGCTATACCGACCGTGAAGGCAACACCTTGGTCCTGCGGGATTTCCTTAGCGACTCCTCGATCGCCAAGGTGAACGAGCAGATCAACAACCAGGCCTATTCCGTCGATGACGTCTGGCAACGCAGGACCGAGCTGATCTTCGAGCGGCTGACTGTCTCCTGGGAAATCGCCGGGTTGCCCCTCGATGACCAGAAGATGCTGCTCGGCCGCTACCGGATGGCCGACCCGGAGACCCGGCGCTGGGTTCGAGAGACCCTTGACAGGCACGTCCGGAAGCACATCCCCGGCCTGGCCTGATCATGAGCGCCAGCCAGGCTTGGCCAGGCCGGGCTCCGGTGTTGATCGGCGATAGAAAGCCCGCGGGACTCAGGGCTTCAGGCGGTATCCACTGCTGAAGAGAATCTGGGCCCAGGCGAGCAGTGCGAATGTGATCGCCCCGACCACTCCGAGTGAAAGCCACGGGGAGACATCGGCCGAGCCGAGAAAGCCGAAGCGGATCGCCTCGACCACATAGAAGAGCGGGTTCAGATGCGAAATCTGTTCCCAGGGGCTGCCCAGCCGGCTGACCGAGTAAAAGACGCCACCGAGAAAGATCAGC
>WPCI01025323.1_pt1 | contig 15980 bp, 14 predicted proteins | sample 5399871 | NCBI WGS metagenome assembly WPCI01 (sample SAMN12869469, study PRJNA574797) | sludge metagenome | isolation source: wastewater treatment of pH7 | place: China:Beijing | collected 2019-05-20
CTAATCCCGCGCCTTGACCACGGGCCTAAGCGCAAGCCTCGGCCTTCAGGCCGAGGTCAAGCGAGGCATTATCCATACGGCGCCGCAGGCGCCCCCGTATGGTGGCGGAGAAGCTCCGGCCCTCGGGCCGGAGTTCTTCACCGAATATTGGCCGTAGTCGATACACTGTTAGGGTAGAAATTGCGGTAACGGCAGTGTTACGGACTGCAATAAGAAAAGCCAGGCAACGTTATGTTGCCTGGCTTTTCTTGCTTGTGGCGTTGATATCAGCGCACGCGCAGTACCCGCATGGCACGCTGCTTGCCCGCGCCGTCCAGCACGCGTACCGTCACCTGGCGGGCCTGGAAGCCGGCAGGCAGAGCGGCATTGCTGAGCAGGGTCTGGTAGCGCGTCATATCGACTGCCGGGCCTTCCACGCGCAATACGTCCGTGCGTCCATTGCCGTAGCGGCCTTCCACCAGCAGTTCGACCGTTCCCTTGAAGCTGGCGGCATTATTGCCGGGTTGCAGCAGCACGACCTGGTAATCCAGGCCTTCGTCTTTCTGCGTAAAACGGGCGCCGCTGATGCCTGGAGTGTAGCCGCGCGGGTCGGGCGGCAGCAGGTCGATCAGGGCGTCGATTTCCTGTTGCAGCGGGCCGGACAGCGCTTCGGCGCGGTTCGCGCGCGCCTGCCACTGTTCGGCGTCGGTGCGCACGCTGCTGTGCTCACTGTTTAGTGCATCCAGTTCGTCGCGCAAGCGCTGGGCTTCCAGACGCGCGGCATTGAGTTCCTGGGTCAGCTGCTGCGATTCGGTGACGGTCAGGCGCTTCGGCCCGTAGCTGTTCTGCAGGAAATACCAACCAGCAGCGCCGATGATTGCGCCAAACAGCATTTGCGCCAGCCAGCGCGGCATGCGGTGCCGGCGCTTGCCGGTTTCATAGGGGGAGGGTTTGAAAACGGGACGTTTGGAAGAACTGAACAGTGCCATGCGTTGAAATCCTAGCTGGTGTAAGCGGCCCGCATGTGAGGCCGGCAGTTGCAAGCGGGTTCGACGGGTCTGGTCGTCGAGATGCCGGGATCGCTGCGTCGCCGGCAGGCGACAGTGTATAACTCTTGGTCGCTGCGGGAGAATGCAAGACGTTTCCGGTAGTTAGGGGTTGGTACGGTTTTGTTTCAGATATTCGTCAAGTTCAGACAATCGCTGCGGGGTACCTACGTCTGTCCAGCGCCCTTCATGGTGCTCCCCGGTGATGCTGTGCCGTGCCATCGCCTGTCGCAGCAGCGGCGCCAGCGGCGAGGGCAGGCTGCCCGAGACAGCGTCGAACAGTGCCGGATGAAAAACGCCTATCCCCGCGTACGTCAGCGCGCCGGGGCGGTCTCCGCGTGGGCTGAGCAGGCCGTTTTCGGCCAGGAGAAAGTCGCCATTCGGGTGGTGTTCGGGATTGGACACCAGCAGCAGCCAGGCCTGCCGGGCCGTGCCATCGAGCCCGGCTGCAATGGCGCGGGCAGCTTCGGGCCGCCAGTCGCACCAGACATCGCCATTCATGACCAGGAAAGGCTCGTTGCCCAACAGTGGCAGGGCGCGCGCAATGCCGCCTGCCGTTTCCAGGCCGCGCTCGCCTTCGGCGGAATAATGGATGGTCAGGCCCCAGCGTGAGCCGTCGCCCAGCGCATCCACCAGGCGCTGTCCCAGCCAGGCATGGTTGATGACGACGTCCTTGAAGCCGGCCCGCGCCAGCGCCTGCAGGTGCCAGACGATCAAAGGCAGGCCGCCGGCGGCAAGCATGGGCTTGGGCAGGGTGTCGGTCAGCGGACGCATGCGTTCGCCGCGGCCAGCGGCCAGGATCATCGCACGCATCAGAAGGTGTAGCCCGCGGCCGGTGTGATCTGGTCGACGCGATCCAGGATGCGCAGCAAGGGGGTGAACTGGCGGTAGCGTCCGCAGACCTGGCGCACATAGCCATTGAGACGCGGCAGGTGGGCCAGGTACCAGGCCTTGCCGTCACGATGGTTCAGGCGTGCAAAGACGCCCAGGATGCGCAGGTTGCGCTGCAGCCCCATCCATTCGTAATCCTGGTGCAGCACCGCGAAATCATCGGGGACGGGCAGACCGGCGCGGCGCGCCTGTTCCCAGTAACGGATGGCCCAGTCCAGTTGCCGGGCTTCTTCCCAGGTGGTCCGCGCGTCCAGCAGCAGCGAGGCCAGGTCATAGGAAATGGGCCCCAGGCGGGCATCCTGGAAGTCAATGACGCCAGGCTGGTTGCTGTTACCGGTGGGCACCATCAGGTTGGGCGAGTGGTAGTCGCGGTGTACCAGCACTTGTGTCTGGTCAGCGTTATGCGCTGTCAAGGTTTCAAAAATTTGTGACAGGGAATTGCGTTCGGTGTCGGACAGTGTCACGCCGTGATGGCGGTTCAGGTACCACTCTTCGAAAACCGAAAGCTCGGCCAGCAGCGTGGCCTGATCGAACAGCGGCAGGCCGGCGGCCGGCGCCTGTTGCACGCGGATCAGGGATTCAATGGCACCCTGGTACAGGGTTTCGATTTCTGCTTCGGCGGGTTGTTGCTGCAGGCGCTCGAAGTAGGTCTGGGCGCCCAGATCGCTCAGCAGCAGCAAGCCTTGTTCCGGGTTTTCGGCCAGCAGGGCCGGGACGTGTACGCCACTGCTTTGCAGACGCTTGCAGATGTCGATGAAGGGGCGGCAGTCTTCCTGGGGCGGCGGCGCGTCCATGACGATGAGCGTGCCGTGCACGCCGCTGTCCAGGCGGAAGTAGCGCCGGAAGCTGGCATCGCTGGAAGCAGGGCGCAGGCTGTCGGTGGCCAGCGTCAGGCTGGCGGGCAGGGAGGCGAGCCAGTTGCGCAGCAAAGCGAGCCTGGCATCAGGGTGAATCGTGGCGTTCAAAGCGGGTTCCGAAAGGCGTTCAGCAGGGCGGGAGGGCATGGCAGGGGACAGCCGGAAGGAATTTGGAAAGGAAATCCACAAACATGCCCATAGAACAGATGTTCTATATCTCTATAATACCGGCACGATATTCTATGGCGGTTTCCTTTTCGTGCGTTTGTTCTTATCCGTCGCCCTGCTTGCCGCAGGCTGTCTGCCTGTCGTCCAGGCCCAGGAGGGCGTGGCCGGCGATGCGTCGCGCCCGCAGCAGGCATTGCGCGAATCTTCCCTGTTAATTGACCGCACCCGGCTCAACGAAGACGATATGCCCGTGTTCGCCAACAGTGTGCGGACCGAAGGCCAGCCCGATTCACGCGTCATCCTGGAGGGTGATGCGGTGCTGCGCCGCTACGATTCCGTACTCAAGGGCAACTACATCGACTACAACGGTGCCAGCGGGCAAGTCGAGGCACGTGGCGACGTGCGCCTGATGCGTGACGGCGGCCGTATCGAAGGCCCCGGCCTGCGCTACAACTTCGAGACCGATATCGGCGAGATCGAGCAGCCGTCGTTCCGCATCGGGCCTTCCGGTGGGGCGGGCAAGGCGGCGCACGCCGAAATCTACGGGCGCAACAACATGCGCCTGGAAGACGTCATCTACAGTGGTTGCCCGTGTCCGGACCCTGCATGGTTCATCGAGGCCGAGCGAGTGGATATCGACTACGAGGCCAATGACGGCGAAGCGCGCAATGCGGTGCTGTACTTCAAGGGCGTGCCCCTGCTGGCCTCGCCTTACCTGACTTTCCCGGTACGCAAGGAGCGCAAGAGCGGACTGCTGTTGCCGACCTACGGCACCACGACCAAGGGCGGCATCGACATTTCCGTGCCGTATTACCTGAATCTGGCGCCGAACTACGACCTGACCCTGACCCCGCGCCTGCTGACCAAGCGCGGCATGATGCTGGGTGGGGAGTTCCGCTACCTGGGCGAGTCCTTCGAGGGCGAAATGACCGGGGCCTATCTGCCCAATGACAGGGTGACGCATTCGGACCGCTGGCTGTACGGCTGGAAGCACTATCACGACCTCGGCAACGGCTTCAGCGCGGACTGGGATATCAATCGCGCCTCCGATGACAACTATTTCCGCGACATTTCCGCTGTCGGCCTGAGCGAGGCCAGCCGCACCTATCTGCCGCGCAATGGCCGGGTCGGTTGGGGCGATGGCTACTGGAGCGCTGGCGTGGCGGTGGAGTCCTACCAGACGTTGCAGGATCCGGATGCACCGCTGATCCCGCCCTACGACAAATTGCCGGAACTGACCTTCAAGGGCGTGCGCTACAACTGGCGCGGCCTGGATCTTGCCTGGGATAACACCGCGACCTGGTTCCAGCGCCCGATCTACGATGGCCAGCGCACCGGCCCGCAAGGCCAGCGCTTCGTGTCCTATGCCACGATGGCCTACCCGATCGAGCGCGCAGGCTGGTACATCACGCCCAAGGCAGGGATGCACGTCACGCGTTACGACACCCGCTGGGGCGACCAGAACTGGTACAGCCTGCCCGGCGGCATGTCTTCCTACCGCACCGTGGCCACTCGTGCGCTGCCCATCCTGTCGCTGGACAGCGGCATGGTGTTCGAGCGCAATACCACGCTGTTCGGCAAGCCTGCCCAGCAGACCCTGGAACCGCGCCTGTACTATCTCTACGTACCGTACCGCTACCAGGATGACCTGCCGACCTACGACACCGCGCTGGCCTCCTTTAACATGGCCCAGGCATTTGATGAAAACCTGTATACCGGCGGCTGGGACCGCATTGCCAATGCGAACCAGGTCACGCTGGGCCTGACGTCGCGCTGGATGGATGCCAGTAACGGTTTCGAGCGTGTCAGCCTGTCGGTGGCGCAGCGCCTGTATTTCGAAGACCAGCGCGTGGCCCTGCCGGGCGAGGCGCCGCGCCAGAATCGGCGCTCCGACTTGCTGATGGGCGCAACGACAGCCTGGACCGACACATTCAGCACACAGGCCGTGCTGCAGTATGATCCGCACCAGGAACGCTGGATGCGTTCCACCCTAAGTGCGCGCTGGCGTCCTCAACGCCTGGCTTCCATGACGCTGGCCTATCGCTACCAGCGTGATCCGGCAGTCGATGCCCAGTACCAGCTGCAAGGGCGCGAACAGGTCAGTTTTGCCGGCCAGTGGCCGCTGAGCAAGCGCTGGTATGGTGTTGGCCGTATCGACTACTCCATGCTGGATAGCCGGGTGACGCAATCCATTGCGGGCCTGGAATACAAGGGTGATTGCTGCTGGGCGGCGCGTGCGGTTTTCCAGCGCTATGCCGTGGCCGCCAACGACACCAATACGACTTTCTTCCTGCAACTCGAGCTGACCGGACTCGGCTCGCTGGGAACGGATCCCCTGGGATTGTTGTCCAGAAGCATACCGGGCTATGAGTCCGTGAATCCGAGTGTGCCGCAGGGCACGCGCTTTGATAGGTACGAATAAACACATGCTTAACGTGAGACTCAAGCAGTTGCCGTTGCTGGCCGCGCTGGCTTTGGCCAGCCTGGGCGCGGCACAGGCGCAATCCACCCAGGCCGTTGTCGAGCAGCCCAAGTCGAGCTCGGAGGCGGTGGTCGATGGCATTGCCGCCATCGTCAACAATGACGTGATCACGCTGCGCGAATTGAATCAGCGCACCCTGCAGGCGCAGGGTGAACTTAGCGCGCAGGGTGTGGCGTTGCCCGATGCCGCCGTGTTGCAGCGCCAGGTGCTCGAGCGCATGATCAGCGAGCGCCTGGAAGACCAGGAAGCTCAACGGCTCAACCTCAGCGTGAGCAATGCCGAACTGAATTCGGCGGTGGGGACCATCGCCCAGCGAAATGGCTTCACGGAAGAGCAGATGCGCCAGCAGGTAACGGCGTCCGGGTTGACCTGGCAGGGCTATCTGGAAGTCCTGCGGCGCGACATCCTGATGGATCGCCTGCGTCAGCGGGTCGTTGATTCAAGCATCATGATCCCGGATTCCGAAGTCGATGCCTTTATTCGCGATGAGCGTACCAAGAGCCAGAGCGGCAACGGTTTCGCGGCCGCGAACTCGGGCCCGGTAGCACTGGCGCAGATTCTGATCCGCGTGCCGGAGAACAGCTCCCGCGAAGAAGAGGCTGCGGCGCGTGCGCGTGCCGAAGCCGTGTTGGCGCGGGTACGCGGCGGCGAGGATTTCGCGGCCGTGGCGGCGGCCGAGTCCCAGGGGGCTGAAGCGCTGCAGGGCGGCCTGATGGGCGAACGTCCGATGTCCAGCTGGCCGGATCTGTTCGTGCGCGCTGTGGCATCCGTGCCGCAGGGCCAGGTTAGTGAGTTGGTGCGCAGTGGCCTGGGTTATCACATTCTCAAGGTTGTCTCGCGCAGCGACAGCGCTGCGGCTCAACAGCGTTCGGCTTCCGACCATGGCGTGGACTTCAATTCACAGGCGCCCATGCCGGTCACGCAGACCAAGGCGCGCCATATCCTGATCCGGACCAGCGCTGTCATGAGCGATGAGCGTGCCAAGCAGCAGCTGGACCAGCTGCGCCTGCGCATCCTGCAGGGCGGGGAGTCGTTCGAGGACCTGGCACGGCGCTATTCCAAGGATTCCAGCGCGCCCCAGGGCGGCGATCTTGGCTGGCTGTCGCCGGGCGAGACGGTGCCGCAATTCGAGCAGGCGATGGATGCCTTGTCCGAAGGCAGCGTGAGCCAGCCCATCAAGTCGCCGTTCGGCTGGCACCTGATCAAGGTTGATTCGCGCCGTACGCAGGACATGGCCGAGGCCTATCAGCGCATGCAGGCGCGCCAGATTCTGTTTGAACGCCGCGCCTTGCCTGCCTTCGAGGAGTGGCTGGAGCAGTTGCGTGAACGCGCCTATATCGACAATCGCCTGGAACGCCGTCAGCGGCTGGAACAGGAGTAAGCAGGAATGGCAGCACATCAGGCGCGCAAGCGCTTTGGCCAGCACTTCCTGAGCGACCTGGCAGTCGTCGATGAAATCGTGCGGTCGATCTCGCCCGAGCGCAGTGATCTGATGGTGGAAATCGGGCCGGGCCTGTCGGCCCTGACCCGGCCGCTGCTGGATCGGCTGGACCATCTCCACGCGGTGGAAATCGACCGGGACCTGGCCCAACGCTTGCGGCGCCAATACCCGGCAGAACGGCTGACTGTACACGAAGCCGACGCGCTGACGGTGGATTTTTCCACCTTCGGGACTGGCGTTCGTATCGTGGGCAATTTGCCGTACAACATTTCCAGCCCCTTGCTGTTCCATTTGATGGCGGTGGCCGATCAGGTGCGCGACCAGCATTTCATGCTGCAGCGTGAAGTCATAGACCGCATGGTGGCCAAGCCCGGCAGCGCAGATTATGGCCGCCTGTCGGTCATGCTGCAGTCGCGCTACCGCATGATCAACCTGTTCGACGTTCCGCCCGAAGCATTCGATCCGCCGCCGCGTGTGATGTCGGCGATTGTGCGCATGCGTCCCTTGCCGGCGGACCGCCTGCGCCCGCGCAGCGAAGCCGCGTTTTCCACGGTTGTGGCGCGCGCCTTTTCCCAGCGCCGCAAGATGCTGCGCCGCGTGCTGGCCGATTGGGCTGAAGATATTCCCTGGGAAGCCCTGGGCATTGAACCTACCGATCGCGCCGAGAGCGTGACGGTGGCGCAGTATATCGGCCTGTCCGATGCGCTGCTGGCAGCAGGTCGGGTAGCGGATACCGGCAGCGCCGCTGAAACGGGCAATGACCAGGGCAAGGCCAAGGGTAAAGGCGAACCGCAAGCGGATTGATGCCAGCGGAGCCAATGGCGGCTGTGCAGTTCGCGCGTCGCCGGGCAAGGTAGCCCGCGAGCGCCGGCAGTCTGCCTGATGCAAGCCAGGCCCCTGAACCGGGGCCTGGCTTTTCCTTTCAGCCGAAGAACCAATAGCAGACGGTGATGGCGGCGATCACGCCGGCCAGGTCGGCGACCAGCGCGCATCCCACGGCGTGGCGGGCGCGCTGGATGCCGACGGATCCGAAATAGACGGCCAGCACATAGAACGTGGTTTCCGTGCTGCCCTGCACCGTGGCTGCCAGTAGCGCCTGGAAACTGTCCACGCCGAAGTGCTGCATGGTTTCCAGCATCATGGCGCGTGCGGCACTGCCTGAAAAAGGTTTGGTCAGTGCCGTCGGCAGCGCGTCCACGAAGCGGGTATCCATGCCGGCGGCGGCAACCAGGTAGCGTATGCCATCGAGCAGATAATCCAGGGCGCCGGAGGCGCGCAGCACGCCGATGGCACACAGCATGGCGACCAGATAGGGCAGGAGGTTGCGGGCGACCTCGAAGCCTTCCTTGGCGCCATCGACGAAGGCATCGTAGACCGGGACCTTGCGCCAGGCGCCTACAGCGACGAACATCACGATCACGCCGAATAGTGTCAGGTTGCCCGCCAGCGAGGACAGGGCCGCAAGCGCGGTTGCCGACAGGGTCAGCGAAAAGGCCATGATGCCGCCCAGAATGATGCCTATGGCGGCGAACCAGAGCAGCACGACCGGGTCATGCAGCTTCAGGCGCTGCATCCATGCCACCGATAGCAGCGCCGCCAGTGTCGAGGCGCTGGTCGCCAGCAAAATGGGCAGGAAAATAAGGGTAGGGTCGGGTGCGCCCTGCTGTGCGCGGAACATGAACAGCGTGACGGGCAGCAGCGTCAGCGAGGAAGCATTCAACGTCAGGAACAGGATCTGCGCGTTGGTGGCGGTATCCGGACGCGGGTTGAGCGTCTGCAGCTCGCGCATGGCTTTCAGACCGATGGGAGTGGCGGCATTGTCCAGGCCCAGGCCATTGGCAGCGAAGTTCATCGTGATCAAGCCGATGGCGGGATGGCCGCGTGGCACATCCGGCATCAGCCGGGCGAACAGCGGGCCCAGCAGCACGGCCAGTTTTTCGATCAGCCCGGCGCGCTCGGCAATGCGCAGGAAGCCCATCCATAGCGTCAGCGTGCCGAACAGCACGATCATGATGCTGACCGAGGTTTCCGCCATCGTGAACAGGCTTTTGACCAGTGCGGAAAAAACTTCCGCATCCCCGTAGGCCAGCCAGCGTATCCCGGCGGCCAGGGCGGCGATGAGGAAGAAGGCTAACCAGAGGATGTTCAGCATGGCGGCAAGGGGCGGGGGCGGGCCCGGCTACAGAACCGGGATGTCGCCAGGATGATGGGAGCGCAGCGCGGCGCGGGCTTGCTCATAGTCGGGAATGATGCGGCCGACTTCGTTCCAGAAGTCAGGGCCGTGGTTCATCTCCCGCAAGTGTGCCAGTTCGTGTGCGATGACGTAGTCAATGATGGCAGGCGAAAAATGGATCAGGCGCCAGTTCAGCATGATGCGCCCGTCGCTGGTGCAGGAGCCCCAGCGCGTGCGCGCTGCGGAAAGGCGCAGGCTGCGCACCGTCAGGCCATGCTGCGTGGCCATGTGTTGCAGCCGCTGCTGGAACTGCAGCGCAGCCTGTCGTTGCAGCCAGGCTTCGGTGATTTCACGGATACGCGAGCTTTCGGCATCCATCGGCAGGCTGAGATGCAGGATATCGCCAGCCTCGGGGCAACAGGGGTCGCCCTGGTAGGATTGCTGGCCCTGGGCACCCACGCTGGGCGCGGCCCCCAGTGCCAGGCGTATGCCGACACCAAGAAACGGGAACTCGCCACCATGCTGCCAGCGGGTATGGGCCATGGAAAGCTGTGTGCGCCTGTTCTGCCATGCTTCCAGCTTGGTCACGATCCAGCGGGTCTTCTGACGCACGGCATCGTCTATCTGGGCTTGGCTGGCCCAGGCGGGCGCCGTCACGCGCAAGCCATCGTCGCTGATGAGAAAGCCGATGGTACGCCGGCGTGAACGCATCAGGGTATAGCCCAGGCGTTGCATGCCGGACAGCGTTTCACGCCATTGGGCGCCCGGTGGCAGTTGCGCGGGACGATCCATGACGAGGCGGCCGGGCTGCTGCTGCAGGAAGCCGCCGGTGGCAGCCGGCGGCAAGGCCTGCTGCCCGGCAGGCACGACGGGTGCGGCCGGGGTCGCGCCATGCGTCGGGATGGACTGGGTAGGCGCGAACAAATCGCCTTGGAGAGGTGACGAACGAGGCATGACCAGGAGTGTATTTCACGCGGCCTGGGATGAGCCAGGGTAACGCTGCGGACTGATGCGGCGCATTTCCGCTTCGATCCAGGCCTCGACACGGGCGTTGAGCTCGGCGCTGTCCAGGCCTGTGGATTCAATGACGGGCCCGATGGATACCGTCACCAGTCCGGGAGACTTGAGAAACGAATTGCGCGGCCAGCATTCGCCGGCATTGAGTGCGACCGGAATCACCGGGACGCCGGCTTCCACGGCCAGTCTGGCACCGCCCATCTTGTAGCGGCGGCGCTGGCCCGGCGGCACGCGCGTACCTTCCGGGAACAGCAGCGGCCAGCGGCCTTCGGCCAGGCGTTCGCGGCCCACGCTCAGCACCTGGCTGAAGGCGTCCTGGCCTTGCTTGCGGTCGATGGGAATCATGCGCAGCAGTGCCAGGCCCCAGCCGAAGAAAGGAACGAAATGCAGTTCTTTCTTGTAGACGTAGCAAACCTGCCGCGGCATCTTGGACGGAAAGAACAGGGTTTCCCAGGCGGACTGATGCTTGGAAAGAATCACTGCCGGGCCGTCAGGCAGGTTTTCCTGGCCCTGGATTTGCCAGCGGATGCCGCAGATGGCACGCGCACCCCAGAGCGCCAGGCTCGCCCAACCGACCGTCAGGCGGTAGCGCAATCCACGCGGGAGCGGCGACCAGAGCAGGCAGGCAAAGGCATAGGGAATAACAGTGACAGTCAGGAAGACTGCATAGATCAAGGAGCGTAGCCAGATCATGGAGTGTCTTGTTCGGCAAGCAAGGTATCGACGATAGCAGCCAGATTATCGCCAATGCGGGTTCCCGGTGGCAGCAGGTTGCTGCCACCGGCGGTGGCAGCGCCGTTGCCGGTGCGTGCCAGCCAGGGCTGGGCGTCCACTGCCGCAGCGGCCTGCAGGTCGCGCAAGGAATCACCGACGACCGGCACGCCTGCCAGCGGGATGTCGAAGCGGCGGCCGATATCCTGCAGCAGGCCCGGTGCGGGCTTGCGGCAGCGGCAGCCGTCTTCGGGACCGTGGGGGCAGACGAAAATGGCATCCACCGAGCCGCCCAGCGCTGCCAGGGCACGCCGCATCTTGGCGTGCATGGCGTTGAGGGTTTCCATGTCGAACAGGCCGCGTGCCAGCCCGGACTGGTTGGTTGCGATGGCGATGCGCCAGCCTGATTGCGACAGGCGCGCCATGGCTTCCAGGCTGCCGGGCAGCGGCAGCCATTCGTCTGGCGATTTGACGAAGGCCTTGCTGTCCTGGTTGATGACGCCGTCGCGGTCGAGGATGATCAGTTTCACTGTGCCAGCCGGGAAAGGTCGGCCACCTGGTTCATGAGATTGTGCAGACGCGCCAGCAGCGCGAGCCGGTTGGCGCGCACGGCAGGATCATCGGCCATGACCATGATGTCGTTGAAGAAAGTATCGACGGCAGCACGGGCCTGGGCCAGCGTGCTCAGCGCAGCGGCGAAGTCACCCGCGGCGAACTGCTTGGCCACCGGATCCGAAAGGGCGTCGATGGTGCTGGCCAGCGCCTGTTCGGCAGGTTCGGTCAGCAGCGCCGGGTTCAGCGGCGTATCGGCGCGTTCTGCCTTCTTCAGCAGGTTGCCGATGCGCTTGTTGGCGGCAGCCAGGCTGGCGGCTTCCGGCAGTTGCGTGAACTGGGCAACGGCGGCAACCCGGGCGCCGACCTGGTGCAGGGGCGGATGCGTCGCCAGGACGGCATCCACGACACTGCGGTCATGTTCCTGGGTGAGCTGGTTGCGCAGGCGCTCGTAGACGAAGGTTTCGATCTCGGGCAGCACGCTGGCCGGAATACGGTCGGCCGGGAAGCTTTCCAGACTCTGGCGCAGCAGGGCGCCCAGGGTCAGCGCGCCGCTTTCGCGCACCGACAGCCAGCCACCGGCAGTCAGTTGTTCGAAGGCGCTGATCAGGCCTTGTGCGGCGCGGCGCAGACCGAAGGGGTCGCGTTCGCCGGTTGGTGCCAGGCCTATGCCCCAGATGCCGACCAGGGTTTCGACCCGATCCGCGATGAACAGGATGGCAGCGGCAACATTGTCTGCCGATACCGGCTGTTCCAGGCGGATGCGGTACTGTTCGCGCAGTGCACGCGCCACGGTGGCCGGTTCGCCGTCGCCTTCGGCATAGTAGGCGCCCATCACGCCTTGCAGTTCCGGGAATTCGCCCACCATGTTGGTGGTGAGGTCGGCCTTGGCGAGCAGGGCGGCGCGGTCGGCGTCTGCCACCGGTGCACCCAGGGTTTCGGCCAGCCAGCGGGACAGCGTCCGCACGCGCTCGACGCGTTCAAGCTGGGTGCCCAGCTTGTTGTGATAGACGATACTTTCCAGTTGCGGAACGCGCGCGGCCAGCGGCGTCTTGCGGTCGGTCTGGAAGAAGAACTCGGCGTCTGCCAGGCGCGGCCGCACTACGCGCTGGTTGCCTTCGACGATGTGGCGCGGGTCCTGCGTCAGCATGTTGCTGACAATCAGGAAGCGGTGCGTCAGCTTGCCGCTTTCGGGGTGGAAGAGCGGGAAGTATTTCTGGTTCAGGCGCATGGTGAGGATCAGGCATTCCTGCGGTACGGCCAGGAAGCGTTCCTCGAATTCACCGACATAAACCACCGGATACTCCACCAGCGCAGTGACTTCCTCTAGCAGCGCGGCCACTTCGGGGTCCTCGTCGCCCAGCGAGGCATTCAGGCGTGCCGCCTGATCCCGCAGCTGGCCGTCGATCAGGGCGCGGCGTTCATCGAAGGACACCAGCACCTTGCCGTTTTCCGCCATCAGCGCAACATAATCGCCCGCAGCAGGCAGATCGAAAGGTTCAGGTGCCAGGAAACGATGGCCGTGCAATTGGCGGCCAGCTTGCAGGCCCAGCGCCTGTACCGGCACGATGTCGCTGCCATGCAGGGCTACCAGGCCATGGGCCGGACGGACGAACTTGACGGAAGTGACTCCATCGGCCAACTGGTAACGCATGACCTTGGGAATCGGCAGGTGCGTCAGCGCGGCATCCAGCGCCTGCTGCAGGCCATGGGCGAGCGCGGCACCGGCTGCCTTGCCATTGGCAACCAGGTATTCCTGCTTGCCGTCGGATTCACGCGCCAGGGCGGCGACGTCCAGGTGTTCCAGGCCCTTGGCCGCCAGCTTTTTCAGCAGCGCCGGGGTCGCGGCGCCATTGGCGTCCAGGCCGATTTTCACCGGCATCAGTTTTTCGGAAAATTCGCGGTCGGGCGCTTGCGCCAGCACGGCGGGCAGGAACGCACCCAGGCGGCGGGGCGTGGCATAGGGCGTGGCGGCCGCGTCGCCGGCGACCAGGCCGGCTTGCCGGAGTTCGGCTTCGAGACGCTCGGCAAAGGCAATGCCCAGTCGGCGCAAGGCCTTGGGTGGTAGTTCCTCGGTGAAGAGTTCGACCAGCAGCGGTGCGGTATTGGCCTGGCTCATGCCTGCACCTCCTTGTTGGCCAGCATCGGGAAGCCGAGCTTTTCGCGGGATTCGTAGTAGGCCTGGGCCACGCTGCGCGACAGGTTGCGGATGCGGCCGATATAGGCGGCGCGTTCGGTCACGCTGATGGCGCCACGGGCGTCGAGCATGTTGAAAGTGTGCGCCGCCTTCAGCACGTTTTCGTAGGCGGGCAGCGCCAGGGGCACGGCGATCATGCGCTTGGCCTCGTTTTCGTAGTCGTTGAAATGCGCGAACAGCATGTCGGTGCTGGCGTGTTCGAAGTTGTAGGTGGATTGCTCCACTTCATTCTGGTGGAAGACGTCACGGTAGAGCACGCGGCCGCCGCCGGCGCCGCCTTCGGTCCAGACCAGGTCATAGACGCTTTCCACGCCTTGCAGGTACATGGCCAGGCGTTCCAGGCCGTAGGTGATTTCACCGGTGGCCGGCGTGCAGTCGATGCCGCCTACTTGCTGGAAGTAGGTGAACTGGGTGACTTCCATGCCGTTGAGCCAGACGTCCCAGCCCAGGCCCCAGGCGCCCAGCGTGGGGTTTTCCCAGTCGTCTTCGACGAAGCGGATGTCATGCACGGTTGGGTCGATGCCCAGCGTCTTGAGAGAACCGATATACAGGTCGAGGATATCGGGTGGCGCGGGCTTGAGCACGACTTGGTACTGGTAGTAATGCTGCAGGCGGTTGGGGTTTTCGCCATAGCGGCCATCCTTGGGCCGGCGCGAAGGCTGCACATAGGCGGCAGCCCAGGGCTTGGGACCAAGCGCGCGCAGCGTGGTGGACGGGTGGAATGTCCCCGCGCCCACTTCCATGTCGTAAGGTTGCAGCACGACGCAGCCCTGAGCGCCCCAGAACTTTTGCAGGGTCAGGATCAGGTCCTGGAAAGCCTCGCGCGGGCGCAGCCCGTCCGCTGCGGAAGGGTCTTTGGCGGCTACCTTGGCGCGGTGTGCGTCGCTCGAAGTTTTGGCGGTGGCCTTGGTGGCCGTCTTGGTCGGCATAATCGCGTGCTCTGGCGTTGGGTGAGTTGGCGCGCAATATACGTGTTCTTAGGGGCTTGTCACCGGGCCTATGAGATAGGAGCCCTCGGAAGCACCCAAAGGTCAAATGTGAGCTAATCCGCACGTCTCCGCTGAACGCACGGCGCATCGCTGCTTCAGGACTGAAGTGAGCCCTTGCTGTTAATCAATTCGCCCTGAATCCCGCGATGCCCTCTGGTGCGAGCTGTTGCTCTCAACACACCCTATGCGCTCTTCTTGGGACGGTAGGCGCCGGACTTCTCGTCCCACTCCAGCCCGCCCAGGTCCTTGGGCTCGTTGGCGTGCGCCGCCGCCTCGCGCTTCCAGCGCTCGGCATCGGACTTGGCAGGCGTCTGGGCCTGCTCGAACAGCGTGGCAAAAAGCTTATAGCCAGCGTAGAGGCCAGCGCCTGCGATGGCGAGAAGGATGAGTGGTGGCATACCGTTTGCCTCGTATGTTTCTCGCGTCAAAGTATGTCCAACCTTACAGGATCAAAGCCCATAACGCGACCACATCGCGCGCGTCTCCATAGCCGACACCAGATCATCGGCGAAAGCAAGGCCGAGATGCGCCGGGCTATCGCGGCCCGGGACGCCGCCCAAGACGCTTGGCGTCATGCGCCTTAGCCGTCCCAGCAAGCCAGGTTTCGCGGGCTCGACGACCTGCAAGCGGATCTCGCTGCCATGGATCTCCTGCATCTTGGTGCGCACATCGGCAATACCGTCGATGAGGCCAAGCTCGGCTGCTTTGGGACCTGACCAGAATGCACCGGAAAACAGCTCGGCGTCCGGAGCCCTGAGCTTGCCCGCGCGCCGTTCCTTGACAAGCCCGATGAAGACATCGTGCACGTCGCGCTGGATGGCCTGGAGGCGGGCCACGTCATCGGACTTTTCGGGCAGAAATGGATCCAGCGTGCTCTTGGAAAGGCCTGAGGTATAAACGCGTCGCTCGATGCCAAGTTTCTCGATCGCCTCGACGAAACCGAAGCTTGCCGAGATAACCCCGATGGAGCCGACGATGGAGGAGGGATCGGCGTAGATCTCATCGCCGCTGATGGCCAGAAAATATCCCCCTGACGCTGCCACGTCCTCGCAGAATACGTACACCTTCTTGTTCTTTTCTTCCGCGAACTGGCGGATGCGCTTGAAGATGAGATTGGACTGCACCGGCGATCCGCCGGGCGAGTTGATCACGACGGCGACGGAGGGAAGCTTGGAGAGATTGAAGGCTTTCTCGATAGAACTCGCAACGCCCGAGATGGCGAGGCCGGGACGCAGCGGCGTCACCATGCCGATGGGACCTGAGAAGCGAAGAACGGGGATGACGGCTTTGCGTGAAAAGGGCCACATGCGGAAAAGCGCTCCGGATTGCTCTCGTGCGGGTCTGGTTACGTACGGCGTATGCCGAATTAGATGTGCATGGTGGATGTGTCCAGCAATTGGTTAATCGCATAATGCCGGGAGATGGACAACAGTTCGCGCAACCATATCGAACACGCCCGCGACACCGGTCGCGCTCA
>WPCI01276328.1_pt1 | contig 15913 bp, 6 predicted proteins | sample 5399871 | NCBI WGS metagenome assembly WPCI01 (sample SAMN12869469, study PRJNA574797) | sludge metagenome | isolation source: wastewater treatment of pH7 | place: China:Beijing | collected 2019-05-20
CAGGGCAACGAGCGGTTGCAGGTCAAAGGTTGGGCTGGCATCGTCGGGCAGAATCTTGCCCACCAGCGGCAGCGCCGACAGGTCGATCCCGCCGCCGATATCCAGGCCGAAGAGGGAGTTGCTTCTGGCCGGGCTGCCAGCCTGAGCCGAATGCTTATCGTAGACAAAGAAGGCATCCTGTAGTTTGATGCTCAGGGGCACGTCCACATCCGGCTCGATCAGTTGGATGAGATCGCCGATGTTGAGGTCGCCGCCGCTGGGGTTTTTGTAGACGGCGATGAAAGTGGCATCCGCTGCCTTGCCTGCGGGCGACTGGGCGAAGAGGAGGTCGAACTCGAGCACGGTATCGTTTGCCAGCGTAAAGAGCAAGCGACCGCTGAAGGTCTTGGCATAGTGCGCCTCGCCCGTGGCATCCCCCACCTTTTGCAGGTGGACATCCACGATCATCTCCACCTTGGCATCCGCCCCGAAGAGGTTCTTTACGTCCACGTCGCACTGGAATGCGAAATCTCCAGAACCCGTTTCGTAGTTCAGGTGCAGATAGCTGACGCCCAAATCGGCAAAGACGCCGGGGATGCCGCCGGGATCGGTGAAGACCTCGATCAGATCGGCGATGGTGACCGCCCCATCACCAGCGATGGGAGCGCCCCCATCGGCGTTGGCAACCGCTTCGTCATTGGCGTTGGCAGCGCCAGCATCGGCGCTAGAAACCGACCCATCGCTGGCGCTGGCGGCGTCCCCATCGGCGCCGGCAACCGCCTTACCGCCGGCGGCGGCGCCCCCTTCGAACTTCCAGCTTTTGCCCGGGCCATCGTAGGCGGCAAGAAGCATCAGGGAGAAGAGCACGTCTGCGCTGTCCCTCTTGTGGATGACGTACTGCCCCCAAACCTGGCCGGAGAGTTGGCTGTCCTCGCCGCCGAAATAGTCGATGGTCAGTTGCGCCGCCAGTTCGCCGGGGCCGAGTTTCAGTTGGCCGAGGGCAAGGTGGAGGAGCAGGCGGCGGGCTGGGATGCTGCCGAGCACCGTGAGGTCGTCGAGCGTCAAAGCGCCGAGGTCGAAGCCCTGACCATTCTCGGCTTGCTTCGGTTCGCCGCCCACCTGGAACGAGCGCAGCAGGGAGCCGGCGTTTGGGAGAGCCGACATAGGCGCTTCCGGTTCGCCCTGCTTCAGGAGTTGCGCCTTGAAAGTCCCACTGGGCAGATCAACTTCGATGAATATGGGGAGTTGTTCGACCTCGACAACGCCGCTGAGTCTCCCATCGACGCGAACCCGGTCATAGGGATCGGCGGGATCGGCTTTGCCCGTGATGCTGACTGTAACGCCCGGCGAAGCCAATGCCAGGACGCCTGGAATGATCTCCCAGTGTGCGGATGGCCAGTCGATGGTGAATTCAAGTGTGAAGGGTGCGCCCTCCGTCGCAGGGCTGAAACTAAGCGAGGAGAGCCGCGCCCCGTCTACTGGCAGCGATGCCGGCAGGATGTCCCAGTCATCGCCGAGTTCGACGAGCGTGTTCCGGAGGAAGGCCCGGATATCGTGGACCGCGATACCCGGCGGCAGGATCGCCAAGAAAGCGGGATTGTCATCATCAGCCGCAAGTTCAACCAGATCGACGGCGGCGTCTTGGGCACGCAGTCGCTCTTTCAGCGCCGCCAGAGCAGGCTCCTGTGTATTTTGATCGGTGCTTGTAGACATAGTCGCTGACTTCCCGGTCGATGGTTGGGTCTATTGGTGCAGAAGGGCCACGGGCGGGACGCGAAGGCTGTGATCGACCGGAGGCAATGACCCTGTAGCAGGATCAGCCGAAACGATGGGATAATACCGACAATACAGATCGCTTACGACGTGCTGGCCGGCTCTGTCGATCTTAGCCAGCTTAATACCGGCACTCAGGTCTGAGCCGAATGAAGTTGGCATGTAGAGTCCCAATTTGAAGGCTATCTCGCTTTCTTTGGCATCTGCCTCGCGCATGCGAAGGCGGATGGCATCCAGATAATTGTCCGATTGGCTTGACAAGGCGCCTGCAAAAGTGGCGGCGGCGCCATTTTCCCATAGCCCCACTAACCGCTTCAATGTGCCTGATGCCCCGCTATCTTTGTCCCTGTACCCTCTGGCGCGGAGAGGGACCATGATCGATCTGCTGAGGCGAAAATTACTCTCGATCAGGAGGGATGGATATGCGCTCAAGTCTACAGCTACCGGTAGCTTCTCAAGGAAGTTACCGAGTCTATCTTCGGTCACACGCAGATAGGCAGCGAGACGTCGGACCAAACTCGGTCTTTGTCGGCTTTGCCTTATGGCATTGATGCACGTGATAAGGTCGCTGCGGGCGACACTTACACCAAAGGAAACGCCGCTACCCATTCTTACAGGCACCTGGACTTCGGCGCCGGTGGGATAAAGCCAGTATATGCCTATCGATCGATACTTCAGGGCGTTGACGATCAGGCCTTTGGATCGCTCCACCGCAACTCCGGGGATGCTTGCCCCGGCAGTGACCGTTACCTGACGATAGGAGATTGACGTATCCTGGGTGTAGATTAAGTCCGAGGCGGGCTGATCCGAAGGAGTGTACGTCTGGTAACGATAGGCGGATTCTTTTATCCTTCCCGCCGCGCCTGTTCCTGCCTGTGCGTAACTCACATTGGCCTCTATGCCTCCTCCGACCTCAGCCTCGTGGCTGGCGATCTTCAGAAAGCAATTGTATTTGTCACGGGGTGCAACTTGCCTTTTTCCATACTGTTTCAAGCTGGCTGTCGCGGAATCCTGCACAATAGGCGCTTCAGTCAATCCCTTCAGACGCCAGTAGTAATTTCGGGCCTGCTCCTTCAGGCCGGTCATGGCCGTTATCATCCGTTGACGTTCCTCAACCACCTGAGGCTCTCGGTAGATGGCGTCAATGGTTTGCTTATCAGGAATGAAGTTGTACAGTTGGGCTAACGATTTCAAAAGTTCATCTGTGTCTGTGAATTCAGCTTGCGCCGCTTCGAATAACCCCTTGGTTACTGTAAAAAAGCTCCGGACGTTTTCTGGCACGGCATTCCCTGCTATTGCGAGTGCTTGCTTACATACGTCAGTTAATTTGTCCAGGGTTCCTTTTCGTTCTCCATAAGCGTGCGCGGTAACTTTGTCGTGTAGGGCGGCGATAAGACTTCGTTGAGCCTGTGGCAAAGGATTTACCAGTAACTTCGACGTAAGCGGGACAATGTACCTGTCCATTTGCTTAAGCCACTGATTGATTTCCTCCTTCAACTTCCGAATGCGGCCAGTTTGCACGACGCCAAGAAAGTCGCTTCTTAGGCCGGCATCCAACGCCTGAGTATACCAGCCAGGGCTGGCATCAAGCGCGTACAGTCTGTCGTATCGGTAGCTTGCCCTAGCCGCCGCTCCAACGCTCAGGCCCAGGGACAATTCAGAGGCAGTGATCATCTGTTGGGCTGTCGAGTCTTCGGGTATGGGTGGTTCTTGGGCGAAGTATAGGTTTCCCTGCACACCGACGATCACCCCCAATGATGTTCCAAACATAGACATAAAGCAGATCGGTGTGCTGCTAGACCATATCTGGCGAGGGGCGCCATTGGCAGATGCAGAGAGCGGCCGGGCCGGCGCTTGCTGTGGATCCACAGCAGCTTGCAGAAGCTGACGGGGCATGGAATGATGGATAATCAGCATCGCCGTGCCTGCCGCGTTGACCTCAGCCGTGCCTTGCAGGCCAACCATCAGACCCGGCAGAAAGTCAGCAAAATCGATGCTAAGGCTAACGCCGGTGCTCGCGCCAACTGAGCCGAATGCGCTGGCAAGCAAGCCTTTTCGGTCCAGGCGCGTTCTGAGGAACTGTTGATATTGATCGACCGGCATCAGACCAACAAGTTGCCGGGGGTACACGCCCGCATAATTCTCGTCACGAGCGCGTTCCGCCAGGTAAACGCCAGTGGTCTCTGCTGCTCTTTGGTAAGAAGGCATATCTACGATTCCTCAGAACTGACTTCTCAAGAATTGGGCGCTTTGCTCATTCTTCAGAACGAAGTGATGCAAATGCTTGTCTTTGGGCATGAGTCGTTCCTTAGCACTTGATGATATAGGTCAACGCATAGTAGGGTGGAAGGTTGTTGTGAGGCTGATTGCCGCCAGTAGAATCTGTGCCATCTAATTTTACATCCTTGTCATTTTCATGGTTTCTCTTTAGTGGTGGAGATCCGCCGTCCGATCCTGAAAAGCTTCTATAATGAAAATAAAGATGACCGTCTATGGAGTGCATATGAGCCGGCATTTCCAAAATATTCAACGCGTGGGTCTCCTCGCCCCCAGTTGCATTGTTGACATAGCCAAACCGGCCAGGGCCCTGACCGGCGCCAACAACAAAACGGCCGCGCAAATCGGGAGTGTAACAGTGCCCCCGCTGTTTGCCAGTAGTCTCCTGCAATTGCTGAATCTCATCTGCCTCAAGTAGTTTGCGATGTATCTGGAAGAAGCCAATTTTTCCTTTGAAAACACCGTCATCAAACCCTTTTGCTAACCTGCAGGAACTCCAGCTCTGTCCTATAGTATAGGAAAGACTGCTACCCGTTGATAAGGAAGAGTTTTCAATTTTCAATTCTGAAAAGTGTTTATATTCTCCATCTAAGTAGACATCGATTCTGCCATTCTTGGCCGTCAAGGCTAGATGATACCATCTGTCAGTAACCAAGCCAGCATCGACTAGACCATCTAACTCTCCCTTAACAGTTGCCGCATCCACAACTGTCTTGGTACCGCCGATCACAACTCTGATTTTGGAATCCCATATTTGTAGAATAAGAGCATCGTTGTTGCTATTTTCCTCTCCAAAATGCAGTACCCGGTTCCAGCCGGTTACTTGCTTGGGATTAATCCACATAGTTATTGAAAATCCTTCGGAGAGCGGTTGGTTTGGCGGGACTATGTTGATATATTCTACCTGATTGGTAGCACTATTATTGAAGTTCAGAATTGATGCGACTTCCCCACCCAAAACGCTATAAAGCTCGGGGTATTGCTCATTCGTCACTTCCTGCCCATCACACAACAACCATCCCAGCGGCGGCGTGCTGCCGCCATAGGCGATAATGGAGCCCACCGGCATCACTGCGCCAAATTTATCTTCGATGCGACCCTCGGATTTGATGTCGCCGCCAATGGTAGCATCCCCTGCAGCTGTGATTTTGCCATCTGAACTCACTCGAAGCCGCTCTGTCAAAGTGGCCGATACCCCCTGCCCCTTGGTCGAAAAAACAAGATCTGCAGAAGCGTGGCCGTCATCTTCACAATTGATGCGAAAGGCAGGCGTGTCACCATCCTCTCGCGTGTCGTAACCACTAAACTCAATTGCGGCCGCAGCACCATTTGTGCCGCCTGTATTGATCAGTCGAAGCCGAGGGCCTAGACCTCCTGCCTGGGAAGACTCAACCGTCAGATTACCACCCATGATCGTAGCATCCCCTGTGGTTGTGATGTCGCCCCCAGCCTGTAAATCGCCGTCAGTTTTGACATCGCCGCGCGCACGCACCGCGCCATTCACCTCCAGGGCGGCGCCGGGGCTGGCCGTGCCAATCCCCACCTTGTCGCCAGCAATCATCAGCCTGGATTTGGTGATCGGGCCGATCACTTTGAGCAGGCTTTCGGCTTCTTCGCCAAAGGCATCGAGCACCGGCAAATCCACCTGGCAATAACAGGAAGTGTGACCATCCGGCAGGGCTGTGGTCAAGCCACTCAGCGTCAGCACCAGCGATTGCCCCGGCGCCAGGCTCATCGCTTCCATTGGCGTCAGTTTCCAGCCCTGCAGGCTGTCGTTGAGCGGGTTGCCGGTGAGATCATCGGAGCGTTCGACATCCCAGTGGCCGCTGTCCGGCGTCAGCTGCACTATGCCATCGTGAAACGCATCGTAGCTGGTCAAGGCCCAACTGCGCTGGGCCTCAGCCGACGCCGGCTGATCATCCACCACGAACCAGACATAGATGGGGGTAGCGGTCGTGAAGGTGATGGCGCTGTCCTGATCCCCCGACTTCAGCCCGGAGAAGTTGTTGTTGGTCAAGGCAATTCTGAGCGTGTTTACCGTCTGGCCGTCGTTGAAGACCATGGGCAGGCCGAGGAAGTTGATCTCAAGGCCGTTCGCCGGGTAGAAATTCGTGTTTGCCATCTTGCCATTCTCCTGGTGGGCGTGAATCAGGCTTTTTGCCTTGTTCGAGCGGTGGGGCTGAGTCGCAGCCAGCCTTCCCGTATTTGCTGTTTGCCATCGAAGTGCGCTTTCGGATCGAAGGGACGGATACGAAGGCGGTGGAAGAGCAGTTCCACCGCCTCTTGCGCCTGGGCAAAGGGCGCCGGCAAATCTCTGTAGGGTCGTTGATCCTCCGCCACCATCCGGGCCGTGTCCGCATTCAGGGCTTCCAGCCAGCCTTGCTGCAGGAGAACCTGCCACAACAGGCCGGACGCGGGGCCAAAGGCGTCCGCCAGTTGGTGCTGGCGAATCGTCCCTTGCCCGCTGATCGTCGACCAATGTTGGCCTTCGAGTTGCACCCAATTCCAGTCATAGCCAGGTTCGGTGGGCAAAGAGAGTTCCAGACCCAACTCCGGCGCCAACAGCGGCGCAGCCAAGAAGGCGACTTGCAGGCGCCGGATGGCAGTCTCGTACTGATCTGTGGGGATGTAAAGCGACTTCACCGGCAGGATGCCGGTGGCGGCGTGGATGGGCGCCCGCGGGTCAATCAGCATACTGATCGTGCGCGGCGCGTTTTCGTCAAGGGATAGGGCGATCAGGAACTGGCTTTCATCACGGTCCTCGCTGTTGGCTTGATGACGGGTGATGATCTGGGGACTCGAACCGGTCGTAGGGACGGTTTGGAGAGCATAGAAGGCGTCATTGGCATAGCGACCGTTGCCATCTTCCAGCCAGTAACCGGCCAGACCATCATTAAGACGATGAAACTCGCCCAGACGCAGAGGTACCCGCACTTCTTCGAAGCCGAAGGTGTGACGCGGCGGCGGGGCGCCATCCCCACCTGCATTCTTGTAGTTCATGTAGCTTTGAACATCATCCTGCATAGTGCGTTCGCTCACATCGATAGCCGGCGGCTCCTGCAATTGCAGGTGCACATCGGCGCGGACGAGAGCCAGTGGGTGGCCCATGAGCAGCGCCAGGGCCTCGTGTTGGGCAAAACTCTCTGGCTCCATATTTTCCTGGGCCATGTCCAGTGTGCCCAGGAAATCGGCCAGAAAACCCTGGCCCTGGGCGCACAACCATTGCACCATCTGCGCCAGGTGAGCGTTGGCGATATCGGCCGGGATGATGGGGCCCCTGTTGCCGGGAAAGGTGCGCCACTGGCATCCTTCATCGATGTAGCCCAGGGCATCCCCCTCGGGGGCGTAGATCATCAGACTATCGTCGAGATTGTTTGGCACCACCCAGCCACAGATGGGATTGGAGGCGGGGTGATCATTCATTTCTTCGATTTCGCTGCTGGCTGCCAGCCAGCGGAAAGCCAGGCGTGCGCCCTGGGCCAGGCGGGGCGGCATGGCGAACTCTTTTCCCGGGTTTTCCCCCACATCGGGCAAAGTATTCGTGGTCTGGACCGCAAAATCCTCAAGCTCTGGGGCCAGATCAGGCGGCCAGTAACGTCCCCAGTTGTCCAGCAACTCCATCTCACTCAACGCTGTCTTGCTGGCGCGCCAGGGGGAAAAAGGCAGGTATTCATTGGGCGCCACCTGATTGGCGGTCTGTACTGCTTCCCGCACCTTCGCCGTAAAGGCGTCGTCGCTGTCGAGTGGGAACGGGTTGTAGACGGGCAGTTGGAAGGCTTGATGGCGCATGATCAGGGCGTCGCCAAAGCCGGACATCGCCTGCGTCAGCCCCTTGATCGCCAACAAAGCCTGATAAGCTCGGATCTCAACGGTCAGGTGCAGCGCCTCGCGCACCTGGGGCTGATACCAGTTGATCACTTCGTTGTAGTGGTCGTCGAGGTAATCCCCCTGCCGATCGGCCGGGATATTCTTTTCGGAGTAGAAGCGCTGTAGGTTATCGCCCAGGTAGCTCTGCAATTGGGCGACAAAGTCCTTGTGCACCTCGTCGTCATCGAGCAGGGCAATGTCCAGTGGTTCATCGAGACCCGCCAGGTGCTGGGCCGCATAGCTGGCTTTGATATGACTGCGTGGTTCTGTCCAATCCAGAAATGGATCGATACTGCCCGCCAGGTCGGCTCCGCTGTTTTCCCTGAGGAACTGCTGGATGATGGGCAGGGGACTCTCGGGTCGCAAATAGGCGAACAGATGTTGCACCAATTTGGCGTCGGTGTCATTCTGGCGCTCCAACTCATCGGTCAGCCAGTGTTTGATCTGCTGCTCATCTGAGAAATCAGGATTCTGTACCGGCAGGTTCGTGACCCGGGGATCAATACCTTTGAGCCAGTCGCCAAACAGGACCAGGGTCGCTTGCTGCCCATTCCCAGACTTTCCGCCTTCATCTACAAACTGTCGATACAGGATTGGGACCAGACGATTGATGATCGTTCTCTTTAGGCTGAGCCTGGCGCTGGGGGTGAGCAGGGAACGGCCGTAGAATGGAATGGGGACGTCATACGTCGTGGCCTGCCTCGCCTGTCCTGATTGTCTGGGTTGGATCTTTATTGCCGCCTGAGCTACCTCGAAATCGGTATTTCCCAGAGGGTAGCTACCCAACAGATAGTCCTGGTCATAGTGCTCCTGCTCCAGGTGCGTCTGGCTAAAGGCAAAATCCCAGGCAAGAAAAACCGGATGCCAGCTCGAAGCCTGCACATTCGTAACGCTCCCTTGGAAAAGCTCTTGCTCCAGGAAGGATCTGAAGCGCATGAACCCATCAGGATCACTACCGAACTGCTCCGAATCGAGCCGAAGCAAACGCGCAGGCAGCGAATTGCGTATGTCCTGATGGCGCGGGGTCGGGTCAAAGCCCCCGATCAACACCACGGGGTCATTGGGCCTCCAGAAGCGGGATGCGGCTCCGGGTATCAGTTCCAGGGCAGGGCGATGTTTGATCAGACCAGGGAACCGGGTCTCCAGAGCCAGACGATTGGCCCGCAAGCAATGGCTGCCGTCCGACGAGCCGGCCATCAGCTTATTGACAGCCTGCAGATAAGCCACGCGGCTTTCGGGCGCTGGCAAGCCCTGCCTCGAGTCCAAGAATGGCGCCACCGCAGCGGTGAATTTGTCCCAATCAACAATATCGCTCTCCAACAGGAATTGCGATTCAGACTGATATGCCAGCAGGTCCGACTGAACGGCGGTAAACTGGTTCTCCAGCGCCTGTTTGGTCTGCTTCTGCTGGTTTATCAACGCAGCCAGTTGACCATCGATCTCATCGCTTATGAAAGCCTTGAAGTCACGCAAAAGCCTGCGCTTGGCGATACCGTAGAGACTTCCTGCCTCCAACGTTGGTTCTGCAGACGTCGAATATTCTGCATCGGGTTGCCCCACATGGGTGCCAAACGGCGGTCTGGGGCGGCGTTTCGGGAGATACGCGTTACCAACCTGGACGCCAAACTGAGGAGTATCTGGCAAGAGACTAAAGTCAGGCGCGTCACCTCCTCCTTTTACGCCGCTCTCAAGCTTGAGATACCAGCACCAGTCGGCGTAGATTTGCCGGCGCAGGCTGTCAACAGCAGCGCCATTCCGATACCTTTCATCCTCCAGCCGATTGAGCAGGTTGAGTTCATTGGCCAATGCCTCGGGCAGGGTTACTTGCTGATCGTCAGCCACCTGGCCGGCTGTTTTGCCGGCTTCCCTTTGGGCTTTGATCCGCCAGCGTTGGCCAGCCGCCACAGCGTGAAACTGTTTCTCGTGCCGCGCTGCTTCAAAGACAGGCCCAGTGTCAACGCTGGTCTGTTGCAGCTTGGAGGCAAATTGAATCGCTTCGAGCTGGTCTTCGATGATGCTCTTTCTGTCAGCGGAGATTTCGCTGGCCAGCAGCGCCGACAGGGCTTCGGTGGGCGAATTGCCAATGGCAATCTTGATCTGTTGGCTATCTACAGCGGGCAAGGTGCTCTCATCGGCAGGGCAGTCGACACGCGCATAGCAGATCAGACGATCCGGCATTTGTGTTTCGATGGCTTCATTGAGTCTCTGTCGTATGTCATTCGTCCTGGTCTGAAAAGGTTCGCCCACTGCGGTTGTCGTGCTGTAGGCTTTGGGCAGAAGCTGGCCCTGTTCGTCTATCCACCTATGTTCCTGGAGATATTCCCAGGCATTTTGCGGCGCGCCATCCGATGCGACTACCCCCTCGTCGGGCCCAACGCTTTGCAGTTCATCTTGTGGTGCAGCGATCGGTATATCCAGGCGCAACTGGCGATGGACCGCATCCAGCAAATCAAGATAAAGATAGCCGACCTGCTGGCGCTGCTTCGCATCCGCCGCCTCATCGGTCTGGTGGTCAGCCTGCCAGTTTGTCTTGAAAGCATCAACAAAAATGCGGAAGTAATCGTGCGCAGGATCAGCGTAAAAACCGATCAATTCGAATTGTTCCCGATCCTCTTGGGGGGGCGCCGGATCGTAGTATCCGAAAACGGAGCGGCAAATGGGATAGAAGGCAGCAAAGGCTGGTTCACCATAGCCTGCAACGGTCAATGGGGTGTCCAGATAGTCAGGAGAATCCTGAGACGCATCCGCTCCCAAATCGTAGGCGCGGCCCAGGTAGCGGTAAGGCTGTTCATCCGGTCTGTCAGTGATTCGAGGATAGATGGTGAAGTGATCCGACATGGGATCATTCCCAATCCGCTCTTGCCCGGCAGGCCAGAGATAGTCGCTTTCGATCACTTGGGTGGTAGGCGGCTTCCCGTCGACGATGCGGCTTAGCAACCAACGGTTGGGAACCGGAGGAAAGACGGAGGTATGCAGCAGCTTGAGGATAGCCTGTGCATAGTTGGGCGTCTTTTCTTCAAGCCAGGCGATCAGCTCCTTCCGGTTGGGTAGGGTGGCGCGCGCCATGCCAATGCGTTCATCAATCATTTGCAGCCAACCTGACTGGACCAACTCACCCCAAACAGTATCGCCGCTAATTTTGTCGTTGGCTGGCGTGCCTTTACCAAAGACCGACTGGAACGACTGCCTATAGACGATACCGATACTGCTGGTTTTGGTCAGAGCAAGAGGCAGGCTCCAGTGGAAATGAAGACCTGGCTGTAACTGATGTTGATCCTCGAATGCCTCGGCTGCCATGGTTTCACTCAGGTAGGGTCTGTCTTTGTGGGCAGGAGAGTTTGCCCAGGGCAGCTTAGTGAAATCCAATAACGGGCCAGCAACCTTCATCGGCTCTTCAAGTCGAAGCACGTCAAGATAGACAGGGACAGCAAGCAGGATATCAGTCATGGTCTGTCATTATGCAAACAGATACTCAAGCCCAGCATCGTCTCATTGGTTGCAGGAGCCTCCAAGGATGACGATATTCAGAACCGCACCATCGCTCAGACGGGCTGGCCTTTGTAGGCCATCACCTCGACCAAAAGCTCCTGCGCCGACTGCCTGCCCACCTCTGTGTCGGTGCCCAACATGGCGGCCAACTCGTCGACGCGGGGAGACCCAGCCAGCGCTTCCATGCGAGTCACGGTGCGGTCGCCCTCTACTCGTTTGCTCACAGCCAGATGGTAATCGCCATAGGCCGCGATCTGAGCCAGGTGGGTGACGCAGAGCACTTGATGGTCGTTGGCCAGATTGAGCAGCTTGCGCCCTACGATGGCGCCTACGCGGCCGCCGATGCCCTGGTCGATTTCATCGAAGATAAGCGTGGGGGTGGCGTCGGCGTGAGAGAGCACGTCCTTCAAGGCCAACATCAGCCGGGCGGTCTCGCCGCCGCTGGCGACCTTGACCAATGGCCGCAAAGGCTCACCAGGATTGGCCGAAACCAGGAACTGGACGCGATCGATGCCGGTGGCGTCAAAAGCAAGACGCAGATCACCCACGAAACACCCCTGGTCGTCCTCCTGGCAGTTGATTTCAACCTGAAAGCGCGTCCCGGACATGCGCAGATCGTTGAGCTCCTGCTCGATGGCAGTCGCCAGCAGGACAGCCGCTTCCTTGCGAGCAGCCGAAAGTCGCGAGGCCGCTTTGCCCACAACGTGCAGCAGACGGTTCTCCTCAGCTTCCAGGTCGGCTGTCCGCGTTTCGCTTGTGGTCAGGACTGCCAGGTCGGCGCGGGCATCGGCGCCGTAGTCCAGAATATCGATAATGGAATCGCCGTACTTGCGCTTGAGTTGAAAGATCAGCTCCAGCCGTTCTTCCACCTCGCTCAGGCGTTCGGGGTCGAAGGCAATCGTCTCGCTGTAGTCAGACACAGCCCGCGCCAGGTCGCCCAGCCGCTCGGCCAGGTCTTCGGACTGTGCGGCCAGAGGTTGCAGGTCAGGGTCCACCCGGCTCAGCTTCTCCAGCCGGGCAGTAGCCTGACCCAGCTGGTCCAACGCCGCCGGCGCCTGATCCTCGCCTTCGGCTAACAGGCGATAAACAGCAGCGGCGTTGCTCGCCAGGGTCTCGGCATTGGCCAGCCGGCGGCGCTCGCTTTCCAGCCGTTCGTCCTCGCCGTGCACCAACGCGGCCGCCTCGATCTCCTCGACCTGATAGGTCAGCAGGTCGATCCGGCGGGCGATCTCGCGTGCGTTCTGCCGCAGGCTTGCCAGGTCTGATCGCACCTGTCGCAGGCGCCCCACCTGGGCAGCAACCTCAGCCCGCTGCGGTTCAAGGTTGGCGTAACGATCCAACAAGTTGATATGCTCGCGCGGGTTGAGCAGCGAGAGGTGCTCGCCCTGGCCGTGAATATCTACCAGTTGGCCGCCGATCTCGGCCAGCAGGGTCTGGGCAACGGCGCGACCGTTGATACGAGCGACACTGCGACCGCCGCGGCGGACTTCGCGCGCCAGGATCAACAAACCATCATCCCCTTCCAACCCTTCGGCCTCCAGTCGCGGCCGCAGGCGCTCACTCAGGGTCGCGCTTAGCTCGAACAGCCCCTCGATACTGGCAATATCCGCGCCCGCCCGTACCATCTCCTGGCTCGATTTGGCGCCCAGCAGCAGCTCGACAGCGTCGATGATGATCGACTTGCCGGCGCCGGTTTCGCCGGTCAGGATATTGAAACCGGGGTGGAAACGGAGGAGCAGGTCATCGATGATGGCGAAATCCCGCACGCGTAGCTCGGTTAACATAGGGTCTTGGCTGTACCGTCGCCTAGGAGCGGGTGCGCGTGCGCGCGTAGATGGTGCTGGCAGCCAGACCAACGAAGATGGCGGCGGTGAGCAGGTTGCCGGACAGCAGCACAGCCGGGACGGCAGGAACCAGAACCAGGGCGGTGACGATGATGTCCAGCCGGCGGGAGCGCTTACGGCCCGCCGCCTGCCAGATCACCTCTGCCAGTGCGCCGCCTACGGCCGGCCCGGCCAGAAAAGCGACGATCCAGCCAAAGAAGCCGCCCAGAAATTGGCCCAGAAGGACGGCGCCAACAGCTAGCACGACGCCACAGGCCAGCGCGGCGCCATAGGCCAGCGCCTGGTTTGAGGTTGTGGCGGTGTAGAACTTGTCTTGCTGGCCGCGCACACACTCGCGACAGCGATAGCCCACGGGCGTCTGCACGGCGCACTCAGTACAAATCGGCTTGTTACAGCGATTGCAGCGCAGCATCGTCTCCCGATCAGGGTGGTTGGCGCAGAAGAGCACATCCGGCGTCTCTGCGACGTTAACGCCGCCATCGAGGCGAGCCATCGCTGCTTTTGCTTCTTCGTGAAAAGGATCCAGGGTGAGAACGCGCTGCACCGCCTGGCGCTTTTCGCCGGGGTCATCGATCAGGGCTGCCAGCAGCCACCAGGCGTCTTTGTCATCGGGATTGATCTCGACCGCTTGTCTGAGCAGACGCTCAGCTTCGTCGCGATCTCCGGCCACAGTCGCGGCGCGGGCAGATTTGAGTAAATTGTAAGAATCAAGATTGTCCATGGGTCAAATCGTCCATCTCAGACGGTCGATAAGTGTCTTGTAGAAGTAGTTGCGTGGTTGAATTCGTACGAAACGGGCTATATGGGGACTGGAGGTGACGACCACTCTATCACCGTCCTGGAGGTCGATCAGGAACTGCCCATCCACAGTCAGGATGGCAGCGTGGTCGGTCTGTACCTGCAAACCGATGATATCATCCTGGTCAAGCACTAACGGCCGGGCCAGGCTCAGATGCGGCGCGATGGCCAGAAGCAGGATGTTGCGCAAGTCAGGGGGCAAGATGGGGCCGCCCGCGGCCAGTGCATAGGCCGTGGAGCCAGTGGGCGTGGAGACAATGATACCATCGGCGACATAGGTGGTCAGAGGGCTGCCGTTGACCTCGGCGTCGATACGCACCACGCGCGCCAGGCTGCTGCGGCTAACCACAACATCGTTCAGAGCCTCCAACGTGCCATCCAGCACAGTGTCGCCCCGCCAGGCTTCTGCCTTGAGCATCAGGCGCTCCTCCAACCAGTAATCGCCCGCCAACACCCTGGGCAATTGCAGCTGCCAGTCGGCTGGTTGGATCTCCGCCAGAAATCCCAGCCGGCCCAGGTTGACCCCCAGGATGGGAACACCTTGCTTGGCGCAGACGCGCCCGGCGCGCAGCAAGGTGCCATCGCCGCCTAGCGTGATCAAAAGGCTCATATCGCCCAACTCACGTTCGATGGCCTCGGCGTTCCAACCTGATCCGGCCCAGGTGCGATGCCCCTGCTTGTGCAGCCACGTCTGCATATCGGCAGCCAGAACGTGTGAGGCAGGGATCTTGGGATGATGAAGGATACCGATGCGCATATCAATAGGGGACATTGCCGGCGACGCGCTGCGACAGGATATGGGCGGCCTGCTCGACATCGAGCAACTCGACCTGGCAGCCGCTCTCGGCCAGCCAATCGGCGTCGCCGCTGGTCTCGTTCCCACCGAGGATAGTGACGTGCTCGGCCTCAGCGGCTTCTGCGACCTCGACGCCAACGACAGGTTGAAACTGGGCGGCGTAGCGAACGATGGCTACGAAGCCGACCAGGTCAGTAGGCAGCCTGGACAGCAGGAGATAGTGGGTGATCGATTTCGGCGCAGGCTCCTCGACAGGGGCAGCGGCGGCAGCGACGCCGCGGCCAAAAGTAACCCAGGAAACACGGCTCCCATCCGTCGTCACTTCAGCCTGCACGCCCAGACCTTCCGGCTCGACGAAGTAGCGGCCGCTGCCCAGGGGTGCAAACTCGAGGGCAAAGTCGCCATATTCCGGCTTCTCGCCCGTACGGCGCACCATGCCTTCCCATCCGGTCGTCCAGATGCGCACTGCCAGACCCGCCTGACCTTCGACCCTGACCCGCACGACCCCAAAGCCGGGTCCAGGACCGCCATCGCTGACGGCCGCCTGCCATGCATAGCTGACCGGCGCCGGCAGCGTAAGGGTCACATCCACCCGGTTGCTGCCATCCAATTGGATCATCTCAGCGATGTCGCCCCCTGGCCCGCTTATTGCCAGCCGATACTCGCCGGCAGCCAGATCGCTGAATTCGAAGCGCTCATCCTCGCCCAACACCTGCACCAGACTCTCACCGCCGGGACCGGAGAGGCTGATCTCCAACCCGGCGCCGCCGGCAACCTGACCGAGCACGATACTTTGGCCAGGAACTTGGGCTGGAAGCGCAAAATTAGCCGTGCGCTCGTTGCTGCCGTCCATCTCCAGCCCGGAGCGGCGCTGATCAGAGCCGGGGATGAAGAGAGTATAGGCGCCTGCGGGTAAGTTCTCAAAGCGATAGGTCTCATCGCCAGCGACGACCGTACTTAGCTCGCCCTCAGGTCCGCGCAACACGATGGTGTGACCGGCGCCATTCGCAACCTTGCCGCCAATGGCGCTGCCGGCAGCGGGTCTTTCGGCCTCGGCCGCGCCTGGCGTAAAAGCGACCATGAGCACGCG
>WPCI01210015.1_pt1 | contig 15886 bp, 13 predicted proteins | sample 5399871 | NCBI WGS metagenome assembly WPCI01 (sample SAMN12869469, study PRJNA574797) | sludge metagenome | isolation source: wastewater treatment of pH7 | place: China:Beijing | collected 2019-05-20
GTTTTCATTGTTTCTAAATTACTGAGGTAGCCAGGTGAAACATGTAATTTTGCTGCAAGGTCATTTAGTGTAATCCCTTTGTGTTTTCGTAATGTTCGGATGGTTTGCCCGAGATGTTGTAACAAGTAAATACCTCCCTTAGTTAGTTTTTAAACAAATGTTATATTTTTAAAAGTATATGCAGTAGGGAAAGAAAACAGACTTTTTATAAATGACTTTTATGAAAATGAAATAGTGGAAGGAGTGAAGTTTTTGAAAGATACAGAAGCGATGGGGTATATTGTAATGGGAGTAAGTAGGATGGGATATGGATTAGGTGTTATATTTCAGGCAATGGATGTAGCTCAATTGGTGTTAAATCAAACATTAAAAGAAGAATTGTGGAATGAAGATGTCTTAGAGGTGGTTGGAAAATTAGTACATGAAATAGAAATAAATGAAGACGAGCTAAGATCTGAAATGTACTGGAGTTTTGATATTCACACAGAAAGCGAAGCGGGCATCATTTATAAAAAGTTTATGGATTTAAGAAAGAACGAATCAAAGTTAACGAGATAACAATAGTGAGATTATGTAAACGGGATTTAGCTTGGAGGGGAGCTAAATCTTTTTTTTTGTTTTTAATATTACTTTTGTGTAGTTATATCTGTTATATGACATTCATAAAATTATTAGAGACAGGAGGTGAGGTGGAATATGACAAGGTGGATTAATGTTCAAGAAGCGATGAAGATTTTAGAAGAAAACTATATAAAGGTAAGTTATAAAACATTTACAGATTGGCTTCGGAAGTTAGAAATTGCAGCAGTTCCATCAGAGAATCGGAAGGAGGGATGGAGTATTCGCGAAGAAGATTTATTTGAGTTTATCGATAAGAAACGTCCAGGATTACGTCAAATTTTGCAAGAATATCATCATCTTATTCAAGATGTAAACGATGTAAAACAACAAGTACAAGCTTTATTCCATAATAAAAAAGAAGGAGAAGTTGAATACATGGAAGGAAGCGAGAGTAAAACGAGTGATGATATTAAATATTTATATGAGATTGTGCAAATGATGAATGAAGAGGTAGAAGAACTAAAAATACAGAATCAATGGATGAAAGATACATATGAACAAGCCGCAGGAGAATATAATTCATTACAAAAAAGAGTGGAAAAACTTGATGCAATAATTAGAAAAAGAAGACAACCAAACAGCATAGTTAAAGATATGATTCAGAATTTAGATGAAGAAACATTTCGAGGATTATTAAAAGCAAAATTTAAACGGCTTTTTCCTGAGCGTAAATACCCGCTTAAAGGGGAGGAGGAGCTGCAAGTGTATCAAGAGTTTTGTAACCTGGTATTTCCAAAGGAAGATAAACATCTGGGGATCGTAAAGAAAGGAGATAAGTATATTTATCAAAGAACAGATGAGAGCTCTACACAAGTGAATCGTCTTTATAATAAAGTAATTGAAGGGTTATTGAATAATATGGAAAAGAGAGCTGTTTTAAAAAAATAGGCTCTCTTTTTTTATGATGGTTTTATTCATTTTTATAAAAATATTTTACTAAAATGAATAAAGGTTAATTTTTCGGTAATAATAACCATTAATGATTATTCCTTTTGAAATAATATTAATCCTTGTTCAATATGAGAAATAAAATAATGAGCTAACTCGGGATTGGTATCATGTAGCGTTTTTAGTAGTTCGCACATACGATCTAAACGAAAATGTAATTCATGGTGTGGAGAGTTTGTGTGATTTAGTGAAGGGAATAAATCAAATTCTTCATTGAGTTTTGAAAGCAATGTTAAGGAAATGGTATCTGTTTTTTGAGTTTCAAGATTACTTAAATATCCTGGAGAGACTTCTATTTGTTCAGCAAAAGTTTGAAGAGAAATTCCTTTTTGTTTTCTTAAGTTACGAATGGTTTGTCCAAGATTTTGTATCATAAAAGATTCCTCCCTAATGAGTAAAGGATGTGTAAGATATGGTAAAAAGAAAAGAGGTAAAACAGGTAACGTTAGGTTCTATTCAATATGTTCATAATCCTGCAGCGGCAGAAAAATGGTTTGCGCTGTACTTAGAATGTTTATATGAAAAAATGATGCAATCCTCTTCTAAAATAAACGGACAAGCGTATATTGAAAATGAAAAGGATGGTGATAATGAAACGTGAGAAAGACAGTAACGTATTATCGAAGTTCAACAGATTTTCAGGAAAACTCGATTGATATGCAACAAGTCAAAGCCTTTGAATACGGAATAAGAAATGGGCTTCCTATTGATGAAGAATATATAGATCAAGATGTTTCTGCTCGTAAAAAGAATTTGATGCAACGACCAGAAATGAATCGCCTGATTAAAGATATAGAAGCTGGAATTGTTGGGAAAATTATTGTTTATAAGAGAGATCGGCTTGCGCGTAAATTACAAGAACATATGCAGTTGTATCAGTTATTTCAAAAACATGAAATCGAGGTTCATTTTTCATCAGATGGTGAAATAAATATGTATTATACTGCTGTCGGTGAGTATGTCGAAGCAATCCTCGGTTCTATATGTGAAAATGAGGGGTCATTAATCGCCCAGCGTATTCAGGAAACAAAAATAGCTAAATTCATAAGTGGGGGATATGCAGGAAATTTACCTTATGGTTACAAATATGGTAAAACAGACTCTGACGGAAAGGCTACCATTATTCCTATATCCTATGAAATGGAAATAGTAAAAGCAATGTTTTATAACTTAGCAAATAAAAAATATGAAAATATAAAAGATTTTTGTAATGATATTAATCAAATTCGAGAAGCGCAGAGAGAACAGTTACAAAGACAGCAACCTCAAGAACAAAAAGAACAAAAAGAACAAAAAGAACAAAATCAAGAGCCAGAAAATCAGAAGGTGAAAAAACAAGATAATAAACCTTGGGACCAATCAAGGGTTGTCAAGATTATTACAAACCCTCTTTACTATGGTTTACGTGTTATGAAATTTGGTGATAAATCTTATAAAAAGACGTATAAAGATACCAAAGTAATTGAAAAAGAAGAATGGGATATTGCAAATGAAAAACTGAACCAGATTATGGTGAAAAGAGAATCCACTAAAGAAAAAGTTCGATTTTCACTCGAGAATCTCCTCTATTGTTACCAATGCCAAAAACAGCTTATTACTAAAACGCGTATGAAAGAGTATGAACCTTACCATGTATATGAATGTGAAGAACATGATGTTTGCGTTGAAATGGGATATGTAGAGGAAGAGATATTGAAACACGCCAAGCAATTCTTTAATCGTTTGCTAGATACAAATTTTGATAAGTTGTACGAAAGAAGTAGATATCAGAATATACAACGAATACAAAAATTGATTCAAAATCAAGAAATAGCGGTTAGAAACCATGAAAAGAAAGTTGGAAAGTTCGTAGATATGTGGCTTAGTTGTAAAAGAAAAATTAGAGAGTATGAAGAAATTGAATGTGAAAAGTGTAAAACGAATCAGCACGAAAAAGAAATAAAAGAAGCAAATGAGCAATTGAAAAAAGAAAAAAATAAATTGAAGCATTTGAAATTACGATTACATGAAATTCGTAATTTTAAAGAAAAAGCGATGGAATGGTTGTCTCATTTAGAATGCCCAGCAGATCTTTTATTGCTTAAAAAAGAACATCGGATACAATTCTACCGTGAAATGATTCATTGTATCCATGTAGATACATGGGAATATCATATTGTTTTTAAACATCCATTTATGCTTATACAGGAGGTACATCAAAAGAGTGAAAAAATATGAACAAGCTCGTTTAGAGGATGTATTGCAATCTGGATCAAGAGTTGCTTTTTACGCGCGTGTTTCTACAGAAGAACAAGATTGTGCGATGCAAGAAAATGCTGTAGAAATGTTTTTGGAAAGATATGGATGCAAAATTGGAGAAGGGCTTAAGTACATTGATCCGGCTGTTTCGGCTATGAAGATACCTTTGAAAGAACGAAAGAAATTCCAAGAATTAATAAGTGATGCAGAGAAGCGAAAATTCGATGTTATTGTAACATATAAAAATGATCGTCTTGCTAGATCAGTGGAAGAACATCAGGAAATTCGTAAAAGAATGCGTGAACTAAATATGCATATTGTATTGAGTAGTACACATGAGTTATATACCGTTGGAGAGATTGTTTCCCAGACTGTAAAGGATGGATTAACTAAAATTGAAGCTGCTATAACCCAGGAACGGACAAGGGATACATTTCGAAGTAAAACAAAAAGGGGTAAGTGGTTTGGCGGTAAAGCACCTTATGGATACACATATCGGGTAATAGAAGAAAATAATGGAGGGCAAAAGACCCGCATAGAGGAGTTTAAAGATGAGAAAGATCAACAAGAAGTTGTGACGGAAATATATCGATTATTTGAGATTGGTTATGGATTTCAACAAATTGCTAATGAAATAAAGAATCGAAAATTAGATGAGGATATGAAATGGTCGAAAGAGAAGATACGATATATTATCACAAATCCATTTTACTGTGGTCTAATGTCAATGAACCGTTACGATAATGGCACGTTGAATGATCAAATTCAATGGGTGAAGGGAGAGGTTAAGGGGATAACCCCTTTATTTACTAGAGAGTATTGGGAATATGTAATGAAATTATTTGAAGACCGTAAAAAGAGAAAAATTCATTCAAGAGATTACAGTACCCCTTTTCTATTGAGAGGTATTTTATACTGTCATCAGTGTAACGAGCTGATGACGACTAAGAATCAAGAACCAGGTGGAGTAAAATACAAGGGAAAGAAAACAGAACAGAAAAGAAGAATTTACGAATGTAAAAATTGTGATTTCAAGTTGCAAGCTAAAACAATTCATGAAAAATTTCAAAGTGAGTATCTCCCATATATACTCGACCAGATAACGCAGCAGAAAAAGGAGCATGTGGAATCGGAAATAGAAAAAAGATTAAAGAAAGAAATGAAAAATTTAAAAGATACAAATAAAAAGTTAGATGAGAAAATCGTAAAATTAAATCAGCAAATTGAAGAATTAAGCGAAGAGATTAAATCTTATTATGAGAAAGAAATAATTGAAGACGAAGTATTGGAGTTCATGAAGATTATCATGGCGCATCGTACCAATAAAATACATGAACTGAATGCAGTGAAGGATAAGAAATTTGGAGTGCAGGAACGTATTGATCGGATTGCACAGACTATACGACAAAAGAAATATCTTCCTCCGTATGAGGTGCTCAATGATTTTACGAAGAAAAATGTAGATACACAAAAGTTAAGAGCTTTTTTATTGCAGTTTTTCAAGTTCATACATGTCGCAAGCGATGGGAATTTGGTGTTAGAAATAAATGAGCGTTTAATGGGATTATAAAACCTCTTTCTAGAAACTAAGAAAGAGGTTTTTTTTATCTCATTTTTTCTTTGTGCTAAAATAAAAACAAGATTTATGCAAAGAGAAAATGGAATAGGCTAGTCTAAAAAGGACAGGGAATAAGTATTTTTGGAGGCTTGTTCAAAAAATTTCTTTTAATATTTTGGTGATAAAATATTAGTAGGAAAAGAAATGAAGATTGGAATGTCGAATGGCGAAGAAGAAGACAATTTAATTAATGTAGACCAGGAAGCATCACAAAAATTACGTATCCAATCTACAAAGTTAGTAATTTTCTGCTATGAAAATATTATTTTTGGACAAGCGGTATTCGGTTTTGAGAAAGGTTACTTGAAACTCAGCTGTCCACTTACTCGGTCTAGGGTTGCGCTAGAGATCTCTAACGCAACCCTAGACCGAAGGGGTGGACAAGCAGAAGGCTTATCCCATGGGATTTCTAGCCTCTTGTCCTTTTCTTATAAATAAAAGAAATTCAGTGAAGTCAGTATTCGGTTTTGAGATGTGGTCAAGTCTGAACAAGCGATAACATTTTCGGTTTTGGGTGTATGGATATAAAGATGTAGTTTCAAGGTTTGATAGGAAGTTTTGGAATAATTAAGGAGAGTATGTTGTAGAAATGAAAAGGAAGTAGAAAAGGTTTTGGTATGATTAAGGTTTGTATTCCTTTGTTAGATCTTTTGATATAAACGAAATTTAAACGTTATCATGTGAAGTTTTTAATGTAATAAAATTGTTATGATACTTGTCATCTCATCCTTATTATATGAGTTTTGTTAAATGAAATTTCTAATATTATATATGTAATAAAATAACCAGTCATTTAAATGAGTGGTTATTTTGTTTATTATAATTTTTTGTGAATGAGAAAATAAGCGTATGTTTGATATAATTAAATTACAATTTTTTAGAAGAAGGTAAAAGAAAGGAAAGTAAAACGTATGATTACAGGAGAGTTAAGAAGTAAAGTAGATAAATTATGGGAAGTATTCTGGACAGGGGGAATTACGAATCCGTTGTCTGTTATTGAGCAATTTACGTACCTATTATTCATTAAAGGTTTAGATGAAGTAGAAACAACAAAAGAAAATGAAGCAATGTTCTTAGGGCTAGAGTATGAGGGTACATTTCCAAAGGATAAACAAAATTTACGCTGGAGTAAATTTAAAAATTTAGAAGCGCAGCAAATGTTTGACGTAGTATCGAAAGAAGTATTTCCATTTATTAAGAATTTACATGGAAAGAAAGATTCTGCATATGCGAAATACATGGGTGATGCTATTTTTATGATTCCAACACCACAAATGTTAACAAAAATTGTGGATGGTATTGATAATATTGAAATGAAAGACCGAGATACAAAAGGTGATTTATATGAATATTTACTTTCAAAAGTAGCGACAGCAGGAACAAATGGTCAGTTCCGTACACCACGCCATATTATTGATATGATAGTGGAATTAATGAAACCAACACCAGAAGATATTATCGTAGATCCAGCAGCTGGCTCAGCGGGATTTCTTGTTTCATCTGGAGAATACTTACGAAAAAATCACAATGATTTATTTTTAGTACAAGGCTTAAAACAGCATTTTAATAATGATATGTTCCATGGCTTTGATATGGATCGTACGATGCTTCGAATCGGTGCGATGAACATGATGTTACATGGGGTTGAAAATCCAAACATTCAATATCAAGATTCTTTATCTGAAGGTAATAAAGATGAAGATAAGTATACACTTGTCTTAGCGAATCCACCTTTCAAAGGTTCTTTAGACTATGAGGCAGTGTCTGCTGATTTATTAAAAGTGACCAAAACAAAGAAAACAGAGCTATTATTCTTAGCTTTATTTATTCGTATGTTAAAAGCTGGTGGACGCTGTGCTTCTATCGTACCAGATGGTGTCTTATTTGGAAGCTCAAAAGCTCATAAAGACATTCGAAAAGAACTTATTGAAAATCATAAATTAGAAGCTATTATTTCTATGCCAAGTGGCGTGTTCAAACCTTATGCAGGGGTATCTACTGCAATCATTATCTTCACAAAAACAGGTGTGGGTGGTACCGGCAATGTTTGGTTTTATGATATGAAAGCAGACGGATATTCATTAGATGATAAACGTAGTCCAATCAAGGAGAACGATATCCCGGATCTTGTTGCGCGTTTTCATAGTATTGAAAATGATAAAGAGAGAAAACGTACGGAACAATCTTTCTTTGTACCTGTTGAGGAAATTGTAGAGAATGGATACGACTTAAGTATTAATCGTTATAAAGAAATGGAATATGAAGAAGTACGGTATGAAGATCCGGAAATTATTCTTGAAGATATTAAAAAAATAGAGGAAGAAATTATGGAGGGCATTAAAGAGTTGGAAGGTATGATTAAAAGATGAAAAAAAATTGGGAACGTGAAAAACTTGGAAATATTATAAAGTTTGTTGGAGGGGGGACGCCTTCAAAATCTGTAGTCGAATACTGGAATGGAAATGTGCCATGGGCTTCTGTAAAGGATTTCAAAAGTGAAATACTATACTCCACTCAAGATAGTATTACTGAGCTGGGAGTAAGGAAAAGTAGTGTGAATATAGCTGAAAAAGGAGAATTACTTTTAGTTACTCGTATGTCTCCAGGTGTAACGGCTATTACAGATATAAGAACTGCTATTAATCAAGATATAAAAATAGTGAGACCTATATCTAAGATAAGCGTGCGATATCTACATTATTATTTTAAAAGTATAAAAGGAAAAATTGATAATTTATCTTCGGGCTCAACTGTTAAAGGGATATCAATTGAAAAATTAAATGATTTATACATTCATTTTCCTGATTTTGATGAACAAGAAATGATTGCTAACATCTTAGATAAAGCACAATTATTGGTTGAAAAAAGAAGAGAAGCAATTGCAAAGTTGGATGAATTGGTTCAAGCGTTGTTTTTAGATATGTTTGGTGATTTGAATTGTAATAGTAAAAAGTTTGAAATTGGGAAGTTGGAGGAATATACCACTCATGTGTCTAGTGGTTCAACTCCTAAAGGGGGGCAATCTACTTATTTAAACTCTGGAATACCATTAATTAGAAGTCAAAATGTTTTAATGAATAAATTGGTTTTAGATGATGTTGCATTCATTTCAGATGAAACTCATCAAAATATGAAGAGAAGCCAATTAATGAATAACGATGTTCTTTTAAACATTACAGGAGCATCTATAGGTAGAGTAGCTGTATATGAAGGAGAAAATTATGGGGCTAACGTGAATCAACATGTATGTATAATCAGATTAACAAAGGAACTAGAACCATATTATGTTAGCTACTATATTAGTAGTCAAAGGTTTCAACATGAAATTAAAAAATTAAATTCAGGAGCAACGAGAGAAGCTTTAAATTATTCGCAAATTAAAAACTTTAGCATAATAATTCCACCTAAAGAAACTCAAAATGATTTTAAAGAAGTAGTACAAAAAATAGAGTGTCAAAGGACCGCAATGGTTAAAAGTTTAAGAAATCTGGAGTTGAATTTTCAATCTCTTCTCCAAAAAAATTTTAAAGGTGAACTAAAAGTTAATACAGAAATTACAGCTTAATAGTAAATAAAGAGGAGGAACAGGGGTGTATTCAAATTTTGCTTTTTTAGATGGGAAAGAGCAATACGAAAAATTCATGACTGCGTGTAAGGAAGCTGAAAAGAGCTTGCTTGTTAGTCCTGCAACGTGTGCGATTTTATCACGACGTGCGTTAGAGTTATCTGTGAAATGGTTGTACAGTTTTGATAACGATTTGAAAATTCCATATCAAGATAATTTATCAAGTTTGATTCATGACCATACCTTTTTATCTGTTATTGATCATGATTTGTTACCTTTATTGAAATATATTGTGAAGCTTGGAAATGTTGCGGTTCATACGAATTCAAATATTAATCGTGAAGAGGCAGTTTTGTCTCTTCACAATCTTCATCAATTCGTTTCATGGATTGATTACTGTTATTCTGATCAATGTGCAGATTCAACTTTTGATGAAACATTACTTCAAGTGAGTGAAGAAAAACGAACGCGCCCAGAAGAACTGAAAGATTTATATAATCGTTTAAGTGCAAAAGATCTTGATCTTGAACAAATTCGAAAAGAAAATACAGAACTTCGGAAGCAATTAACACAAAAGCGTGTAGAGAATACGAAGCAATACGATTTTAATGTTGATGAAATTAGCGAATTTGAAACGAGAAAGAGATACATCGATCTTGATTTAAAATTAGCTGGCTGGGAATTTAATAAGGATATTCAGATAGAATTTGAAGTGCAGCATATGCCGAACAAAATGAGAAAAGGTGCTGTTGATTATGTATTATTTGGAGATAATGGTAAGCCATTAGCTGTTGTAGAAGCGAAACGCACAAGCAAGGATCCGAACGTTGGGAAACAGCAGGCGAAACTATATGCAGATTGCCTAGAAATGATGTGTGGACAACGACCAATCATATTCTATACAAACGGCTTTGAAACATATATGTGGGATGATTTGGAGTATCCTGCGCGTCGTGTCTCTGGCTTTTATAACAAAGAAGAATTATCACTTTTAATTGATCGAAGAAGTATGAAGGTTCCTTTGGATCCTGTATACATCAATGATGATATTACGAACCGGTATTATCAAAAAGAAGCGATTTTATCAGTGTGCCAAGCAATTCGTCAAAAGCAACGAAAAACGTTACTTGTTATGGCAACGGGAAGTGGGAAGACACGTGTATCAATTTCCATTGTTGATGTTTTGACGCGTCATAATTATGTGAAAAATATTTTATTTTTAGCAGACCGCAAAACATTAGTAACGCAAGCAAAAAACAACTTCAGTCGTCTATTACCTAACTTAACACTGTGTAATTTACTGGACAATAAAGACAACCCGGAAGAAAGTAGAATGGTCTTTTCTACATATCCAACCATGATGAATGCTATTGATGAAGTGAAAAGAAAAAACGGGAAAAAGCTATTTACAAGTGGTCATTTTGATTTGATTATTGTGGATGAATCACACCGTAGTATTTATAAAAAATATCGATCTATTTTTGAGTATTTTGATGGGATGCTATTAGGACTTACTGCAACACCAAAAGATGAACTTGATAAAAATACATATGAAGTATTCGATTTGGAAAATGGGGTTCCTACATATGCATATGAATTAGAACGAGCAGTAAATGATGAATATTTAGTTGATTATCGTACCGTTGAAACAAAATTTAAGTTTTTGGAATCAGGTGTTCAATACGATCAATTATCTGATGAAGAAAAAGAAAAGTACGAAGAAACATTTGATGATGAAGTAGGAGAAATGATTGATAGTTCCGCATTAAACAATTGGTTGTTTAATGATGACACAATTGATCAAGTATTACGTATGCTAATGGAAAGAGGCATAAAGGTTGAAGGTGGAGATAAACTGGGTAAAACGATTATCTTTGCTAAAAATCATAACCATGCCGTTCAAATCGTAAAACGCTTCGATGTTTTATATCCTGAATACACAGGGAAGTTTGCAAGTGTAATTGATTACAATATTAATTATTATCAAACGCTAATTGATGATTTTTCAGAGCGGAATAAATCCCCCCAAATTGCTGTATCAGTTGATATGTTAGATACGGGTGTGGATATTCCAGAAGTGGTCAATCTCGTATTTTTTAAAAAAGTACGCTCAAAAGCGAAGTTTTGGCAGATGATTGGTCGCGGTACCCGTCTTTGTGAGGATTTACTTGGAATCGGAGAAGATAAAAAAGAGTTCTTAATTTTTGATTTCTGTGGAAATTTTGAATTTTTCCGTGCTGACCAAAAAGGTACAGAAGGAAGAATGGTACGAAGTCTAACGGAGAAAATTTTTAACACAAAAGTTGAATTAATTCGTGAGCTGCAAGATTTACAAGCTCAAGAAGAAGATTATATGATGCATCGTCAAGAAATGGTTCGACAAGCATTGGCGCAAGTATCGGCGTTAGATGATGAAAATTTTCGCGTTCGTCAACATTTGAAATATGTACACAAGTTTAAAAATAAAGATTCATGGTTGTCTCTAAGTATGATGGATGTTAATGAAGTGAAGGCGCATGTCTCTCCGATTCTTGTATCTTTAACAGATGATGAACTTGCGAAACGATTTGATTATTTAATGTTTACGATTGAATTAGCCAAAATGCAAAATAACAATGCAACTCGACCGATTCGAAGCGTTATACAAACTGCAGAAGGGTTATCGAAATTAGGAACCATTCCGCAAGTCATGGAGCAAAAATACATCATTGATAAAGTATTAACAGAAGAATTTTGGGCAGAAGCGGATATCCTTGAGTTAGACTCTGTGCGTGAAGCATTGCGCGAGCTGATTAAGTTTTTAGAGAAAGAAACGCAGAAGGTATATTACACCAACTTTAAAGATGAGGTTATTGAAATAAACGAAAATACATCTATGTATCATGAAAATGATCTTCGTAGTTATCGAAAAAAGGTGAGTCAATACTTGCAAGAACATCGAGATCAATTGGCTGTATTTAAATTACGTAATAATGAACAATTAACTCAGCAGGATATTAAAGTATTAGAAGATATTCTTTGGAAAGAACTCGGAACGCGAGAAGATTATGAAAAAGAGTATGGGGATACGCCAGTTACAAAATTGGTTCGTCAAATTGTCGGGTTAGATCTGCAGGCTGCAAATGCTGCATTTTCTGAGTTCTTAACCAATGAACAATTAAATGTTAATCAGGTACGTTTTGTGAAATTAATTGTTGATTATGTAGTGAAAAACGGGATTATGGACAAGCGAGTGTTGCAAGAAGAGCCTTTTAAAACGGTAGGAAGTATCGTTGAATTGTTCCAAGACGATATGGCGTATGCTAGAGGGATCATTGGAATTATTGATCAGATAAATAATAACGCTGAAATATTTATGCAAGCTTGAATTTAAAACCAGCCATTTATAAATAAAAAAGAGTGTTGGGAAACCTAAAAAGTTTCCCAACACTCTTTTTTTTCATAATGTATATGTACGGATATTATTGTGTTCTAGTCTGGTTTCACTTTGATGCCAGGTAATTGAAATAAACTTTGCTGGAAAATCACATCGGAGGGTTCAAGAAATGTATAAACAGAAAAGCCCCATTTGTACCCATCCTTATCATTCATCTTCATAACCGAAACGTTATTATCTTCACGTGAATCCCAAACAGCACTTGTCACTCGGTCTAACATTTCTGCAGCTTCTTTTTTCGTTGTGAATTTCCCATAAATAGTTGCCATAAAGATATACCTCCTGATTTTCTATTTTTGACTTTGACTAACTTTGACCTTAAGGGTATTTTTCCATAAATAACCGTAGATGTCAAGGGGGATATCACACCGGTGTAAGATTTAAATTAATGAGATCTATAGATTTATTATGATCGGATATTTTGTATTTGTATAAATATCAAATTTTCTTAAAAGTATTGTTTAACTAAATATCTCTTTAATTGAATAATATGAATGCTACTTTTAATAACTTTATTGTGTTTTAAGGGTCATTTTTTACAATAAATTCATTTTGATGAAATTCATTTATTATAATAAATTTTTTCTGAGGTTACAGCCATACTAATGTTAAAATGAGTTGTTTGTTCTTTTAGTAATGAAAAAATGGTAAGGTATCATATCTTTTATATAGGAATAAACGTTACTTTAAAGTGTTTTGCATGATATTCGGTAGTTTGTTGGTTTGGAGATAGGAAGGTGAAAGGTTTGGAGTCTTATGCAGTTTATGCTCGTGTATCAACTGATCGAGATGAACAAGTTTCATCTGTTGAAAATCAAATAGATATCTGCCGAAATTGGTTAGAGCGGAATGGATTTACATGGGATGAAAAACATGTTTTCAAAGATGAAGGAATTAGTGGGACCTTATTGGTGGAACGTCCTGCGATTCAATTGTTATTGCAAAAGGCGAAAGCAAAAGAAATTGATATGGTTATTTTTAAATCTATTTCGCGTTTGGCAAGGGATTTAAAGGACTCACTAGAAATTCGTGAAGTATTTTTGGCTCACAATGTTCGAATTATTTCTGTGGAAGAAGGGTACGATTCTGTAAAGGCTGGAAAAAATGATATGGCATTTGAACTTTGGTCTTTATTTTCAGCTCAATACAGTAGAACGCTTTCGTCTAGTATTACGGCAGCTTTGGCAGTGAAAGTACGTCGTGGGGAGCATATCGGGAAAGTTCCGTATGGATACAATCGTGAAAATCAAAAATTGGTGATTAACGAGGAAGAATCCCAAGTTGTCCAAATGATGTATAAATGGTATCTCGACGGTTGGGGATATAAAAAGATAACAAATGAATTAAATCGATTGGGGATAAAGTCGAAAACTAAAAAGAACTGGCAAATGACATCAGTTCAAAGAATCCTTCAAAGTTCAATTTATAAAGGAACCTTTATTTTAAATCAATATACTTCAGTAAAAGTTGGTGGTAAGAAAAAACAAATTCGAAACCCAAAAGAAAAATGGTTTGTTTTTCCTAACCATCACCCTAAGATTGTTGAAGAAGAGATATGGAATCAAGCAAATCGAAAAAAAAATAAAACAAATAAAACGAAAATCACAGCCTGGAATGAATTTCGCAATCTAGCAAAATGTGCAGTCTGTGGTTCTAATATGGTAATTGTACAGTCTCATTTGAAAAAGAAAAGTGGAGAGCGAACAGAATGGAAATATTTAAAGTGTTCTCAATATCGTCGGGCAGGAAAACATGGTTGTGTAAATCATGTACCAATTCAATATAAAGATTTACGGGAGTTTATTATTAATTTATTAGTGGAAAAAGGAGAATCCGTTACCTTAGAGTTACAGAGTAATGTGGAACAAGGGCAAAAGAAAAAGATAAAGAAACTACAGAAATTTGTGGACGCGAATGACGAAAAGAAGAAGGCATTAATCGATTTGTATTTAGAAGGGTTAATTGAAAAAGGAGAATTTGAAGGGAAAAGAAGAGATCTTGAAATGCAAGTTATAGAAGCAAACCAAGAATTATTTATGCTAAAAAAAGATGATGTGGTGTATACAAATATCAAAACTATACAAGAAGCATTTGAACAGTTGCAGCAACAAAGACAAGATCTATTCCATGTATTTCAAACTTTAATTAAAGAGATAATAATTCACCAGGATGGGACAGTAGACATTCAATATACATTTGGAATTTCATGATATATGAAAAAGATTGGGAGAAGTCCCAATCTTTTTATTTTATATAATGTGATAGATGACTTTCCCAAATGTATTTAATTATATCGTCTGGTTGCAGCGAGTGATTTTGGTTATGGAAACCTATCAACCCCTTAAGGAGCATCTTATTATTATGGTGAACTTCACAATTAAGTATTCCATTCATGCTATTATCGTTAAATGGTTCTAGGTGATGTCCGAAAGAAAAACTAATATTTGAGCTACCTCCAAAGGATGAACCTAACCATATTTTTACTCCTGTTTTAAGTGTTCCATTGACATATAGTTTATATATGCATTTTTTATCGTTTATTATATCTTGTGTATATTTAATACTTGGGTTTTGGTTGTTAACATGTTGGAAAAGTAATTCTAATTGATTGTTGATTTCTTTATAATTCTGGAATAAAAATGATTCTTTATCTAAATCTGTAATGGTATTCAAACTTGAAACAGATACATAAGAGAAATCAATTGATTGTTGAGTTTCCTTTAGAATTGTTTTTCTTGGTTGTAAATTTGGGATATCTCCAATGGGAGCCTCCTCATAAAGGGGTACTTGATAAATTCGGTGTAATAACTCTTCAAATTTATCTTCAAACTGTGTGTCGTCTGAAAAATCAATTGCATAGTAACCTTTCAAATGGAATGGAAAAGCAGCTGAAAATGATTCTTTGTGACGTAATATAAAGATTAACTTCTCTGGATTTTCTTGTAGAATTGGCAGGGACAGTGTCGTTTCAAAACCGACGCCACCTTGTAAAGAATCTGCTTTTTGAGCATAATTCTCTGTTAAAACTATAATGATATAGTCGTTATTCTTCATGTTTTGAATCATCATTGTATTTAAGTTGGTCGTTGCTTGTTGGGTTATAATTTTATCTATAGTGCAAACAACCCCTTTGTTTCTTAATGAGTTGTTTAAATCTAAAACCCATTGCTCGTGTTGTGGGTTATCCCAACTGTAACTAATAAAAGCTTTTTTTCTTTCTACAGACATGAACTCAGCTCCTAATATAAGTGTTAAACATAATTTAATTATATTTAGTTCCTATGTAGAAAGTAAAATGAAATACTTCCTTTTTTGCAAACACTACACATCTCAAACGCAATGCAAAAGCTAGGGGTTAAAGGACGTTCACAAGCAGTTGTTGAGCTTCTTCGTATGGGAGAGCTCGAGTTATAAAAAGAAAGCCGACTTTTATAAGAGAGTCGGCTATTTTTCTGTTTAT
>WPCI01132721.1_pt1 | contig 15871 bp, 9 predicted proteins | sample 5399871 | NCBI WGS metagenome assembly WPCI01 (sample SAMN12869469, study PRJNA574797) | sludge metagenome | isolation source: wastewater treatment of pH7 | place: China:Beijing | collected 2019-05-20
GTTTCACTTTGGTGTAATTGACCCTTGCTAATTGTTTGAAAAGATGTATAATAAGCAATAATTAATTAAATATACTGTCTGTGATGAAGAGAGTAGTCTTTTTTAGAAGGAAAGCGAGCTAGGGATGGTGTGAGCCTAGTACGGAAGAAAAAGATGAAGCGCACTTCGGAGATGCTTCTTGAACGAATAGTAGAGAAAGCCGAGGCCCCCTGTCCTCGTTATAAACGGGAAAGTGGTTCGTAACGAACAACAAGGGTGGTACCACGGGTTAAAACTCGTCTCTTTTTTAGAGACGAGTTTTTTGTGTTTTAAAAAATAAGGAGGTTGTATCATGGATTATAAAATGCAGTTTGCGGAAAGTTTATCTAATATTTTCACGAATGAATTAACGCAAAAACAAATTTTAGATTTAATTGAAACACCGAAACAAGATGAATTTGGAGATGCAGCGTTCCCATGCTTTTCATTAGCGAAGCAATATAAAAAAGCACCAGCTCTTATCGCAAAGGAAGTTGCTGAGAAATTCAATGATCCGTTTTTTACGAAAGTAGAAGCCGTTGGTCCTTATGTAAATGTATTTTTCAATCGTGAAACTGTAAGTGATGCAGTATTAAAAACAGTTTTAGCGGAGAAAGAAGAGTTCGGTCAAAACCACTTTGGCTGTGAAAAAACAGTAGTAATTGATTATTCCTCTCCTAATATCGCGAAACCTTTTTCGATGGGGCATTTACGTTCTACAATGATAGGAAATTCGCTGAAACATATCGCTGAAAAATGTGGCTATGAAGTTGTAGGGATTAATTATATAGGAGATTGGGGAACACAGTTTGGAAAGTTAATTACGGCTTATAAAAAATGGGGAAATGAAGCAGTAGTTAAAGAAGATCCAATACGTGAGCTATTTAAGTTATATGTCCAATTCCATGAAGAGGTAAAAGACGACGAAGAACTAGAAGAAGAAGGACGTGCTTGGTTTAAGAAACTAGAAGAAGGTGATGAAGAAGCGGTAGAACTTTGGAATTGGTTTCGTCATGAGTCCCTTAAAGAATTTTCTCGCATTTATGAACTTCTCGGCGTAGAATTTACTAATTTTCAGGGAGAAGCATTTTATAATAATTTAATGGAAGATTTTATTGGGATTTTAGAAGAACATGAGTTGCTTGAAGAATCAGAAGGTGCATTAGTCGTTAATTTAGAAGAAGAAGGAATGCCGCCTTGCTTAATTAGAAAATCAGATGGTGCGACGATTTATGCAACGCGTGACTTAACGGCAGCTTTATATCGTCAAAACACTTATGGGTTTGATAAAGCGCTATATGTTGTTGGTCCAGAACAAAGCTTACATTTCAATCAATTTTTCACCGTATTAAAAAAACTTGGCTATACTTGGGTTGATGGTATGGAACACGTACCGTTTGGCTTCATTTTAAAAGATGGTAAGAAAATGTCGACACGTAAAGGAAGAGTTATTTTACTTGAAGAAGTACTCGAAGAAGCAATCGAACTTGCAAAACAAAATATTGAAGAGAAAAATCCAAACTTAAAACAGAAAGAAGAAGTAGCAAAGCAAGTCGGTGTTGGTGCAGTCATCTTCCACGATTTAAAAAATGAGCGTATGCATAATATCGAATTCTCATTAGAAAATATGCTGAAATTTGAAGGAGAAACAGGACCTTACGTACAGTACACACATGCACGTGCTTGTTCTATTTTAAGAAAAGAAAGTGTAGAATTTGAAACATGTACATTTGCTTTAAAAGACGATCATAGCTGGAGTGTCGTAAAATTACTTAATAAATTTCCTCAAGTAATTGAAGCGGCTTTCAATAAAAATGAGCCATCGATTATTTCGAAATATATATTAGATGTAGCACAATCATTCAATAAATATTACGGTAATGTTCGTATATTAGAAGAGAGCAAAGAAAAAGACAGCAGACTCGCATTGGTTTATGCTGTGACGGTTGTATTAAAAGAAGGATTACGTTTACTTGGGGTGGGGGCACCTGAGGAGATGTAACATAGTAGTAAACTGACAAACTGGGTCTAGTATAAACCTGGTTTGTTTTTTTATTGGATATATATTTTTTTTGCAAAATCAATTAAAATCTTTTTAGAGAGGGTGATTCATATTGATTCGAACTTTTATTTTACAAATTCCTTGTCATAGAAGATTAGATAGGAGTTTTTTTAAACTACAAAAGTACATACCTTTATGTGCACGTTGTACAGGCATGCTTATTGGTATTTTAATGTTTCCAATTTATTTTTATATGACACCTTCATTTCTTTTGGCAATCATACTATCATTTTTCGCTCAAATTCCGTTACTTATCGATGGGTTCACCCAAAAGTGGAAATGGAGAAGTAGCTCAAATTTGCTAAGAATAACTACTGGTGTATTAAGCGGTAATGGTATGGGATTATTCATTTCCTCTAGTGTTATATGGATATTATCTTAAGATATATAGTAATGGAGGTATTTACATAGATGTTCTGGATTTACTTAATTCTAATTTTTATTTCAGGCGGAAGTGGAATTGGTTTTATGATTCAAAATAAGTATACAGAAGCAATAATAGCTTTTGTTATTTGTATACTATTGTTTGGGCTACTGTATTATTATCTTAAAAGAAACAAAAGAAAGAGAAAAGCAGATTGTGACGATTTAGACTGTACGGATTGTTTTGATTGTGATTGTACTTGTTAAATTTTTCTTCCAAATAAAAAGCTAGTGTATTATTAAAAATACACTAGCTTTTTTGCTTTGAAATTTTAAGAAAAGTGTAGGAATACGGCTATTCTATAGAGAACTTTAGTTTTGTATATTTAAGGAGTACCCTGATTCTCCAGATGAAGGATTAGCCTTTTTAAGTAAAATACCTATTATAGATGAAGAAGCAATTTGGGAAACTGATATAGATGAATCAAATTATTGTGCTATTCGAATCATGTTTACATATAAAGGTTGCAATTTAGGAGTTACGAATGTTCATTTAAATTGGAAATCTAATAGAAAAAGACAAGAACAAATGAATGCCGTGAATAATTGGATTACAAATAAAGTAAGTGATTACGAATTATTATGTGGTGATTTTAATGATGATCCATATTCAATGGTGCATCAATACTTAATTCGGAAGCATTGGATAGATGTAGCTCAGTTTAAAGAAATTGAAGAGAACATGATAGCTCAACCAACTTTAGATTATAGAAAGAATCCGAATTTAAAAGGTGATGTAAAGCAAGAAAAAAGATATGATTGGGTCATGATACAAGAAAATGCCGCATTTGAATTTCCTACGATTGAAAACGTATCTATATTTGGGGATTCGGTACTAACTTCAACTGGTGTGTTTCCTAGTGATCATTACAGTGTTTTTGTAGAGTTGAAATTTAATGAATGAGAAAAATGTCATTTTTTGTTGGTAAGTCGATATTCACCGTATAATCGCCGATATAATTTCATGTACTGTTTTTAACTAACAAAAGATAGGATACACATGTTACGTTATTCTATATAATCAAACAAAATACAGAGAAAGACAATCATTTTTACTATATTTTGTTATAAATTTGAATAATATTAATTAATACCATCCATTATAAGAGATTTTAGTTGAATACATACTATATGGTGTGTAAAATCTAAGCAAGTAGCAGTATAAATATAAATTCGAGGTGAATGCATGCTAGATTTTAAGCAGTTAGAAACTTGTTTAAAAGACAAGAGATTTGTAGATGGATTACAGGAAATAAATAATGAAATTGCATATATAAAAAAAACGAATACTTTATCCTATGTGAAGAATTGGCTTGCCAATATTCCTTCGCATAAGGAGTTCGATATATTAATTCGTCTTACTGATGAAGGGCTTATGCACCAATACAGTTCATTCCTCATTCGTTACGCTTATAAAAAATTCCCAAATATGAGAACGCTCTCTTTATATTGTGATGAGTTAATTGATGAGCGGAAAATTCTTGAAGCAGAGCAGCTGTTAAAAGAAACTTTAGAAGAGAGTAATAAAGAAGAAATAGATGCGGATTTTTTAGCGAAAACATATTTTACGTTAGTACGATGTCTTTTAGAAATGAAACGAAACGAAGAAGCGTTAATGTATATGCAAAAAGCAGAGGAGTACAGTGCACGCGCAGTGTTTGATAAATGGGGCTACGTTTATATGCATACAGGTGAATGGGAGAAAGCGGAAGAACAATTTATTGCTGGCATGCAGCATGAAGATTGTGAAGAGTTATCTACCTATTTATTATCACAATTGTATGCGAATAAAGGAGAACAAAAACGCGCGATACAGTTAATCGATGATGCAATTGTAAAATTCCCACAAGTACCATATTTTCATTTTGAGAAGATAAAGTATTTATTAGATTTAGAGCGATATGAAGAGATGTTAGCGGTAATAGATAACATAAATACTCAGCTGCCGTATCATGCCTATAATACTTACTTTGTACATTTACGTGCAGAAGCGCTGTACAAAATGAATAAATTTGCAGATTTACAAAAACTATTAAAAGAAGAAAAGAGTTTAAAAGAATCTTTATATCATAATTTAGAAAAAAATCCGGATGGAAAAAAGGTTCACTTGCCGATAGTTCCTATTGTACAAAAGGATAATTATTGTGTTCCGACAAGTTTAGAGATGATGTTGCGTATATGGGGAGAGAAACGTACACAAGATGAAATAGCAGAGTTTATTTTTGATATGACAGGTTCGAAGTTTTCAGATACTGTTTCTTATTTAGAAGAATTAGGTTATGAATATCGTTATTTTAAAGGGAATGAAGAGAATTATAAGAGACTGATTGACGAAGGAATTCCTGTTTTATTAAGTATAGATATTGAGCATGCTTCACACGTACAAGTTCTATCTGGATATGATGATACATTGCAAGCTTTCTATGTTCAAGATCCAAACTTTATAGAACCAGTTCTTGTGGAATATAGTAAATTACAAGAAAAATATCGTTATACAGGCTGTTTAGCAATCACGTTTGTTCCGAAAGAAAAGAAGGAGCAACTAGCGTTTCTAAGTGAGGAAGAAAATCGTTACTTTAAATCTATTTTTTCTCTTACGGATCATTTAGATGAACATGACAAAGAGGGGATTAGTAACTTAGTACAATTTTTAAAAGAAACGAGTGATAATCCAAATACGTGGTTATATACGATAAAGCACTTAGATGTTGAAGTAGATAAAGAATTTATTTTATATTGTATCGATAAGTTAATGGAAAAGTTTCCGAACTCGGACTTTGTTAAATTGCATGGTGCACAGTGTTTTATTCGTCTTCAAGAAGTAGAGAAAGCGGAGCAAATGCTGACAAGCGTTGAGAAGAAAAATAATCGTGCTTTATATCATTTAATAAACGGAAGATATGCTTTTGAGCAGGAAAGTTATATAGAAGCGATTTCAAGCTTTCGTTCATCGTTACAATTAGACGCAGATCAGCCTATTGCTTGGAGTTTTCTCGCTTTATCCTATATGTATATTGATCAATCTGAAAAAGCATTGCAATACTCTCAAGTTGCGTTAGAGCGTAGTCCTGAAAGGTTCACTTTAACAAATCACGGTTTAATATTAATAGATTTAGAAAGATATGAAGAAGCATATGAAATCTTTAATGACTTGTTAAAAGAGTATAAATATGAAGCGCATGTATGGTATGAACGAGCGAGATGTGCACATCAACTAGGGAAATTATATTTAGCAATAAAAGGGCTTAAAGTAGCGATTCGTTTGGATAGTAATGCACCTTACATTTATACGAAACTTTCGGAAATATACGAATCTGATTTGAAGGATGAGGAAAGTGCGAAAGAAATTTTATTAAACGGTATTGAGAATTGTGATGATAAAGCACCTCTTTACGTAAAATTAGGTGATTATCATTTTCAAAATGATAGCTTGGAAGAAGCAGAAGTATTGTATAAGCGTGCTTTAGAAGAAAATGATGAGGATGTTTATTCTCACTTCGGACTTACACAAGTGTATATGGCAAGAGAACAATACAAGGAAGCAAAAGAATACATTCTTGGTCTTGAGAAGCAAATTGAAAAGAGCCAAGATTTCCTCATGAATGCAGGAATGGTTTTATGGGATGCTGAAATTGAACTTGGTGGAAATGAAGAAGGGTTTAAAGTAGCACTATCTAAGTTAGAAAATGGTATAAAGAAAAGTGATTATAATGTAGCAAGTGCGTTAGATGAATATGTGAATCGAATTAAAGGAACGGAATTTGTACAACGAGGTATAGCATTTTTAAGAACGTTACACAAAGAAAGAAATGAAGTAAGTGAGTACGGTTGTTATGCAGGTATTTTATATGAATCTATTGGACAGTACGGCCAAGCGATGAAAAGATATAATAAGGCGATAGAACAAATGGAAACGGCATTACCGTATTACCGAATTGGTGAAACACTTATGGCATTAGGGCAATTGACGGAAGCAAAGCAAGCGTATGAAACATGTTTAGAGCTTGATGGGAATTTCGTAGGTGTACATTTACAGCTTGCGGAAATATACGAAAAAGAAGAAAACCGTTCTAAAGAACAAAGTCATATGGTTCAGGCGATGAAAGAAGAGCCGTTGCATATTAATATGCAATATTTAGCACAGCTTTCAGTAGATATGAATCTTCAGGAAGAATTGCTGACTGAACTAGAACAATTAGTGGACGAAGTACCTGAAATATGGCGTTTAGATGCGATTGCATATGTGTACGGAGCGATGAATGAAATAGATAAAGAACAAGCACAGGTTGAATACGCACTACAATTAGATGGTGAGCATATAGAAGTTCTATATCATTATGCAAAAGTATTAGTGAAAAAAAGAAATGTAAAAGCAATTGAAGTTGCAATGAAAGTAATACAAAAAGATTTTGATAATGAACGTATATTTGATGTTTATGTAAAAGCAGTAGAGCAACATAAAAAATTGTCTAACATACGAGATTTTCTTCATACGTTAAAGGTGAAAAAAGCAGAAAGGAGTACAGCATTCATGTATGCTGCAGCTGCGGTTACGGAAATATGGATTGAACGCCAGCTGCATGAACAGCCAAAACGATCTATCATTACGAGAGCTTTTTATCGTATGAAAAATCGTGCGAAAGAAATTTCAATGGTTACTATGATAATTGATTTATATGAAATCTCTTTAAAGTTAAATCCGAAAAATAGTATGGCAGCACAGCGATTTGCGCTATTTTATGAGAATGTAGAGATGAATAAAGAAGCAATAGAGATTCTGCACACGTCACTAGAAAATAAATGGGATTATGACGTAGCGAAGCAACTTGTAAATCTTTTCGTTGAGTGCGAGGAAGAAGATATGTTAAGAGATGCTTTGGAATTAACGAAACAAATGGTTCGAGAACTACCAGATGATTATGATACTCTTCTTCTGCAAGCACAAGTATTCTTTAAAGCAGGGGAAGAAAGAAAAGCAGAAAAGATTATCTTACAATTAACAGAGCAAACACCGTTTGTAAGTAGAGCATTTCTTGCTTTAGGAGAAATATATCAAAGTCAAGAAAGGTTTGAAGAGGCAATTCATGTATTAGAAAATGCTTCTATACATCATCCAAATGAAACAGCAATTCTTCTTTCTTTAGCATCTTCATATCATGGTGCCGGCCAAACGATAAAGGCAGAAAAAATAACAAATGAAGTATTAATAATTGACGCGAGTGATTTGTTAGCAAGATATGATCGAGCTTGTTATTTAGCACAGTTAAATAGAAATGAAGAGGCGAAGGAAGAGCTTGAATTTGTCCTTCGTGAGGATGAATCGGGATTCTTTGCTGAACTTATTGAGGATGATGAAAATTTAGCAGCATTGCGAGAGTTTGAAAAGTAATTGTATAAGAATAGGGGAAAAAGATAAGGATATATTTTGAATTAGTTGACAATTAGTTGCTAAATGGCATAAAATAACTTTTAACAAAGTATACAAATCTGAAGACGAGAAAGAGTAAAATAGTGAGCTGTTCTCCAGAGAGCCGGTATATTGCTGAAAGCCGGTGTGCAGACGTTATTTGAAAATCATCTCCGAGGAGCCGAGGCTGAAAGTAAGTAAGTCCGGACGGATGTCTACCGTTACAAAGAACACGTATGATAGTACGTTGCTAAGTGCTATTAGTGAAAAAGCTAATAGAATTAGGGTGGTATCGCGGGTAAACCCGTCCCTACTTTATAGGGACGGGTTTTTTGTGTGCTTTAAAATATTCAAAGGAGTGATTGTATATGGAAAAAGTAGATGTAAAAGAATCAGCTGTAGGAAGAGAAATGCGAATTTGCAAACAGTGGAACGAACAAAATATTTTCGAACAATCAATTCAGAATCGAGAAGGCGCACAGTCTTTCGTATTTTATGAAGGACCACCAACGGCGAACGGACTACCGCATGTAGGTCATGCACTTGGACGAACAATTAAAGACTTAGTAGCAAGATATAAAACGATGGCTGGTTATAAAGTGTTAAGAAAAGCAGGATGGGATACACATGGTTTACCTGTAGAATTAGGCGTTGAGAAGCAACTTGGTATTTCTGGTAAACATGAGATCGAAGAATATGGCATTGAACCATTTATTCAAAAGTGTAAAGAGAGTGTTTTCACATATGAGAAGCAGTGGCGCGAATTCACTGAAAGTATTGGTTATTGGGTAGATATGGATGATCCATATGTAACTTTAAAGAATCCATATATCGAAAGTGTATGGCATATTTTGGGGACAATCCATGAAAAAGGATTGTTATATAAAGGACATAGAGTTTCACCATACTGCCCAAGCTGCCAAACCTCATTGAGCTCACATGAGGTTGCACATGGGTATAAAACTGTAAAAGATTTAAGTGCAACTGTGAAGTTTAAAGTGAAAGATAGTGAAAATGAGTATTTCTTAGGTTGGACAACGACACCTTGGACACTTCCAGCAAACGTTGCGCTTGCTGTCCATCCAAATATGGAATACGTTAAAGCAAAACAAGAAAGTCATGTATACATTGTTGCGAAAGAACGTGTACAAGAAGTATTAAAAGAGAATTATGAAGTATTATCTGTTCATAAAGGCGAAGAATTATTAAACACATCTTATACAGCGCCATTTCCGATGAAAGAAGTTACAAATGGTTACCGCGTTATTGCAGCAGATTTTGTAACGGGAGATAGTGGTACAGGACTTGTTCATATTGCTCCAGCATATGGAGAGGACGATTATAGAGTTGTTCAAAGTGAAGGATTGTCATTCTTGCACGTTGTAGATGAAAAAGGTGAGTATACAGAGGCAGTACCATTTTTGAAAGGGAAATTTGTAAAAGATTGTGACGTGGATATCGTTCGTTATTTAGCGAAGGAAGGTTTACTGTATCATAAAGAAAAATATGAACATAGCTATCCGCATTGCTGGCGTTGTGATTCACCACTACTTTATTATGCAGGAGAAAGTTGGTTAATCCGAACAACTGCAATTAAAGATACATTTTTACAAAATAATGATTCTGTTACTTGGTATCCGGATCATATGAAACATGGGCGCTTTGGTAAGTTTTTAGAAAATATGGTGGACTGGAATATTAGCCGAAATAGATACTGGGGAACGCCATTGAATGTATGGGAATGTGAAAGTTGTGATCATCAGTTCGCACCGAAAAGCATTGCCGAATTAAGAAAGAATAGTACGAAAGAAACACCAGAAGATTTGGAATTGCATAAGCCTTATGTAGATGAAGTGCAAGTCTGCTGCGGGAAATGCGGAGGCACAATGAATCGTACACCAGAAGTGATTGATGTTTGGTTTGATAGTGGTTCTATGCCATTTGCACAATATCATTACCCATTTGAAAATAAAGAGTTATTTGAAGAGCAGTTTCCAGCGGATGTTATTGCAGAAGGAATTGATCAAACACGCGGCTGGTTTTATAGTTTATTAGCAGTATCAGCACTATATACAGGAAAAGTACCGTATAAACGAGTGTTATCACTAGGGCATGTTTTAGATGAAGAAGGGCAGAAAATGTCTAAAAGCAAAGGAAATGCACTAGATCCAGTTGATTTAGTAGATAAATTTGGTGCAGATGCGCTAAGATGGGCTTTACTTGTTGATAGTGCCCCGTGGAATGCGAAGCGTTTTTCTGAAAGAACAGTACTGGAAGCGAAATCTAAATTTGTAGATACATTAGTCAATGTGTATAGCTTCTACGTTTTATATGCAAATTTAGATGAGTATAATCCGAAAGAAACGTATGATGTAAAGCTTACGAAATTAGACGAATGGGTATTATCAAGATTGCATAGTACAACGAAAAAAGTGAGAACTGCACTTGATGATTATCAATTTACGAATGCAGCTCGTGAAATTGCAGCACTTGTAGATGAAGTGAGTAACTGGTATGTAAGACGCTCACGTAATCGTTTCTGGGAATCTGGTATGAACGCTGAGAAAGCAGCTGCGTATGAGACACTTCATGAAGTGCTTGTAACAATTAGTAAATTAATTGCACCATTTACACCGTTTGTCGCGGAAGACATTCATCTAAATTTAGAAGGAAACAGCGTTCATTTAGCCGATTATCCAGTTGTAAATGAATCACTACTTCAACCAAAATTAGAAGCGGAAATGGATGCTGTTTTACAAGTTGTTGAACTTGGAAGAAGTAACCGTAATCAGCATTCTTTAAAAGTAAAACAGCCGCTAGCAGAACTTGTATTACTTGAGCATAACGAGAATGATATGGATTGGGAATCTTATCGTGATATCGTTATGGATGAGTTAAATGTAAAAGCGTTCCATGTTGAACTCGATGAAACAAAATACACATCATATCAATTGAAGCTTAATTTTAAAACAGCGGGGCCAAAATTCGGTAAAAATGTGAATGCAGTGAATGGTTGGCTAAAACAATTATCACAAGAAGAAGTACAAAACTTTGTATCAACAGGAAGAGCAGTTTACGAAGCAACACCAGAAGGAGAAGTAGTTGTAACTGGTGAAGATGTGTTAGTTGAGAAAGTTGCAAAATCAGGATTCTCTAATACGACTAACGGACAATATACAGTTATGTTAGATACGAATGTAACGGAAGAATTGTTACAAGAAGGAGTAGCGCGTGAATTCATTCGTGCGGTTCAAGAATACCGTAAACAGTTGAATTTACCAGTTAATTTACGAGTCGATATTATTCTTGATACAGAAGAAGAACTACAGCGAACGTTAACGAACCATAAAGATTTATTGGAAGAAAACTTACTCGTTAAACAATTTACATTTGGTCACTTAACGAACGAAGATGATGAACTTTCTTTAGGTGAAACAAAACTTAGAATTAAATTAAGTGCAGCTAATTAAAGAAAAAAGGAAGTTGGAATGATTCCAACTTCCTTTTTTGTATGGAGGTAAATTAACTAGCTAATTTCCTCATAATCCATTCGATAGGTCCTCTAGAAAATTTCTTTCTCCATAATACGCTAAACAAAATACTGAAAATGAAAAATACAGTAGCAAATAATAAAACGAAAAGTAGTGTTTGATGTTCCATTCTATTGAATAGAATTAATGTCCCAATCCCGATAAATACATGACTTACATAATGAGTTAATGTTAATTGACCTGTTTGTATAATGGAAGTAACAAACCAATTATTTTCATATTTTTCAGTAATATAGAGGCAAAGTATTAATATAGCAATAGCAGATCCTGTTGCAGATAAAATGTACAATACATTTGGTAAAACGGGTCCTGTATTAAACAAAAATGTAGCAGCTGCTTTGCCAATGTGTGGAATGAAGTAGTACGTGAGCCCTTTTGATAAAAGTTCTATCAGTATGGTGAATGTAATACCGAGCAAGAGCAACCTATCTCTAATCTTTTTATTATGAAGATCTAATCTGCCAATTATCATACCGATTAAGAAGAATGAAAACCATGGGAAAAAAGGGTGATAACCATTAAAGAATAAATTGCGAAGAAAACCGTTAACTGTCCAGAAGTCTACATAGTTTATAAATGGAGTAGGGCCTCCCCAACCTTCGAAAGCATTGAAAGTAAGCTGAAGAGATTGTGCCAAGAGTAGGATAATAATAGATAAGAAGAGTAATGCTTTTTTTCGGACTGTAATGAGTAAGGCAGCAACGAAAAGGTAAACACCATAGTAGTGTAATATATCCCCAGTCCACTCCATTACGTATAAAAGTAATCCTAAAATAAATAAGAATAGTGCCCGTTTCCATATGATCTTTCGGCTATTAGAAATTTTTATTTTTTCATTTCTAGCAACAGAGGATCTAGTCATTAAAGATATTCCAATTCCAGCAAGTATAACAAACAAGGCAGAAGCTCTACCTTCAAAAAGTGACATTAAAGTTATTAAAAATGGGGGACCATTTCCTTCTGCACCTGTTATCACCATAAAATTAACAAGCAGCATACCAAACATCGCCAAGGCCCTAGCAAAGTCTAAGCCGATAATTCGTTTTTTAGTATTCAATTCAATCCCTTCTTTCAAAAATACTGTTTACAGCTTCCATCCATATTTGTCTATAATCTATATCCACATGTAACATCATAAAATTCCCGACATTATCAAGCACTAATGCTAACATATGAGCTTTTGAAACTAGATTTTTATTTTCAATTAATTGCAGCTCATTTGCTTTTGTAAGGAGTGATTCAAACCCTTGTAAATATTCTGTTTGCACAGTTAGTAATCGATCTTTGTACATATCATTTCTTGAAGATAGTAATACATATTCTTGCAACACACGATTAAAATAAGGATCGTTCTGCTGTTCATCAATTATTTTGAATCCAATTTCAATGCATTTCTCAATAAAATTTTCTTTCGTAAACTCTTCTGTATGGAAGAAGGAAGAAAACTGCATCGCAGCACATAATTCTGTGAAAATACATTCGATTAATGCATCTTTAGATTTAAAGTAATAATAAATGGACGGTTTAGCAATTCCGACTTCTTCAGCAATCATAGAATAGGTCGTTTTAGTAATGCCATGTCCGGCAAACAGTCGATAGCTTGCTTCCATAATTGAAGAGAGTGTTTCTTCACTTTTGCTCATAATAAAGCCTCCTACAAAAAGGTTATATAAATCGTATCATTCATAAATATTTTTTTCAACCTACCGTTAGGTAAAAAATATCCTGTTTTTTACAAAGTAATTTAAAAAGGTTAAGAGTTATGGAAATACTTTAGAAATATATTTCTAAAGTATTGTGTTCACTTTACACATAAATATTGAGAAAATTTCACTTACCCTAAATGGAAAGGTAATAGAAGTGTTCATAGAGAATTACTCGTAGATTCAATTTTTATCCATCCGTTTTGCGGGGAATGATTGCCTAGTGGTAATGGGATAAGGTTGAGCTACTTTATTAGGGGGAGTGGTTCTATGTTTAATAAAAAAATGGTGGCAATGGCAATGACCGTGCCGTTAGTAATGGGGACGATTTCTACGGTTTCGGCATTGGAAAAACAACAGCAAGTAAAGTTAGAAGCTTATTCGCCACAGAAAAAAGCAACTGAATATTTAAAAGAAAATGCTGCGCAGTATGGATTGAAAACAGATCTTTCAGACTTGCAATATATTTCTACAACAGAAACATCAGTAGCTTCATATGTTAGGTTCCAACAAGTTGTTAATGGTGCACCTGTATTTTCAAAACAAATAACAGTTACTCTTAACGGAGAGGGAAAGGGAGTACTCGCTGTTTCTGATTATCAGCCTGTTACAGGTGTGAAGGAAGTAACGACAAAAATTAGTGAAAAAGATGCAATACAAAAATCAATGGCGTATGTTGGAGAAGCAAGTGAGCAAAATTTATGGGCTCCTACAGATAAAGAGTTCGGATATATTGTTGAAGAAGGAATTGCTCGTCCAGTATATAAAGTTGTAGTCCATTCTAATAATCCATTTGGTGCATGGGAAACATTTATTGATGCAGAAAATGGAAAGTTAATTAAAAAAGTTGATATAAACCGAAAAGTAGAAGGAACAGGAAAAGTATTTTTACCTAACCCTGTCGTATCAAGTGGGAGTTTAGCAGGATTAAAAGATAATAACGATGCAGATTCAACAGCTCTAACGAACCAACTGAAAACTGTTACGTTAAAAGGTTTAGATGGAACAGGATTTTTAATTGGAGAATATGTAACGATTTCTTCAAAAGCGAAAACAAAATCTACGAATTTACAATTTAACTATACACGCGCAAATGATAGCTTTGAAGATGTTATGTCGTACTATCATATCGACACATTGCAACGTTACATTCAAAGTCTAGGTTTTAAAAATATTAATAACCGTTCGATAAAAGTGAATGTTAATGGTACAACTGATGATAACTCATTCTATTCTCCATCAACAAAAGCTTTGACTTTCGGTACTGGCGGTGTTGATGATGCAGAAGATGCTGGTATTATCGCACATGAATATGGGCATTCGATTCAAGATAACCAAGTTCCTGGCTTTGGTAGTTCAGCAGAAGGTGGAGCGATGGGAGAAGGATTTGGCGACTTCCTAGGTGCTACATATGAAGATGCAGTATCGACTACTGGATATGGTAAAGCATGTGTTGGAGAATGGGATGCGACAGCTTATTCTAGTTCAGATCCAACATGCTTACGCCGATTAGATACGAATAAAGTATATCCGAAAGATATAACGAATGAAGTGCATGATGATGGTGAAATTTGGGCTCAAGGCCAATACGAAATGGCACAAGCTTTTGGCCGTGATGTAGCAACAAAAATCATTTTACAATCACACTGGTCATTAACACCAAACTCTAAATTCAGTGATGGAGCGAAAGCGATTAAGCAAGCGGATGCTCTTTTATATGGCGGACAACATGCTGCTGATATCGATCGCATTTGGGCAGCGAGAGGCATTAGTACGAATTAATATAAAAAGTCGTGGCATTATAAGCCACGACTTTTTAATTTGCTTACGAACTGGTACTAGTAAATAAAGCTATATCAATGATAGTGTGAATATATCCGTATCCCATTTACTTTTTAGCTTCTTTAAAAACAAAATGCTCTTTAAATTTTCTAGATTCAACTTTTTGACCATTTCGCATCGATCGGAATGGGTGTTCTTGCCATGTAATAATAACATCAACTTCATCTGCTTTTGTAGCGACGGGTAAATTAGCGTGTTCAAATCCAGTTTTTCCACTTGCCAAACGACTTTCCTTTAGGGAAAAGAGTTCATATTTCGTTTTCTTATTTGGTTCGTTGTGGAATACTTCGACGTTTACATTATATACTTCACTATTCCCGACATTCTTTACTGAAAAATGATATGTTTGAAATTCATCTTTTTTAGCTTGAAGCATATTCTTGTTTGTTTTTTTCGGTTTATCAATATTCACTTGCCATCGATCAGAGTTTTGAGAGATTGGTAAAGATTTTGGTGAATAGGCATACGTTTCGTTTACTACAATTAAGCAAAACAAAAGGAGAAAGAAACTAATTGCTTTTTGCATAAACACACCTCGCTTTAAAATTTTTATTAATATGCGTAAATGAATTAGTTTTTATGTAAAAATTGGAAAATATTAAAGGTGTAATTTAGGATTTAATACATAAGAATATGTATTACAAAATTAACTTTTCACACTTTAGAAGAAGTTAGGAGTTATAAAACCAGAATGTTTCAAAAAAAGCTTGCGTTTTATAAGGTAAGGAGTTAGAATACTCTGTAAATATAAAAAGTGATGATCAGGAAAAGTACATGGTGCAAAGGTCTACAGAGAGCAGCCGGTTGCTGGGAAGGTTGCGATACCGCATGATGGAAAGACACCTGTGAGTGTTGCTTTGAACGT
>WPCI01390265.1_pt1 | contig 15840 bp, 22 predicted proteins | sample 5399871 | NCBI WGS metagenome assembly WPCI01 (sample SAMN12869469, study PRJNA574797) | sludge metagenome | isolation source: wastewater treatment of pH7 | place: China:Beijing | collected 2019-05-20
ATTTCATGTTTGAATAGTCATTTTTCTGAAAATAATGAAGATAGACTAAACATTTCAATAAGTGACATCAAATCTTACAAAACTGTTATGTTCACGTAATGGAAAGCGATAGTACGAAAAGATGCCTCCCTATACAATAAAGATGTAAACAAGAGAGACAACAAAAGGAGGAAACAATCATGATGAAAGAAATCGTAAAAGCAATCTTTGAGGTATTAGTGAACGGACAAGCAGTTGTAAAAGAACTAAATGAACTATAAAAAGGAGTGAAAGAATATGATGAACATGGTAAAAATGATTTTACACGCTCTAGTTGATGCAAAAGCAGTTAGCCAAGAATTAAACCAACAATAAAAAGGGGTATGTGAATATGAAGAAAGCCATTTTTGTAATCGCAAGTACAGCAATTGCCTTATACACAATAAAAAATAGAGAAAAGAAGCATAATAAAAACAATCTATATTATCCATACACATTATTAAAGAAAAAATAAAAGACAAGGTACCCTATCTTAATGAGGATATCTTGTCTTTTATTTTTTATATTCCCTTTAAAGGATTTTCTTCTCCTTATCCCGAATGTATTAAGCGGGATTTTTACACATATTTTAAAGGGGCATATATACAAATGGATACACAACAACTATACTTTTTAAACGATATTGGCAAACAAAAACCAGAAAGCATCCGGAATAGAAGCGCTGCATGTCCTTTTTGTGACAGAGAAAATTTAACGGATATTTTAGCAATTGAGGGCTCAATTATTTGGCTAAAAAACAAATTTCCTACATTAAAAGATACATTTCAAACGGTGCTAATCGAAACAGATAATTGTGAAGACCATATTGCGACATATACAGAAGAACATATGAAATCGCTAATTCGTTTCTCCATTAAACATTGGTTAGATTTACAGAAAAATAAAGAATTCACATCTGTAATTTTATACAAAAATCATGGTCCATTCTCAGGTGGAAGTTTGCATCATGCGCACATGCAGATTATTGGAATGAAATATGTAGACTACCTCAATAACGTAGAACAGGACAACTTCCAAGGCGTAATTGTTCAAAAAAACGAGCACATTGAACTCAATATTTCAGATCGTCCTATTATCGGTTTTACTGAATTTAATATCATCATTGAAGATATTGGATGCATAGATGAACTAGCAAATTATATTCAGCAAACTGTACGTTACATACTGACAGATTTCCATAAAGGATGTAGTAGTTATAACTTATTCTTCTATTACTTAAACGGAAAAATCATTTGTAAAGTTGTTCCTAGATTTGTCGTTTCACCGTTATATGTAGGATATAAAATACCGCAAGTTTCCACCAAACTAGAAGACGTAAAAATACAACTAGCAGCGTATTTCACAAAACAAAACGACGCGATTATCCACAAAAAAATAGAGTAGGTATCAAAAACCTACTCTTTAATTACACCTTTATTTCGATAGTACACATCTTCTAATCCGATGTTATACTTCATATTATTATCCGTCCACTCTGGCCCTAAATTCCCTGGCCATCCAGATGTATTTGCTATATATTTTAATAATGCAAAATCCGTCAAACCTTTTTGCACCCCGCGCTTATATCCTTTCATTAAATGCGGCATTGCAATTTGCGCATTTGTACGTGGATCTTTCAGCTCGTCATCAGTTAAATGATCCGGTGCAAGTCCACCACCGCGATGCAATTGAAACAATCCGAATGAAGTTCCGTTATCTCCAACACTTCTTGGATTTAATCGACTTTCATGTTCGGCAATTGTAAGAGGTATCCATTCTGGAAGATTGACTTTCTTTGCTTCCTCTATAATAATTTGTTTCATCTGTTTTGCTTCTTCTGAGTCAACATAGCTTGTCTCATTTACTAATTTCCCCATTCCTTCAGACTTTCCTTGGAAGTATAAGTACACTCCAAGAACAACTAAAAATCCTACAAAGAATTTCTTCACTACCTCTACCTCTTTCTCCGCTGAAATTTGTCCCCTTTCAGCCTTCTTCCCTTTACAATTACCCACATTCTATCATTCTCTTACTCTTTTATCATAGCAAATAACTATACATATTATCATCATGCTTTAGACTGATTTTGTGAAAAAACAGCTGGTAAATACGTGCAAAAATGTAACTTTCATAGACTGAAACGCATTTTTTGTATATAATTGTAAGCTGAATTCCAAATATAAACTAGGAGAATAATAATATGAAAAAATGGTTGCTACTCTTATTCAGTTTACTACTATTAATTCCTGTCCCTATTTCCGCACAAAAAAACGAAAATCCAAAAGTCCTTATTTTATACAGTTCGAACGATGATCAAATTACAAATGATACCCAAATACTTAATACACAAGTAGGACATTTTACTAATAACATAACAATCAAAAACATAAAACAGTTAGCTGAAATAACTGATAAATCTTCATATACACATGTTATTTACTTAGGTGAAAAACAAGAAGAACTTTCTACTGAAACAAAAGAATTTCTAGAAAGTTTCTCAGGGCCACTACTAGTTTTAGGTCAAAATATAGAACAATTATCCAATCGTTTTTCATTTATCACACTAAAAAATGAAGATATAAACTCTGATACAATTGAATATCCAACACGTAAACTAAAGAATACATTAGAAGAAGAACGATCCATTAAAAACCTTGATACAAATGGAAAAATTCTTGCCAATGCTTTAAAAGGAAGTACTACTTATCCATTAATTGTGCAACAAAATAATTCTTATTATATTGCAACTTCTAACCTCTTTGATTGGATATCTTATTATATTGGCGAAAGCCTATTTTCTTACTTTGGACAAAAACCAACGACAAATAAAGTGGAAGCTTATTTACGTCTGGAGGACGTTCATCCAGACGCAGATATAAATCAATTAAAAGAAATTGCTGAATTACTAAAAGAGAAAAAGATGCTATACATGATCACTGTTATACCTGTATATACGGATCCAGAAACAGGTAAAACACTACATTTAAAAGATAAACCCGAACTAGTCGATCTTTTAGGCTCTATGCAAGATGATGGTGCAGCAATTATTATGCATGGTTATACTCACCAATTTTATGATAGTGAAACTGGTGAAGGTTTTGAATTTTGGGACGTAAAAACAGACCAACCAATTCGTCAACCGAAGCATGAAAAACCAAAAACAAAAGATGATTTCCCTAATATAGAGGCATATAATACATACGTAAAAAAAGGGGAAGAATTTGAAGAAAAATATACGACTGATCATATTGAAAAAGGCATTCAAGAACTTGTAGATGCCAAACTATATCCGGTCGCATTTGAAGCACCTCATTACACGATGTCTCAAAAAGGATATGAAATATTATCAAGATACTTTTCAACTTATGTAGGACAACTACAGTTAAGTGACACAACTTGGAAATCTATGCACTCTCCGGCATACAGAAGTACACCATCATTTTTACATGGCATGAAATTAATGCCTGAAACAGTTGGATTTATCGAAGAAGATAAACCACACGCTATTGCTAAAATGAAAGCAAATGCTGTATCTGTTGCCAAATTATCCGATGGAGTTATTGGTGCATTCTATCATCCTTACTTAGGTGTAAAACCATTAAAAGAAGTACTAAAGGATCTAGAAAGTATTCCAAATATAGAATGGATTGATTTACAAAAAGAAACGAATGAAGTGAAAATGAAAGATATTCATATCACTACTAATAAAGACGGCATTCACGTTGAAAAACCAACAAGCGCAAGTGACATAATAGATTATATAAAACAATATGGATTCTTCCTTATACTCGGTTTCCTCGTCATTGTCTTTCTCTTATTATTAAGACGTGCGAAAAAATTAGAATCCTAATACAAAACCACCAAGCAAAATGCTTGGTGGTTTTTTTAACTTAAACCAAAACGTGGCATATTATTAATAACCCATTGATTATGTTCATAAATAAATTCAACTTCTATTTCTCTATAATAAGAAGGGCTAAAATAACAATTCTATCCTTTCAAATAAAATTGAATCGTATTTTCATATATCGTTTCTGCAACCTTATCAACAGCTACGTTTTTTATAACACTAATTTCCTTTAATACTTCTCGAATCATTCTCGGATGTGTCATAACACCCTCTTGAAATTCCCACGGTCCATCTGTTTCTACCATCATATATTCAAGAGGATAATACGAAACAATTTTTCTAATCTTATCCTTATGTAAAACATCTGGCGTGATAGAAATGTAATACCCATTCCTTATCATCCGTTTCATTGTTGTTTCACTTCCTTTAAACCAATGAAAGTGTGCACGTGAAACTTTATATTTCTCCAGTAAATCACATACAATATCAGCGTCTTCATACACTGCATGCAATATAATTGGTAAATCATATTTACTAGCTAGTTCAACAAACCGTTGTAACACTGATATATACGAATTGATAGCAATGCGCTCATCTTCTTTTCTTAAATAATACGGTAAGCCAACTTCACCAATCGCAACTATATCATCTACATGCTCTTCAATTAATTTATAAATTTGCTCACATTCTTCTTTATGAATCGGTTGCTCCGGATGAAAACCTATTGCTGGATGTACAAAAGGATATAGTTTTGCTAAAGATAAAGTTTCTTTACATGATTGATAATTCATAGATACTGCAATAAGCCCCTTTATCTCTTTACTATGCTCCACATCTTTAAGTAATTTACTTTTCTCTTCATCCTTATATTGATCAACATGTATATGACTATCAATCCACTTCACCTTTATTCCCCCATAAAAAAAACAAGAAAGGATCTCCCTTCTTGTTTTGTCATCTATATTATTTAACAATTAAGTTTGTTATGATATCAAATAACCCAATACATACTACGGCAACAGTAAAGTAGCTACAGAAATCTTTAATTGGAAACTTCACTACTTCTTCTTTACGCATCCCATTCTTCTCCTTTCTTACTATATCCCTAATTATTTTTATCTATTTGTATTTATTATGCAAAAAATATGACAAATTTACTATCGAATTAACTTACGTAAACCTTACAATGTTGTAAGGTTTATAAAAAGGGCCTCATCTCCATACAGATGAGGCTATTAAAAAGTAGTTGGTTTTTCATTCTTCATTCATATTACAAACAGAAAGTAATACAGTGAGACTTTCTAATTACACTATATAAAATTCACTATCTTTTAACCATCGAATTACATTACAGAAGACTTACATGTTTGTAAGCTATGTGTAATGTAATTCGATAGTTTCTCTTACTGACATCTCGTACAATAAAGTTAGCAAGTAGGCCAAATAAGAAGAACACTCACATAACCAAATTACATTGCTAGTAGCTACTCTTCTTATACCTTTCACTCATGCTACTACAATGTACCCCCTTCCCCTTTATATATTAAAAAAAGCCTTAGTCCATATGGACTAAGGCTTTTTTTGCACACACCAAAATACCCCTACCTAGTATTTTTATTTTCGACAAAAAATAGGTGGGGGTATAATTCGCTATCTCATCGCTAAAAGTTTACTCTTTGCATTAATAGGAATATTTACAGCTTCAATTTCTTCAATTGACTCGCCGTAGCGTCCTTTTGCGTACACTTTTAATGTTTCATCTCTCTTTAACATATGCTTAACAGTCTTCTTTATTTTTTGTTCTCTTCCACGTTCGTCAAATGCAATAAATTCATATTCATACCACTCATCGCCAATATGCTGACCAATTGTATTCACAACCGTATAGTATTCTTTCGTCTTATAAAATGGATTATATTTATCGATAACCGGTCCAAGTTTCGTAGGTAGTAACATTATTACTATGACTATCATCGCTATTATAGTAGTGATCATTTTTTTCTTCATAATAAACATTCCTCCTCTGCAGGATATATATACATCCATTTTAAAAAGAAGGAATACAATCTACTATTGAATCTCATTACATTACACTTACATTTTTGTAAGAATTAAAAAAAGGTGAACGAATTTACTCGTTCACCTTTTAGCTCGCTTTAAAGCCCCCACCAAGTACATCACGTACATCATGGATAACGACGAAAGCATCGTCATCTACTCGACTAATAACTTGCTTTAACTTAACAAGCTCTTGTTTATTAATAACAACATATAAAACTTCTTTATTTTTACCAGTATATCCGCCGCGCCCTTCTAATACAGTAACGCCGCGTGTCATGTTTTTCGTAATAGCCTCACGTATTAACTCTGGTTGATTTGAAATAATTGTAACAGCCGTTTTTGTGTCCATTCCTTCTACAATGAAATCAATTACTTTCGCTCCGATGAATACTGCAACAAGTGTGTACATCGCTTTTTCTTGCCCTATTATAAATACGGAACCAGCAATTACAACGATATCAATAATAAGTACACCTTTACCGACGCTCCAACCTAAATATTGATTTGCTAACCGTGCTAAAATTGCCGATCCCCCTGATGTACCTCCAGCTTTGAACATACAGCCTAATCCGATACCGACAAATACACCAGCAAATAGTGCCGCTAATAACGTATCACTATTTACATGATACTCAATATGTTCCGTAACATATAAAAACAAAGATGTTTCTACAATCCCTAAAATTGTATAAACCATCGTTTTCTTATCAAAAAATTTATAACCAACAGCTAGTAAAATTGCATTTATAGCAAAATTCACAATCCCCGGCGACCAATCAAATAAATAGTACGTAACAACCGTTAAACCAATAATTCCACCCTCTGATAGACGGTTTGGAATTGCAAAGTAATTAATACCAATTGCGAATAATAATGAACCAATTGTAATTAGTGTTATTTCCTTTATACGTTGATTAACCATAGTTCATACCCTCCCCCCATTTGACATTGTATCACTATCTCCTAGAGGTTTAGAAGTTGTTTTTATTCAGCATTTTTCCTCATAAAGACCAGGATATTATGTTTAAACAGAGGGGTGATTAATTATTCACATATGCTCTAACTATACGGACAAATTGCTCTACATTCCCCTTCTGAATATACTTAGCTCGGATGGTTTCATGATTACAAATAAATTCGAAATACGGGCGAAAAACTATGCTATCTATATGCAAATATGAGTACTCTTTAAATGTTGAAGGATAGTATGGAAATTTTCCGTAAAACAGGAGACGTCCAGTAGTCGCAACAAAAATCCCATGTTGATAACATAACGTGAAATGATCCTTCTCAAAAACCCCCACCACAAAGGCTAAAACATTTTCGTCATTCCCTAGAAACTTTTTTATACTTAATAAAAGTTCATTCATGCATTTCCCTCCAAATACTATTTTTGAAAAGAATCCATGGATTGTTACAAACCGGTTTAACCCCTTTATAAAGTATGAAACGCGTTTCCTGTCAAAGGTATTTCAAAAAAGTAATCCGTTATGCACTTATACACATAACGGATTAAAACTACACTGTAGATCGCTCCACAAGTTCATATGGAATTTCCACCTTTTCTTGTTTAGAACTTTCAGCATTTGTTTGCCGATAAAACATTTCAAAGGCTTTTTTACCTATTTCCTTTAAATTTTGATCAATAGTTGTAAGTTGTAACACTCGCGAGATAGGTTGATTATCAAAGCCAATAATCGCTAAATCCTCAGGAACTTGAATACCTAATTTTTCAGCTTCTGTCATAACCCCAATCGCAACTTCATCTCCTGCTACTATTAATGCTTCAGGAAGATGCTGCATCTCCTTTAATTTATGAGCCACTCTCACACCATCTTCTAACGTAAAACATTCTGTGAAAATCCATTCTTCATTCACTTCTTCATCTATAGATTGCAATTGACGCTTATACACATCAAAACGCTTTTGACTACTCGGTCCTAGCTTTCTCCCCGTGCAATAACCAATTTTTTTATAACCTTTTTCAATAAGGTGATTCATTCCTAGCTGGAAAGCTGCCGAATGATTTGTATATACACTTGAGATATTTGAAATATCATTGTCTTCACAAGCAATGATTGTGCCGTATGAAGCATACGGTTCTATCATTTCCCAATCATTTGCACGTGAACAAATAATAAGGCCATCTAATTGTTTCGTTTTTAACATATGTAAACTTTTCATTTCTTCTTTTTTATTATAGTTTGTTTGGCAAAGTAGCACCCTGTAGTTATGAGTTAACGCTCCCTCCATCATTCCCCCTACCATTGCATCGAAGCTCGGGTGATTAATGTAAGGGAGAATTACACCAACAATATTCGTCTTTCCTTTTGATAAATGAACAGCATTTGCGTTTTGTGAGTAATTCAACTTCTCAACTATCTCTATAACCGCTTTCCTTTTTTCTTCACTTACATACGGATGATCATTCAATACTCTCGAAACAGTCGTAACTGAAACTCCCGCCATCTTTGCAATATCTTTAATATTAGCCATACATTCACCTCTACTTTTAAATTAATAAATTCCATGAACATATGTCAAACCTCCTCATCATTACACCTTCATTCATTTTTCTTACAAAAGTGTAATTTCCCTGTAAGTTAATTCGATAGTTACTTCTTGCGATATTTCATACAATTAAGTCAGAAACAGGGCAACCATTATTCGAAAAGGAGCGGATTTATATGATGAACAAAATGAAATCAAACAATTTTTTAAATACAATGAGCATGGTATTTTCCGCTCTTATCGATGCAAAAGCTGTTGCTTCTACATTAAACAAGTAAGGAGAATATATTATGAATAACATCACTTTTAACAAATTAGATTTTTTAGGACTGGCTAGTGGCTCGATTCTTCTTACTGCTTTTATTTACGCCACTACGCTTGTATAAATTTTGTGTCCCCTTTCCCCTTTATCCCACTTTAATGGGCAGTAAGACCCCCACCTCAAAATTCAACGAAAGCAAAGAAGTTAGGTAGGGGATCAACTGCCCATAAAAGTCCGATTGGTTCAACTAATAATCAGTGGGGGATGAAGCCCCCCACTGATTAAAGTTTCACTTTATTATAAATAGTAATAGAAAAGACGACCGTCTATGCCCGGTCGTCTTTTCTTACTTTTGATTTGATTCCAAAGCTTCCTTTAGCTCCTCAAACTTCTCATTTAATTGGTCTGTCATCATTTTCATAGCTGTTTTCCGATCTATTTGTTCTTCAGCATCAATTTGAATCGGATCTCCAAAAATCAATTGTGCCTTTTTCCCCTTTATTAATTCTTTTACACTTGATGGACCAACATAAGCTGCTGGTATTAATGGAACGTTAGAACGCATCGCAATTGTCACAGCACCAGCTTTTAACGAAACATCTTCTGTCGATCTCGTTCCACTTGGGAAAATCCCTACCACTTTTCCTTCTTTTAATAAGCGTGATGGAATTTTAAGTGTACTCGGTCCTGGATTTGCACGATCTACAGGGAATGCATTTACATTTTTAAAGAACCAATTTTTGAATTTCCCTTCAAATAATTCTTTTTTGGCCATGTAATGAATCTCTGTTGGGTACATCCCTGTAGCTAACATTAATACATCCATAAAACTTGTATGTGTACACGCAACAACATACGGGCCACCTTCTGGTAGCTTTTCTCTTCCTTGCACTTCTACTTTCCCAGCTGTTTTAAATATATATTTCAACAAAAATGTAATTGGTTTATACATTGGTTTCGTTCCTTTCTGAACATCCGAAGTATAGTCATTTTCTTACCTCAATTATAACACTAAGTTATAGGAGTTGGTAATAAAAATGAGTATTAATTGTTAAATTTCAATTCTTACAAAAGTGTAATTTTCTTGTAAGCTAATTCGATAGTTACTTCTTGCGATATTTCATACAATTAAGTCAGAAACAGGGCAACCATTATTCGAAAAGGAGCGGATCAATATGATGAACAAGCTGAAAACGAACAATCTTTTAAATACAATGGGCATGGTATTTTCCGCTCTTATCGATGCAAAAGCTGTTGCTTCTACATTAAATAAGTAAGGAGAATGCATCATGAATAACATCACTTTTAACAAATTAGATTTTTTAGGATTAGCTAGCGGCTCTCTTCTTCTTACTGCTTTCATTTACGCTGCTACGCTTGTATAACTTTGTGTCCCCTTTCCCCTTTATATAGAAAAAGACGACCGTCTATGCCCGGTCGTCTTTTTAAATGTTTCTTTCTTTTAACTCTTTTAAAAGCTCTATCATTTCAGCTTGTTGTTTTATCTTCTTACGACCATTTCGATTAATTGCTGCAAGCTCACAAGCAACTCCGACGGCAAAGAAAAACAATAAACTTTCTAACATGTAAAATCCTCCAATTGCCTATTAAACAGCTTGACGTAATTGCTCTTCTTCTAAAATTCTCTTGTTGATATTTTCTTCTTTCCTCTGACAAACATTATTACGAATAAGTGCTACAATAACAAGTAAAGTCCCTACAATATCAAACATTGTTATTTGATATCCTTGCATCATCATAATAACTAAGGTTGTAATTGGCACAAAATTAATAAATAAAATCCCATTAATGGACGATAAAATTTTCACACCGTAATTCCAAGCTAGTAACGCTACTATCCCTGGTAATGTCATCATAAATAATAAATCGTATTTCACAATAAAAATCGTTCCCATACTCGGAACTGAAACATATCCAAACGCCGTTATAATTATCGTTATAATTCCTGTAACAGTCGTACCGAATACACACGTCAACGTAGAATAACGTAATGTTGACCAATCGCTACACGTTTGACCACCCATCGTATAAATAACCCAGCCCACAACTCCAACAAATATACATGCTAGTGAAAACATGTTATCTTTCAATGTTAAAAAGAAACTCATATCACCTTTTGTAATAACAAATACAGCCCCTATAAAAGCGATAATCATGCTCGTTATCATATACTTTTTCGGTTTTACACGCTTATATCCCCATAGGATACAAATAGAAATCATCGGCATAAGTGCTTCCATAATGGAGGCTACCATCACGCCTGATTTTCCCATTAACATTTGACCTAAAAATATAAGTACATTATATACAGTAAACGCCATCGTTCCGAAAAAGACGAGTAACTTTCCTCTTCCTTCTAAACGAAATGCCTGTTTCCCTTCTTTCATTAACAACAATATAATCAGCATTATCGCCACCGCTCCATAGCGAATAAGCGAAAAGTAAAATGGATCTATGTATTCTAACGCATGATCAGCAACTGGAAACATTGCTCCCCATGACATACTTGCAATTAAACACGCTAAAGCGCCTATTATCATTTGACCTTTTCTCACCGCAATCCCCCACTTCTTTCTATTTGCACAAAGAGAATTGTAAAAGAAAAAATATATCACGTAAAATGATTCAAAATGATGTTAACTATCATTTATAATGATAGTTAACATCAAGGAGGATCGTATTATGGAATTAAGAGATTTACAAATCTTCCAGAGCGTTGCTGACCAAGGTAGTGTAAGTAGTGCAGCAAAGGAATTAAATTACGTACAATCAAATGTAACAACGCGTATTAAACAACTGGAGAACGAGCTGAAAACACCGCTCTTTTATCGTCATAAACGAGGCATGACTTTAACAGCTGAAGGAAGAAAAATGCTCGTTTATGTTAATAAAATTTTGCAAGATGTTGAGGAGCTAAAACAAGTATTTTTAGATAGTGAAACACCCTCTGGCATATTAAAAATCGGTACTGTCGAAACAGTAAGTACATTACCTACCATTTTATCTTCTTACTACAAAAGCTATCCGAACGTCGATTTATCATTACAAGCAGGTCTAACAGAAGAATTAATTAGAGAAGTACTCGATCATCAACTAGATGGCGCCTTTATATCAGGGCCAATAAAACATCCCCTTATTGAACAATATGATGTTAGTACAGAGAAATTAATGCTTGTAACACAAAATAAAGCTTTTCATATAGAAGAATTTACAACAACGCCTCTACTCGTTTTTAACCAAGGTTGTGGATACCGTTCCAAACTAGAACGATGGCTGAAAGACGAAGGTTTGCTACCAAAAAGAATTATGGAATTTAATATATTAGAGACTATATTAAACAGTGTTGCACTGGGCCTTGGAATTACGCTCGTACCACAGTCTGCTGTCCACCACCTTTCTAAAGCAGGGAAAGTACATTGTCATGCAATCCCTGAAAAATACGGCAGTATTTCAACGGTTTTCATACGCCGCAAGGATAGCTATATGACAAATTCAATGCGTAGCTTTTTAAAAACAATCGAAGAGCACCACCACATTAATATGCTTTAAAAGACATTCTTACACGAATGTCTTTTTTTCTTACAAAAGTGTAAGTCTTCCGTAAGCTAATTCGATAGTTGCAGGCGATCATATTTCCTATAATTAAGATATAAAGCAGGGCAACAACAATTCGAAAAGGAGCGGATACGCATGATGAACAAAATGAAATCAAACAAATTTTTAAATACAATGGGCATGGTGCTATCCGCACTTGTCGATGCAAAAGCTGTTGCAACTACATTAAACAAATAAGGAGAGATTATAATGAACAACATTACATTTAACAAATCAGACTTTATCGGACTTGCAAGTGGAGCGACTCTTCTTACAGCTTTCATTTACACACTTGCTAAAGGTCTTGTTTAACACTTTGTTTCCCCAAACCCCTTTATATATAGAAAAAGCTGCTCGTCTTATAGACAAGCAGCTTTTTAGTTTGTCCCGCTTTAATGGGCAGTAAGACCCCCTCCTCAAAATTCAGCGAAAGCAAAGAAGTTAGGTAGGGGTCGGGCTGCCCATAAAAGTCCGATTGGTGAAGGCTAATAATCAGTGGGGGATGAAGAACCCCCACACTGATTAAAGTTTCACTTTATTTCATATACAATTTGACCTGTTTTCGTAATATCATATCCGCCAATCGCATTTAATTCATTATGAAATTCTTCCGATTGCAGAATGTCTTTCACAACTTCAATCAGCTCTTCATTTTCTTTATTCTTCAAAATTACTAAATCATACTGTTCTTTCATGATTGGAATAAAGTCCACATTTACAATTTGCGAAAACTTTTCTGAACCTACTCCTACATCAGCTTTTCCATTTGCAACTTGCGTGGCAACACCAAGATGATTCGATTCTTCCCATTCATATCCACTAATATCAGCTTTATTTAATTTTCGGATTCGTAATTGTTCATCCACTAACACTCTAATACCAGAACCCTTTTCTCGATTCACAAACTTTATAGTGGACCCGGATATGTCAGCCCATGTCTTTATTTTCTTCGGATTTCCTTTTTGAACATAAAACCCTACATTTCTGGACAATAAATTAATCATAAGACATGGCTGTCCTACTAAAATACGTTTTACGTAAGGAATATTATATGTACCCGTTTCACCATCAAACAAATGCAAACTAACGATACTTCCTTCTCCTTGATACATTTTCACTAAACTCGTTAAGCTACCTTGATACGCTCTTAAAACATTAGAACTTGGCAAACGATTTTCTATACGTTTAGCTAACATATCTAACGTTAGTTCTTGACCACTAATAATACACGTGTTCAAGATACTACTACCATCGTTTTTTACAGGAGTAACTTGTACCTTTCCTGTTTTCATTTGTTTTATATATTGATCTAAATCTGCTGCATCAATGCGCATCTGTCTACCAACTCTATAAGAAGGAAGTTCTCCTTTTTTAATTAAGTCGTATACAGTTAATTTTGATACTTTTAATCGCTTTGCTACTTCTTCCGTTGTGTAGGAATGATGATCCATAGACGATTCCTCACTTTCTCCTTTCATTGTAACAAAGAAAAGAATATTTCTCCTATTTTTTAAAAATAGACTTATGTTCAAATTATATTCAATTATAACTAGTTATATTTAGTTATATTTAGTTATAATTAGATGTGTCAAAATGAAAGGGGACTTTTTTATGAATAAATTTATATTACGTTCCATCGGGGCACTTATACTTTCTTTCCTTCTTATATTTAGCGCTGCTTGTACAAGTGGGGAAAAGCATACAAAGTCAGCTGCTAAAGAGGATAAAACAGTTGAACTGACTATCTCAGCTGCTGCAAGCTTACAAGATGCATTAAAAGAAATCGAAAAACAATATAAAGAAAAAGAGCCAAATATCAAACTTTCTTTTAACTTCGGTGCTTCTGGAGCACTTCAACAACAAATTGAACAAGGTGCACCTGCTGATTTATTCTTCTCAGCAGCAGAAGATAAATTCCAAACCCTTGTAAAAAAAGGATTCATTAATGAAAAAGAAGGGAAAAATCTTCTTGGAAATGAACTAGTTCTAGTCATCCCTAAAGATAGTTCTCTTACAAAATTTCAAGATTTAAAAGATGAGAAAATCAAAAAAATTGCACTTGGTACACCTGAATCTGTACCTGCTGGCAAATATGCAAAGGCTTCTCTAACACACGAAAACCTTTGGAATGATGTTCAAAATAAAGTCATATTTACAAAAGATGTTCGCCAAGTGTTAACATATGTAGAAACAGGGAATATCGATGCTGGTATCGTATACAAAACAGATGCTCTCATTTCGGATAAAGTAAAGATTGGTGAGACAGCAGCAGCTACTTCTCATGAGCCAATCCACTATCCTTTAGGTGTTATAAAGGAATCTAAACATAAGAAAGAGGCGACTTCATTTTATGAGTATTTGCAGTCAAAAGATGCACAATCTATCTTTAAAAAATATGGATTTACAGTCCTGTCGTAATTACTATGAGCATTGATGCTATTTTATCGCCTGTCTTTCTATCTTTAAGAGTAGCTGCATGCGCCACTATTCTCGTTACAATTTTAGGGACAATTGTCGGGCGAGCACTAGCTCGCTCCTCATGGCGATATAAAGTACTATTAGAAACCATATTTTTATTACCAATGGTACTTCCACCAACTGTTATCGGCTTCTTTCTCATTATCATCTTTGGAAACAACAGCCCGATCGGAAAGTGGGTTGAATCATTATTTCAGCAGTCTATTATGTTCACATCTACTGCTGCGATTATTGCTTCTACAGTTGTTGCATTTCCGCTTATGTACCAATCAGCGAAAACGGGATTTTCTATCGCAAATGTACAAATTGAAGAAAGTGCTCGTGACCTTGGCGCAAGTGAATATCAAGTTTTTCTGCACGTTACACTTCCGCTCGCATTTCCTGCCTTACTAAGCGGGATGATTTTGAGCTTTGTCCGCGCGCTCGGTGAATTTGGTGCTACACTTATGTTTGCCGGGAACATTCCTGGTAAAACACAGACAATCCCAACTGCAATTTACATGGCTATTGATGCAAGTAATATGCAACTCGCATGGACACTTGTATTTATTACTATCGGTATGTCACTCGTATTTCTACTATGTATTCAACTTATTAATAAAAGAATTACTAACTCTTAAAGCAGCTTTTTTCGAAGCTGCTTCTTTATTTCTTAGGAAATAAAATATACCACCGGGAAATAACTGAATTTTACCTCTTATTAAAATATACATTTTATTTGAATTCACTTTCTAAAATAGGCAATTTCCTGTTATTATATGGAGGTGTTTCAAAAAATGAAGAAATGAAAACGCATTTATATCGTGAATTCTTCATCCTGTTTTAGCGATCGGTAATCTTCTACTCTATTAGTGGGGCATTACCGATCGTTAGAACGATATGTAACTATATTGGTATAGCAAACCGAAGGGAGTCTTGTAATGGACATTTTATTAGCGCTTCTTCCTGCAATTGCATGGGGAAACATCTTATTAGTAAGCGTAAAAATGGGCGGTGGTGCATATAGCCAAACGGTAGGTATGACAATCGGTGCTCTATTCTTCGC
>WPCI01050294.1_pt1 | contig 15817 bp, 10 predicted proteins | sample 5399871 | NCBI WGS metagenome assembly WPCI01 (sample SAMN12869469, study PRJNA574797) | sludge metagenome | isolation source: wastewater treatment of pH7 | place: China:Beijing | collected 2019-05-20
GCCGGTCTCGATCCGGCCGCCGCGGCCGCCCGGATCGAATTCACCCTCGCGGCCGGTCCTGACCAGTTTCTCGAGATGGCCAAGTTCCGGGCGATCCGCCGGCTCTGGGCCCGGGTTCTCGAAGTGTCCGGGGTGGAAGAGTCCGCGCGGCATTCAGCCACCTACGGCGCCACTTCGGCCCGCATGACCACCGCGGTCGATCCCTGGGTCAACATGCTCCGGGGGACCGCTGCCGCTTTCGCCGCCGGTACCGGCGGCGCCGACGGCGTCACCGTGACCCCCTTCGACCGGATGATCGGTCAGCCGGCCGACCTCGGCCGTCGCATCGCGCGCAACACCCAAATCATCCTGCAGGACGAATCCTCACTCGGCCGGATTGCCGATCCGCTGGCCGGTTCCTGGTACGGGGAGGAGCTGACCGACGAGGTCGCGAAGGCCGGCTGGGAACGCTTTCGGGAGATCGAGCGGGAAGGAGGTGCCCTGGCGGCACTCCGCTCCGGCCTGATCGCCACGACTCTGGCGGGTTTGGCCGATGAGCGCGAGGATGATTTGAACCACCGCCGCCGGGTGATGACCGGGATCAACGAGTTCCCGCTGCTCGGCGACGACGGCACCGAACCGCAGGTGCCGGATCGCTCGAAAGTCGCCGGTGACGGAGCCCGGCTGAACCAGCGTCCGGAGCTTTCCGGCTTTGGCAGGTTGACCGAGGCGCTCCCCGGTGAGCGTCTCGCCGCGGCGACTTCGCTCGCGTCATCCGGAGCGCGGATCGATGAACTCGATGCCGCGGTCGCGGGAGAAGCGTTCTCGCTGCCGGGTCTCAACCCCCGTCATGACGCGATCCCCTTCGAAAAGATGCGCCGGGCCGCCCTCGAACACGAGAAGAGTGGCGGTGAGCGCCCGCAGATCTACCTCGCATGTATGGGAACCATCGCCAGCCACGTCAGCTACGCCAACTGGGCCAAGAGCTTCTTCGAAGTTGCCGGGGTCGAGACGGTTCCCAGCGGAGCGCTCGATGGCAACGAGGCCCAGGCGAAGACCCTGGCCGACGGTGGTTTCAGGATGACCGCAATCTGTGCCGGCAGGAATCAATCGCCAGAAGATCTTGCGGACCTGGTTGCGAGGCTGCGGGAGGCGGGGGCCGAGTACATCTTCATGGTCAACTCGACCCCTGAACTGAATGAGGCAGCGATGAAAGCCGGCGCCGATGAACTGGTCAGGAACGGCCTCAACCTGAGCGTGGTTCTCACCGCCACGCTCGACCGGCTCGGAGTGGAGGTGAAGGCATGAACGCTGTCCCCGATTTTTCTGAAGTCGAACTCGGCCCGGTAAACGGGATCGCAGCCGACAGCGCTGAACTCGAGACGATCCTCGAGACAAACCGGGACCCCGAGGGTGACGACGTCCAATGGGAGACTCCGGAAGGAATCTCGGTCGATCCGGCCTACACCTCGGCAGCTCTCGATGGTCTCGATTTCCTTGAAACCAAGCCGGGCTTCGCCCCTTATCTGCGGGGCCCTTATCCGTCCATGTACGTGAACAAGCCCTGGACGATCCGGCAGTATGCCGGCTACTCCACGGCCGAAGAATCAAACGCGTTCTATCGCCGTAATCTGGCAGCAGGCCAGAAGGGCCTTTCGATCGCCTTTGATCTGGCCACCCACCGGGGCTACGACTCCGATCATCCGCGGGTTGCCGGAGATGTGGGCAAGGCCGGCGTGGCGATTGACTCGATCTATGACATGCGCACCCTCTTCGACGGGATCCCGCTCGAGGAAATGTCGGTTTCGATGACCATGAACGGGGCGGTGCTGCCGATTCTTTCGCTCTTCATCGTCGCCGGCGAAGAGCAGGGCGTGCCGCATGATCAGCTGACCGGCACGATCCAGAACGACATCCTCAAAGAGTTCATGGTGCGGAACACCTACATTTATCCGCCCAAGCCTTCGATGCGGATCGTCTCCGACATCATCGGTTACACGTCACAGGAGATGCCGCGCTTCAACTCGATTTCGATCTCCGGCTACCACATGCAGGAGGCTGGCGCGAGTGCCGACCTCGAGCTCGGTTACACCCTTTCTGACGGTGTCGAATACGTGAAAGCGGCACTCGATTCGGGGCTTGACGTGGACAAGTTCGCACCGCGGCTGTCTTTCTTCTGGGCGATCGGCATGAACTTCTTCATGGAGGTGGCCAAGATGAGGGCCGGTCGCATGCTGTGGGCCAAGCTGATGCGAGAGTTCAACCCGAAGAATCCGCGGTCGCTTTCACTGCGTACCCACTGTCAGACCTCCGGCTGGAGCCTCGCCGCCCAGGACGCTTACAACAACGTGGTCCGGACCTGTGTTGAAGCGATGGCCGCAACCCAGGGGCATACCCAGTCGCTCCACACCAACGCGCTTGACGAGGCGCTCGGGCTGCCGACCGATTTCTCGGCCCGGATCGCCCGCCAGACGCAGCTCTTCCTCCAGCAGGAATCCGGCACAACCCGCGTGATCGACCCATGGGCCGGCTCCTACTACGTCGAGTATCTGACCAACGAGCTGGCCCACAAGGCGTTGGCCCACATGGCGGAGATTGATGAATACGGTGGAATGACGGAGGCGATCGCCGCCGGAATCCCGAAAATGCGGATCGAGGAATCCGCCGCCCGCACCCAGGCCCGAATCGATTCCGGCAAGCAGACCGTGGTTGGGGTCAACTCCTTCCAGCCTGAGAGAGATACCTGGGTTGATGTGCTCAAAGTTGATGGAAACGAGGTCTATACCGCCCAGGTCGCGAAGCTTGAGCGACTCCGTGCCGAGCGCAACCCGGATGATGTCCGGCAGGCACTGGAGCATTTGACCAAGGCCGCGGATACCGGTGAGGGCAATCTGCTCGACCTCGGTGTGAAGGCAGCGAGGGTTCATGCCACGGCTGGCGAAATCAGCGAAGCTCTGGAGAAGGTCTACGGTCGTCATTCCGCCGATATCAAGGTGATTGGCGGGGTCTACCAAGGAGAGGTCGGAGTGGACAACGAGGCTTACGGTGACACCAAGAGGCTGGTCGCCCGGTTCGAGAAAGCAGAAGGCCGCCGCCCGCGCATCCTCGTGGCCAAGATGGGTCAGGACGGTCACGACCGAGGCCAGAAGGTGATCGCCACGGCTTTCGCCGACCTTGGCTTCGATGTGGATATCGGACCGCTCTTCCAGACCCCGGAAGAGGTCGCCCGACAGGCGATTGAAGCCGATGTCCACGTGGTCGGGGTCAGCACCCTGGCGGCCGGTCATCTGACTCTCGTGCCGGCTCTGCGCAAGGCGCTCGATGAACTCGACCGCAAGGACATCGCGATTGTCGCCGGCGGGGTGATTCCGCCGGCTGACTTCGACGAACTGAAGGACCTTGGTGCCGACCTGATCTTCCCGCCCGGCACCGTGATCGGTGACGCCGCCGGAGAGTTGCTGAGGCTTCTGATTAGCCGCCTCGGACTCGACGTCGCAATTATCTGAGCGGAATCAAGTGCGGACGCGCCAGTCTCTAGCGGAACTGAAAGAAGGGATCACCGCGGGTGACCGTGGCGCTCTCTCGCGGGCGATCACGCTGGCCGAGAGTCGCCGGGCCGATGACCAGGAACACGCCCAGGAACTGATTGCGGATCTCCTGCCCGAGACCGGGAAAGCGATTCGGGTCGGGATCACCGGAGTACCGGGAGCCGGCAAGTCGACCACGATCGAGGAGCTGGGGTTGCAGCTGATCGAAAAGGGCCACAAGGTAGCTGTGCTGGTTGTCGACCCGACCAGCGCCCGCACGGGTGGTTCGATCCTTGGGGACAAAACCCGGATGAACAGACTGAGTTCCGAGGCGGAGGCCTTCATTCGACCATCTCCATCCGGCGGGGTGCTGGGCGGAGTTGCCCGCAAGACGCGTGAGGCGATGCTGCTCTGCGAGGCAGCTGGTTTCGATGTGATCATCATCGAGTCGGTCGGGGTCGGACAGTCCGAGGCAGAACTGGCCGAGATGGTTGACTGTCTGATGCTGCTGCTGGTCCCGGGTGCCGGTGACGAACTCCAGGGCATCAAACGCGGCATCATGGAACTGGCGGACGTGATCGTTGTCAACAAGGCTGACGGTGACCGGATCCCGATGGCGAAACGGGCGAGAGGTGACTATCGCCATGCTCTGCGAATGTTGCCGCCATCGACTCCCGGCTGGGAAACCCCTGTCCTGATTGCCTCGGCGACCGAACGGACCGGGTTGGTCGATGTATGGAACACGGTAGAAGCCCATCGTTCGTTGCTCGAGGAGAGCGGGCTGCTCCACGAACGTCGCCGGCGTCAGACCGAGCGTTGGCTCGACTCGATGATCGAGGAGGCGGTGCTGGCGGCAGTGCATGGGCGTCCCGGGGTTGAAAAGGCGATAGCCGACGCCCGCCGGGATGTCGACGTCGGGAAAATCACCGTTCCGCAGGCGACCCAGCTGGTAGTCGAAGCTGCGGGCCTGGCTGGCGAGGGGAAGAAATGATCGGGCCCGACGACGTCGAAATCCGGGTGCTCGGTTGCCTGATCGAAAAGCAGCGCACAACTCCGGATCAGTACCCGCTCACACTCAATTCTCTGCGGTTGGCCTGCAATCAGTCGACCAATCGAGAGCCGGTAGTCGAATACGACGAAGCCGAGATCCGCAGGGCTTTGGGGGAGCTGGGCCGGCGACGCTGGATCCGCGGCGCATCCGGCCACACGAGCCGTTCGCCGAAGTACCGGCACCTGCTCGATCAGGAACTCTCGCTCGCCGAGGATCAGGTCTCGGTGCTGGCGGTGCTGATGCTTCGAGGTGAACAGACCCCGGGTCAGCTCAAACAGCGGACCGAGCGGATGTTCGGCTTCCACAGCCTTGATGCCCTGCAGACTACGCTTGACGCCCTGACCTCCCGGGATCTGATCGAACGACTTCCCCGTCGTCCCGGTCAGAAGGAAGACCGCTACCGCCAGCTGCTTGGCGGCAGAAGCCTCGAAGATGACGACGATCAGGAGACCAGCCTGGAACCGTCGGGATCCCAGGCGCCGCCGGCGCAGTCTCCTGACTCATCGGCGAGTACTGACGATGGCAGGGCCGGTTCAGTCGAAGTTGCCCCGGCTGTGGCCCGGACCGAACCGCTGCCGGTCCCGGTGGACACCCCGGAAACGGCGCGGATTGAAGCTCTTGAACAACAGGTTGCTGAATTGACCCGGGAGCTGACCGATCTGCGCCGGTTGGTCGATGATCTGCGCGATCAGCTTGGTGTCTGAACTGAGCCCCGGCTGCGCCGGTTGGTCGATGATCTGCGCGACCAGCTTGGTGTCTGAATTGAGCCCCGGATTCAGGCGGGGCCGCAGACAGGGCCGAAGAGTTTGGGATCGCATCTGAAACTAAAGTTAGTTATGCCTCAATTTATGATTCAATCAGGCAATGTCTTCCCCGGCAGGGAGCCCGATCCCGAATGAACGCGCAGAATCCGGCGTTGCTGAAGTTCGTCTGACCAGGCGCTCGATGCTCGGGCGCCTCGGCCTCACGGCTGTCGCCGGCGCCGGGGTTGCAGCATTTCCCGGAACCAACGGGCCAGCCGCCGCGGGAGCGATGAGCCACGAGGAGATGGGCCACGGTGAAGTCCATGCCCATGGTGGTGCTGACGGACCGGTGCTGCGTGGAGGGGAGGCATTCGATCCTGCCAAGGCCAACGGCTTTGATCCCGACACCTTCCTTCGCGACTTTGACTGGGGCAGAACCAGCAGGCTCCCCGACGGCCGAACCCTGCGGGAGTGGGAAATCAACGCGGTCGACAGGGAAATTGAAATCGCCGATGGGGTGACCTTTCCGGCCTGGACCTATGACGGTCAGGTCCCCGGACGAACTCTCCGCTGCAATGCCGGCGACCGGCTCAGGATTCATTTCGGAAACGGTTCGGCCCATCCGCACACCATGCACTTTCACGGGATCCACACCGCAGAGATGGACGGAGTGCCGGGGATCGGGGCCGGCTTGATCGAGCCAGGAGAGCGAACCGTCTATGAGTTTGACGCCGAACCGTTCGGGCTCCACATATTCCACTGTCACGCGGCCCCCCTGGCCGAGCACATCGCCCGCGGGATGTACGGAACCCTGATCATCGATCCGCCCGGCGGCCGGCCGAAGGCGGATGAGATGGTGATGGTCCAGGGAGGCTGGAACACGACACTGGATGGCCAGGGCAATCAGTTCTACTTCGTGAACGGGATTCCCTTCCACTACATGTACCACCCGGTCCGGGTCAGGAAAGATGACCTCATCCGGGTGTACCTGACCAACCTGCTCGAATACGACCCGGTCAATTCCTTTCACCTCCACGCGAACTTCTTCCGGTTCTTCCCGACCGGCACCAGCCTCGACCCGGTCGAGTTCACGGACACCATCTCCCAGGTGCAGGGTCAGCGGGCGGTGCTCGAGATGAAGTTTCCCTTCCCCGGCAAGTACATGTTCCACGCCCACAAGTCCGAATTCGCCGAGCTTGGCTGGATGGGATTCTTCGAGGTCGTGGAATGAACCACAGCGCCCGCATTCCGCTATGGGCGCTAGCGACAGGGGTCGTCTGCGTGATAGCGGCCGTGCTGGTTGCCCTTGCGATGCTGGGCAAAGGCACCCTCCCGGAACGGCAGGGCCCCCCGATCGAGGACTTGCGGGTGGAACGTACGGTGCTGAATCCGGGTCAGATCGAGCTTTACCTGCGAAACGCCGGTCCCGACCCGGTCACCGTCCAGCAGGCGATCGTCAACGATTCGTACGTCAGCTTCGAAGGTGGTGGATCCCCGATCGACCGCCTCGAATCCGGAAAGATCACCCTGCAATATCCCTGGGTTGAGGGATCGCCCTACCTGATTGACCTGATGACTTCGACCGGGGTGCTTATCCCGGCCGAGATCGCTGCGGCGGTCGAAACTCCCCAAACCGATGGGAACTTCCTGCTCTCGATGATCATCATCGGTCTCTACATCGGTGTGATCCCGGTGACTCTCGGGATGATTGTCCTGCCGGTGCTGAGGAGGGGAGGCCAGCGATGGATCACCGCGCTGATTGCCTTCACGGTAGGGCTGCTCGGCCTTCTGGCGATCGACGGAACTTTCGATGCTCTTGAACTCAGCGCGGCAGGCGGCGGGGTCTTTGGCGGGGCAGCCCTTGTCGTACTGGCGGCGGCCCTGGCCTTCCTGCTGCTTGCCGGGGTAGACCTCTGGATGAAGAAGCGCAGATCGGACGCCGAGGCGGTGGGGACATCCCCCTGGCAGCTCGCCCTGATGGTCGCGATCGGGATCGGGCTCCACAACCTCGGGGAAGGCCTCGCCATCGGCTCCGCATACGCGATCGGTGAGTTGGCCCTGGGTGCTTTCCTGATCGTCGGATTTGCGATCCACAACACCACCGAAGGCCTCGCGATTGTGACCCCGCTGGCCGAAGAGAGAGTCCGCCCCTGGCGGTTGCTCGGCTTCGGCCTGATCGCCGGTGGCCCGGCGATTCTCGGAGCCCTGGTCGGCGGTTCCGTCGGCAGTCCTGAAATCGCGGCCGCTCTGATCGGAATCGGGGTTGGTGCGATCGTGCAGGTTGTGGTCCAACTGCTCCCGGCGATGAAAGACCAGGCCGGGAAGCTGCTCACCCCGGGCACATCGGCTGCGATGGCCGCGGGAGCGCTGGCTTTGTACCTGACCGGTCTGCTGGTCGCTGTCTAGATTTCCGCCAAAGCAGCTCCAGACGCCCGCGTAAGAAACGGGCCATTCTCTCGTTATACGGATGAGGGGCCTTTCGAGGCCGGGTAATCCGAATTGAAGCGAGGTGAAATCCGATGACCCTGAATCAAGGCGGTGTTAGATTGTGGAGATGCCTTCGGGGTCCGGGGAAACCAACCTCGTCCGGGCTGCCGCCGCGGGGGACGGCCCGGCGTTCGCAAGCCTTTACGAGACTTATGAACAGCGCATCTTCAACTATCTGCTGCGACTTCTCGGAGACCGGCACGAAGCCGAAGATGCAACCCAGGAAGCATTCATCCGGGTCATGGCCAAACTGCCCGAACTCGATGCGGACGAACTCCAGTTCGGACCCTATCTCTATACCGCTGCCCGAAACGCCGGATACGACGTGATTTCCAAACGAAAGAGACTGGAACCGACCGGACCGGTGCCCGCGGAAGCCGAATCTCCATACCGGGGCGAGCTTTCTGACATCGAAGTCGATCCCGAGCGTTCAGCCCTCGCTTCATCGCAGGATTCGGCCGTGCGGTCAGCCAACGAGCGTCTGCCGGAGCGGCAGCGGGAAGTTCTCGTATTGCGGGAACTTGAGGGCTTGAGCTATGACGAAATCGCCTCGGTGATGGAAATGAAGTCGAATGCGGTTGCCCAGCTGATCTCCAGGGCGCGGATCGGCCTCCGCAAGGAAATGCAGGCCGGTGCGGCTGCCTCTGTGGCTTTGGCCACCGCCGATTGCGAGACGGCGCATCTCGCTCTCGCCTGTCGCCAGGATGGACAGGGCGGCTTCGATGCGGACTGGCTGAACGCCCATCTGGCCGGTTGTTCCAACTGCAGGATCGCCGGTGAAGAGATGGCCGAAGCCGGAGTTTCCTACCGAGCCTGGGCGCCGGTCCTGCCAGCTGCCTGGATATTCCGGGAAGTGATGGCTAAGGCAAGCGAGATCAACGGCAACGACTGGTCGGAGGTGGAACGACCGTCTGGTCCGGGCGGCGGGAACCCGAGTCGTGGATCCCATTCAGGTTCCAGCCGCAAGGCAGCTTTGGCTGGAAGTCTCGCTTTGCTTCTGGCCGGACTATTCGCGGTCTTGTTAATGGCTGACGCAAATGCTCCAGAGCGGATCAAACCGGCGAGCAAGACGGTGGAGAAACCGGCGGTGGAGATGGCCCGCGTTCGGGAGAAGAAGGGTTTCGGAAAGGCGAAAAAGCGGGATGAGCCAGGCGAAACTGTGATCGCCGACCTGGATCAAGCGGGAAACCCGGTGCTGGTCCCGGCTTCCGGCGGTCCCGCGGGTTCGAGCCCGACTGGACCAGTCAAGCCGGATGCCACGGACAACAGCAGCGGGACTGGGGACGGGACTGGCAAGGAGCTGTCGCGTCCGGATCCGGTCGACAAGCCGGTCAGGCCTGACCCTGAACCGGATGAACCGGAAACACCGGTGGGGCCGGTTCCGGGAGGACCGACAACCCCGGAACCCGGCGGACCTACAACCCCGGTCCCAGGTGGTCCGACAACCCCGATTCCGGGCGGACCCACATCCCCGGTCCCGGGCGGTCCGATCCCGGGCTGAAATCAGCCGGTGTGGTCTACCCGCATCGCCTGGGCGAGGGTCAGGCCGAGCACATGCCTGGTGCCTCCGATTCGGACTGTGATCGGTCCGTCGAAGGGCTGACGTTCGGTCAGCTCCAGTTTGTCGCCGACCGCGATCCCACATTCACTCAGATAGGCGAGCATCTCGGGGTTCGCATCCGAGACTCGCGCGAAGCGGGCGGTATCACCGGGGGCGAGGTCGGCCAACGCGGCAGTTTCCGTTTCGTCGATTTCGAGATCCCGATCGGGGATCGGATCCCCGTGGGGGTCGAAGGCAGGGTCACCGAGCTTTGTCGAGATCAGGTCGGTCAGATCCTCGGACAGCGCATGTTCGAGTATTTCGGCTTCGTCGTGGACACGATCCCAGGGCACGTCGAGGACTTCGGCGAGAAAGAGTTCCAGCAGCCGGTGACGGCGCAGAACGGTCATCGCGACTCTGGTTCCCTCGGCGGTGAGCCGGACTCCATGGTAAGGAACCCTTTCGACCAGCCCCGCTTCGTCAAGCTTCTTGATCATGGCCGAGACCGATCCGGCCTTGACCCCCAGCTTCCCCGCGAGGTCATTGGTGGAAGCCGTTTCCGAGCCCCAGCCGGTCAGGGAGTAAATCGCCTTCGTGTAGTCCTCGACAGCCGCTGTCGGCAGCCGGTTCCCGGTCGTCTCACCAGTTTGGTCTGGGGCATTCGTGCTCACATGTTGAGCCTAGAGGTTGCGGTCGAAACATTGAGCCGAACCAGCTCGTGGTCAGCGGCCGAAGCGACGAAGGCGAAGAGAGTTCGAGACCACAAACAGCGAGCTCAGAGCCATGGCGGCACCGGCAAGCATCGGGTTGAGACGACCGGTCATCGCTACCGGGATCAGGATCACGTTGTAGAAGAAGGCGAAGAAGAGGTTCTGCTTGATGGTGCGGAGAGTTGCACGGCTGAGCCGGATTGCCGCCGCGGCACCACGCGGGTCACCGGAAACGAGAGTGAGGTCGGAGGCCTCGATGGCCACATCGGAACCGGTGCCGATCGCCAGTCCGAGGTCCGCCTGGGCGAGGGCAGGGGAGTCGTTCACACCGTCCCCGACCATCGCAACGACACGGCCATCCTCCTGCAGCGTCCGGACCGCGTCGACCTTCTCGCCGGGGAGGACTTCTGAAATCACCCGGTCGATGCCGACCGCCGCTGCAACCGCATCCGCGGTTGCCTGGTTGTCGCCGGTCAGCAAAACCGGTTCAAGCCCAAGTGCCTTCAGTTCATCTATCGCCTGGGGGCTTTCCCCCTTGACCCGATCAGCGACCGCGAGAAGGACCCGGGGCCGGCCATCCCAGCCGGCAACAACGGCCGTTTGACCCTTTTCATGGGCAAGGTCGAGAGCAGACCGGAGTTCCCCTTTCAGCGCGCCAAACCTCTCTTCAAGCAGGGCGGGGCGGCCGATCAGAATGTCGAGTCCGTCGACGGTCCCTTCGACGCCCAGGCCTTCCAGGTTGCGAAAGTTCCCGACCGCAGGCAGTGGCCCTTCCGAGCGGGCCGCGTCGGCGATTGCCCTGGCGATCGGGTGCTCGGAGGCATTTTCGAGCGCGCCGGCCAGTCGAAGGGCCTGCTCACGATTGCTGCCGGACGCGGCTGTCACAGATTCCAGGGTCATCTCGCCGGTGGTCAGGGTGCCTGTCTTGTCGAGCAGAATCGTGTCTACCTGGCGGGTTGATTCCAGTACTTCCGCGCCCTTGATCAGCAGGCCGAGGCCAGCCCCGCGTGAGGTCCCGACCAGCAGGGCAAGTGGTGTGGCCAACCCGAGCGCACAGGGGCAGGCGATGATCAGCACCGAGACGGCAGCCGTCATCGCAAAGGCCGCCCCGGAGCCTTCGATCAGCCAGAAGACCAGCGTAAGAGAAGCGAGAACCAGTACGACGGGCACGAAGACTCCCGAAATCCGGTCTGCGAGGCGCTGGACGGGGGCCTTGCCGGTCTGGGCTTCTTCGACCATTCGGGCGATCTGGGCCAGGGCTGTTTCCGCCCCGACATTTGTCGCCTCGACCACGAGACGACCCGAAGTGTTGACCGAGGCACCGACCACCTTGGCTCCTGGCCCTCTCTCAACCGGGACCGATTCCCCGGTCAGCAATGATTCATCGAGCGCGGATTCACCATCGACAACGATTCCGTCCGTCGCGACTTTTTCACCCGGGCGGACGATGAACCGGTCACCTTCCCGGAGTTCCGCAACCGGGATCCTGCGTTCGCTGCCATCCGGTTCAAGCAGTGAAGCTTCCCGGGCTCCCATTTCGAGCAGAGCCTTCAGGGCATTGCCGGCTCTGTCTTTGGCCCGTTCTTCGGCCCAGCGGCCAGCCAGCAGGAAGGTAGTGACAACTCCTGCCACTTCGAAGTAGATCTCGTGGAGTCCCTGGCTCTTTTCGGGGGCCAGGCTGAACTCCATTGTCATGCCGATCTGTCCTGCCTCGCCGAAGAGCAGGGCAGCCAGGCTCCAGAAGAAGGCGGCGAGGGTTCCCAGAGAGATCAGCGTGTCCATGTTGGAGTTGCCGTGACGGGCAGCCTTGAGGGCCGAGCGGTGGAAGGGAAGGCCACCCCAGAAGACCACCGGAATTGCCAGCGCAAGTGAAACCCACTGCCAGTAGTCGAACTGAAGCGATGAAATCATCGCCATCAGAAAGAGCGGCACCGTGAGGATCGTGCTGATCAGAAAACGGTGATACAGGCTGGAGGCGGATGCGACCGAATGGTGCATGTGGTCGTGGTCCTCGTGGTGTTCCGAATGGGCATCGCGTTCGGCATGGGTCGGGGCACTGAGCGCTGCCGTGTAACCGACCGAATCCACTGCCCGTATGAAGTCCTCCGGACCGGCTGCCTCGGGGTCGAAGCTGACGGTCGCCTTCCTGGTGGCGAAGTTGACGGAGGCTTCCACCCCCTCGAGTGCGTTGAGGCTCTTTTCGACTTTGGCGACGCAGGAAGCGCAGCTCATGTCCGGGACCTCGAAGCTCAGCTTCTCGTTTTCGGCGGATTCGATCACCATTCGAGTATACCCCTGGGGGGTATAAAGTCAAGTCCGGTTGTTCCTTGCCTGTCCTGCTCGCAATACTTCCCTCATGCCTGCCCCCGAAACAAGCACTCGAACCTCATCGCCCGTCCAGGCGTTGCTTGAGCGGCTCCACGAACGCCACGCTCCCGACACCTCGGGTGAAGTCGCGTCCTACATCCCGGAACTGGCCACCGCTGATCCGGGCTGGTTCGGGATTTCGATGGTCACGGCCGATGGTTCAACGTATGAGGTCGGCGATACCCGGCGGAAGTTCACGATCCAGTCGATCTCCAAGCCGCTCACCTTCGCGCTTGCCCTCGAGGCGGTCGGAGAGCAGGAGGTACGCAGGCACGTTGACGTGGAGCCGAGTGGCGAGGCGTTCAACTCGATCACCCTGCAGCCGGGGACCGGGCTGCCGCTCAACCCGATGGTCAACGCTGGCGCGATCGCTACCACGTCACTGATCACATCCCTCGGCTTCGACAGGCCGATTGACCGGATACTCAACGAGTACTCGGCTTTCGCCGGGCGGGACCTGGATATCGACGAGGAAGTGTTCAGCTCGGAAAACGAGACCGGCCACCGCAACCGGGCAATCGCCCACCTGCTTCGTAACGCCAACGTGTTCGACGATGGAGTCGAGGATGTGGTTGAGACGTACTTTCGTCAATGCGCGACGCTGGTTGACTGCCGGGATCTCGCCACGATCGCGGCCACTCTCGCCTCGACAGGAGTGAATCCGGTCACCCGGGAACGAGTGTTGAGGGAAGACACGGTCCGCAATGTGCTCAGCGTGATGGCCAGCTGCGGCATGTACGACGCAGCAGGCGACTGGCTTTACACGGTCGGCCTGCCAGCCAAGTCCGGCGTGGCCGGCGGAATCATCGCGGTGCTGCCGGGGCAGCTCGGCATTGCGGTCTACTCGCCGCCGCTCGACGTCCACGGAAACAGCGTCCGCGGAGTCAAGGTCTGCGAGGACATCTCGGATGAGCTTCACCTTCATGTGATGAGTCCGGCCCGGCGCCCGCCACCACCGGTCCGGGTTGAGAGAACCTGCCTGAACTCGCGGTCAAAGCGGCTGCGCAGCAGGGTCGAACAGGCGATCCTGACCGAGCATGGTCACCGGGCAAGAGTATTTGAACTCCAGGGAGAGCTTTCGTTCGCGGCGGGCGAGCTGGTCACCAGCTCGGCCCTGGCCGATGCGGATGAAACCGATTTCGCCGTTCTGGATTTCAATGCGGTGCGATCGATCGATCTGATCGATGTCCCGATCTTCAGCCATCTGGTCGAAAGTTACGAGGAGACGGGAGGTGAAATCGCCTTCTCGGATATTGACCGGCACCCGCTCTTCGCCGATGCGCTGAGCCGCCAGCGTGATCAGGATGGCATCCATCCGGTTCGGACTTTCGCGGATCTCGACCTGGCGCTTGAATGGTGCGAGCAGGGTCTGATCGACAGGTACGGTGACATTGATCCAGACCCGGAACTGGGCCTTGCCCAGCATGGAGCGACAATCGGCATGAGTCCCGAGCAGATCACTCTGCTTGCGAGCCATCTCGATCACCGTGATTACGAGGCCGGTGACCTGATCTACGACGAGACGGAAACCGCGGTGCACGAGATGCTTCTGGTCACTTCCGGAAAGATCAGCGTCCTGATCCGGACTGAAGGCGGAGATCACCGGCGGGTCGCCACGCTCTCGCCCGGCATGACCCTGGGCGAAGTCGCGATGCTGAGTGGCGGCGAGCGAATCGGAACCTCGGTGGCTGACACCCGGGTTGCGGCCTATGTGCTCGAGTCCGGTGACCTCGAGGTGCTTCGCTCGACCGACCCGTCACTGGTGGCGATTCTCTTCGAGAACCTGATCAAGATGATGGCGGTCCGGGTCAGCAACCTCCGCGACAACATTCACTGACCAGGCACAGGGACCTGCCGATTTCCCGGCCGGAATCCGAAGTCCTGTGACGGGTCAGACGTTGAACTTGAAATCGACCACGTCGCCGTCCTGCATGACGTAGTCCTTGCCTTCGAGGCGGACCTTGCCGGCGGCGCGGGCGTCGGTCATTGAACCCAGTTCAAGCAGTTCGTCGTACGAGATTGTCTCGGCCTTGATGAAGCCGCGCTGGAAATCGGTATGGATCACTCCGGCCGCCTCTGGCGCGGTCGCGCCGATCGGAATGGTCCAGGCCCGGGTTTCCTTCGGTCCGGCGGTCAGGTAAGTCTGGAGTCCGAGGGTCGCGAACCCGACCCGGGCCAGCACATCAAGCCCCGGTTCTTCGATGCCGATGTCCGCCAGCATCTCGCGGGCTTCTTCCTCGTCATCGAGCTCGACCAGTTCGGCCTCGAACTTGGCGTCGAGGAAGATCGCTTCGGCCGGGGCAACCAGTTCCCGCAGGCTGTCCTTCAGGGGTTCGTTCGCAAGCTCCTCTTCAGAGCAGTTGAAGACGTAGAGCAGAGGCTTCGCGGTCATCAGGTGAAGATCCCGTACCTGATCCGGTTCGAAGCCGGCCTCGAAGATTCCCTTGCCGGATTCAAGGAGCTCCTTCGCGGCTTCGGCCGCCTTGACCTGTGGTTCGAGGTCCTTGTCCCGTTTCGCTTCCTTGGCCAATCTGGGCAGGGCGTTCTCGATCGTCTGAAGGTCGGCGAGGATCAGCTCCGTCCGGATCGTTTCGATGTCGTTCTTCGGCTCGACTTCACCGTCTACATGGGTGATGTCATCGTCCTGAAAAACACGGGTAACCTGGCAGATCGCGTCGGATTCCCTGATGTTGGAGAGGAACTTGTTACCCATCCCCTCACCCTCTGAAGCTCCTTTGACGATGCCGGCAATGTCGACGAACTGGACGGTGGCGGGGAGAATCTTCTCCGAGCCGTACAGCCCGGCCAGCTTTTCCAGGCGCTTATCCGGGACACCGACGACTCCGACATTGGGCTCGATGGTGGCGAACGGGTAGTTCGCCGCAAGGACATCGTTCCTGGTCAGGGCATTGAAGAGGGTTGACTTCCCGGCATTGGGAAGCCCTACGATTCCGATCGAGAGGGCCATCGCAGGACAGATTAGGGATAGACCGGACCGATTGACGGCTGGACCGCATCGAATGCCGGCAGCGGTGGTTTATATTGACGTCTAGTCAATATCGAGGAGGCCTTCTGATGCATTCGATGAAACGCCTGACCACGCTGGTCGTTCTTGCCGCCAGCCTGCTGACCGCCACTTTCGCGGGCAGCATCTCTCCGGCCGCCGCCTCAGACGCTCCCGGACTCCTCGACCAGCTCACCGTCCGCACGATTTCATCCCGTCCGGAAATGGTCAGCGGAAACGATGCTCTCGTCCAGGTTCTTGTGCCGAGAGACGCCAGTCCCTCCGGACTGAAGATTTTTTCCGACGGCGCCGACATCACCGCGAGCTTCAACGCGACCGGCGGCAACGAACACATCCGGCAAGGGAAAGTGCCTACAGGGGCTGAGGGTTCCATCATTCGAGTGACTCT